>Ga0157380_10000281_pt1 | contig 30636 bp, 29 predicted proteins | sample S35metaG_FD_119757 | JGI IMG/M metagenome (GOLD analysis project Ga0157380, IMG submission 119757) | Switchgrass rhizosphere microbial communities from Kellogg Biological Station, Michigan, USA - S3-5 metaG | ecosystem: Host-associated > Plants > Roots > Rhizosphere > Soil | place: USA...
GAGGACGGCCGCTACGAGCGCTGCCTCCCGGAGCACAGCTGGAACAGCAACAACGTCGCCTCCAACGTCCTGCTCTACCACCTTCAGCGCCACAGCGACCACCACGCCAACCCCACCCGCCGCTACCAGGCTCTGCGCCACGTCGACGAGGCCCCACAGCTGCCGACCGGGTACGCGGGGATGATCGTGCTCGCTTGGTTCCCGTCACTGTGGCGGCGGGTGATGGACCCGCGGCTGTTGGAGCATTACGGAGGCGACGTCACCCGCGCCAACATCCAGCCTGGAGCTCGACGACGGTACGAGGTGGCGAAGTGAGCGCGAAGCGAGCAAGCGTGCATATCTGGTTCTTCGCGCCGCGAGCGAAGCGCGAGGTTATGACGTGAGCCGCTGGCGTTGCCCGGGCTGCGGGTACGTCTACGACGAGGAGCCGGGCCACCCGCGCGAGGGCTTCCCGCCGGGCACGCCGTGGAGCAAGGTCCCCGACGACTGGGCCTGCCCCGACTGCGGCGTGCGCGACAAGGTCGATTTCGAGCTCGACGAGGAGGCCGCCGGGCAGTGACCGCGGCCGCTGACACGATTCCAGCGGTGGCCACCGCTCGCACCCCCTATCCGCAGGCCGCCAAAGAGCTGCTGCGGGAGACGCTGTTCGGCGCCGCCCGCGACGAGCTCCAGCGCCATGCCTGGTCGGAGATCACGATGTCCGCCATCGCCAGCGCGGCGGGCGTCAGCCGCCAGACCCTCTACAAGGAGTTCGGCAGCCGCGCCGAGTTCGGCCAGGCTTTCGTCATCCACGTGGGCGAACGCTTCCTAGACGGCGTCGATGCGGCCGTGCGCCAGCACCTCGACGATCCCCGCGCGGCGATTGGCGCTGCGCTCGCGACTTTCCTCCGCGCTGCCGGCGAGGATCCGCTCGTCCGCATCCTGCTCAGCGATGACGGCACCGGTGGCATGCTCCCCTTCGTCACCACCCAGGGCATGCCGGTGGTCCAGTGGGCCACTGCTCGCCTCACCGTGACGATCGAAGAGGGCTGGCCCCAGGCCCCGGATAGCGACGTGAAGCTCCTTGCCGAGTCGCTTGTCCGCCTTGCGATCAGCTACATCACCGCGCCCAGCGACTCCCCGGAGAAGACCGCCGCCCAAGCCGGCGACCTGCTCGGGCCGTTCATCGACCGGGCGCTGGGCAGCTAGAGCTAGGCCCGCGCGAGCCGGCGCTCCAGGTTGGCGCGCACCTCGGGCCACTCCGAGTCGATCACGCTGTAGTAGGCGGAGTCGCGGAGGCCGACGTCGGGAACGATCATGTGGTTGCGGAGGATGCCCTCGAACTGAGCTGGCAGGGCTGCGAGGGCGGCCCGGGAGCGCTCGTTGCGGGCGTCGGTCTTGAACTCGACCCGTACGCACTCGAGGGTCTCGAAGGCATGGCGCATCATCAGCAGCTTGGCCTCGACGTTGGCGCCGCTGCGCCAGGCGCTCGGGTGCAGCCAGGTCCAACCGATCTCGACCACGCCGTCGTTGGGGCGAACGTTGAGGTAGCGGCTGCTGCCGATCGCCCTGCCGGTGCCGGCATCCCGAGTGGTGAAGCTGCCCTCGGTGCCCGCCTGCTCGGCCTCGAGCGTCAACCGCATCCAGGGGTCGAAGCGGCCGCGCTCGCTCAGGTTCGCCAGCCAGGCCCAGATCTCCGGTGCCTGCGCCGCCTCCCAGAGCTCCTCGGCGTGCTCCTCTCGGAGCGGCTCGAGCGTGACGATCGATCCCTCGAGATGTGCGGTGAGGCTCTCCACGGCGCTCATTCTCCCAACGCTGACTTCGTCTTTATGGGGATATAGCACCCATAAAGACGAAGTCAGCGTTGAAGAGGCGGTTGCCGTTCGAGTGAGAGACGGAAGACGAGACGGCCGAAGCCGGTCTCGTCGGTGCTGTCGCGCTCGGGCATTCGCTCGTAGCCAAGCGATTCGTAGAGGCGATGCCCGGCCGTCTGGTAGCTGCGACTCCACAGCGCGATCGCCTTCCAGCCCTGCTCGCGCGCCAGCGTGGCGCAACGCTCGGCTAGGTCGCTGCCGATGCCGCAGCGCCGGGCGGTCGAGCCGACGACGAGCCGTGCAAGTTCGGCCTCCTCCGCGCCGGCGACGGCGCGCGAAGGCTCCTCGGGCGCGAGCAATGCGACGACGCCGACCACCTCGCCGTCGCGCTCCGCGACTAGGAGGTGCGCCGCGGCCGCTGCCGTAGCGTCGAAGTCAGAGTGGGCGTAGGGGGCGTCCCGGCCGCCCTCGCCTTCGGTGAAGTAAGCATCGGTCCAGAGCGCGACGACCGCCCCCGCGTCCTGCTCCGTGGCCTCCCGGATCACGATTCGATCAGCAGGGTCACGGGGCCGTCGTTGACGAGGGCCACGCCCATGCAGGCGCCGAAGACGCCCTTGGCGGCATCGAGGCGTTCGCAGAAGCGGTCGTAGAGGGGCTCGGCCTCGGCACTCGGAGCGGCGTCCATGTAGCTGGGGCGGTTGCCCTTGCGGGCGTCGCCGTAGAGGGTGAACTGGCTGACGCAGAGCACCTCGCGCTCGCCGAGCGGCTCGTTCATCCGCCCCTCGGCGTCGTCGAAGATCCGCAGCGCCCGCACCTTGTCGGCCAGGCGATCGGCGTCCGCGGCGCTGTCGCCGCGCCTCACCCCGAGCAGGACGAGCATTCCCGGCCCGATCTGCGCGACGCGCTCGCCCTCGACGTCGACGGCGGCCTGGCTGACCCGCTGGACGAGCGCTCTCATCTCCGGCTCCCGCGCACGCCTGCACCGTATAAGGGAGGGAGCCGAGAAGAAAATAAAAATGGATCTCATTTTGATTTAATCGACGGCCCGTGCTCGAGCCCTTCCAGCTGCCCTTCGTGCAGCGCGGCCTGATCGAGGTGGTGATCCTCGCCGTGCCCGCCGGTCTTCTCGGCACCTGGATCGTCCTGCGCGGGCTCGCCTTCTTCTCCCACGCGGCGGGGACCGCGGCCTTCCCGGGGCTGGTGCTAGCCGACGGGCTCGGCTTCGCCGCGCCCCTGGGCGCCTTCGGGGCCGCGGTCCTCTTCGCCGCCGGCATCTCGCTGCTGTCCCGCCGCGAGGAGGGGAGGAGGGACGCCGCGGTCGCGATCGTCCTCGTCGGCTGTCTTTCCGCCGGCACGATCCTCGCCAGCGACGTCTTCGGCTCCGGCGCCAATGTCGAGACCCTTCTCTTCGGCAGCCTGCTCTTGGTCGACGACGGCGACATCGCCCTGGCCGCCGTCGCAGCCGGCGCCACCTTGCTCGCTTCGTTGCTGCTCGGCCACCGCTGGCTGGCGGCCGGGTTCGATCCCGGCGCGGCCAAGGCGCTTGGGACGGGCGCCCGCGGCCTCGATGTCGCGCTCCTCGGCTTGATTGGCCTCTCGATCGTCGCTGCGCTCTCGACCATCGGGGCGCTGCTCGTCTCCGCGCTCTTCGTCCTGCCCGCGCTCACGGTCCGCCTCTTCGTAGAGCGGCTGCGGACCTGGCAGCTCGGCAGCGTCGCGTTGGTCGCGGTCGAGGGGATGGCGGGCCTCTGGCTCTCGGTGAAGACCGATGCGCCTCCGGGGGCGACGATCGCCGTCATTGCCGGAGCCGTCTTCGCCTTCGCCGCTGTCGTGCGATCGCTGGCGCGCGCGCCACACAGGCCGGCCCTGGCCGCCGCCGCCCTCACCGTCACCGCGCTGCTCCTCGCCGGATGCTCCAGTGGCTCAGGGGGTGAGGGTGGGCAGCTCGACGTGGTCGCGACGACCACCCAAGTCGGCGACTTCGTCCGCGAGGTCGGCGGCGATGCGGTCGCGGTCGACCAGATCCTCCAGCCCAACACCGACCCCCACGAGTACGAGCCGCGCCCCAGCGACGTCGTCGCGACCGCCGAGGCAGAGCTCGTCTTCGCCAGCGGCGACGAGCTCGACGAGTGGATCGGCGAGGTGGTCTCTGACAGTGGCAGCGACGCCCGGGTCATCGACCTGGGCGCCACCGTGCCCGCGCGGCTGCCGGGGGAGCAGAGCGGGGAGGAGGCCTCGGCGCATGACCCGCACTGGTGGCACGACCCGCGCAACGCCGAGGCTGCCGTGCGCGAGATCGAGCGCAGCCTAGGGGCGACCGACCCCGCCCACAGGCGCGCGTTCGAGCGCCGTGCCGAGGCTTACCTCGCCAGGCTGCGCGCCCTCGATGCTGACATCGCCCGTTGCATGGACTCCATTCCCGCCTCCCGCCGCAAGCTGGTCACCGATCACGACGCCTTCGGCTACTTCGCCGGCCGCTATGGCATCGACGTTGTCGGCGCCGTGATCCCATCGCAGGCGACCCAGGCCCAGCCCTCGGCAAAGGACCTCAGCGCCCTCGCCGGCCTAATCGAACGCGAAGGCGTCGAGGCGGTCTTCCCCGAGAGCTCGCTCAGCCCAAAGGTCGCCGAGGCGATCGCGCGCCAGACCGGCGCCACCGCCGAGTACACGCTCTTCGGAGACACGCTCGGCCCGGCCGGCTCCGACGGCGCTACCTACCTGCGGATGGAGACCGCCAACGCGGACTCGATGCTGCGCGGCTTTACCGGGGGGAGGCGGGGATGCAGGCCGAGCCCCTGATCGAGGCCTCGGGCCTGGCGGCCGGGTACGACGGCACGGCGGCGATCTCCGACGTGACCTTCTCGCTCGCGGGCGGACAGAGGATGGCGTTGCTCGGGCCCAACGGCGGCGGCAAGACGACGCTGCTCCGGGCGATCCTGGGTGAGCTGCGGCTCTTCTCCGGGACCCTGCGGGTCACCGCCCCATGTGGCACTGTTCCCCAGACCGAGCGCTCCCGCCTGGACTATCCCGTCTCCGCCCTCGACGTGGCGACGATGGGGACTCTCGCCGGCCTGCCCTGGTGGCGCCGGCCCGGCCGCCGCGAGCGCCAGGCCGCTGGCCGCGCGCTGGAGCGGGTCGGTCTCGGGTCCCTCGCCGAGGAGACCTTCGGCCGGCTCTCCGGCGGCCAGCGCCAGCGCGTCCTGATCGCCCGCGCGCTCGTGCGGGACGCCGGGGTGCTGCTGCTCGACGAGCCGTTCTCGGGCCTCGACCGGCCCAGCGGCGAGCGGCTGGAAGCGCTGATCGGCGAGCTGACCGGGGAGGGGAGGGGGGTCGCGATCGCCACTCACGATCTCGAGCAGGCGCGCGCCTGCGACCTGGTCCTCTGCATCAACGGGCGCCAGATCGCCTGCGGGGCGCCGGACGAGGTCCTTGGCGACGTGGGGGTGCTGGAAGCGACCTACGGCGGGGCGATCGTCGAGCTGCCCGGCGGCGGGGGAAAGGCGATCCTGCCGCCCCACCATCACCACCACTGACGATGCTCGAGCCACTGCAAGAACCGTTCATGCAGCGCGCCCTCGCCGAGGTCGTCCTGATCGGTGCGGCCGGCGGGGCCCTCGGCTGCTGGGTCGTCCTCTACGGCCTTTCCTACGCGGCCGAGTCGCTCGCCCACTCGATCTTCCCGGGGCTCGTCCTGGCCGCCATCGCCGGCGTTCCGCTGCTGCTCGGCGCGGCACCGGCGGTCGTCGTCGCGGCGCTGGCCATCGCGCTCAGCGCAAGGGTCGCGGGCGTGAGCCGGGAAGCCGCCGTCGCCGTGGTGGTGACGACGATGTTCGGGCTCGGCGTGCTGCTGGCGCTCTCCCCGCGATCCCCGCCCGGGGTCGAGGCGCTGCTGTTCGGCGACGTCTTCGGCACCACCGACGCCGATCTCGTGACCGCGGCCGGCATGGCGGCGCTGGTGCTCATCGCCCTGCGGTTCCTCCACAGCCGGCTGCTGATCGCCGGATTCGATCGCGGCGCGGCGCGATCGCTCGGCGTGTCCCCGGCCTTCCTCGACGCCGCCCTGCTGATCCTCCTCGGCGCCGGGATCGTGGTCGCGGTGCAGGGGCTCGGCAGCCTGCTGGTGGTCGCCGTCCTCGTCGGCCCCGCCGCGGCCGCGCGCCAGCTCAGCGACCGCATGCTGCCGATGATGCTGCTCGCCGCGACCCTCGCGGTCCTCGCCGGTGCCGCGGGGCTCTACCTCTCCTACTACGCCGGGACGGCCGGCGGCGCCTCGGTGGCGCTGGCGATCGTCGTCGTCTACCTGCTCTCCCTGCCGCTGGGCCGGTGGCTCACGGCGCGGCGGTCCGCCCCACGTCCGGCCGGGGCTACGATCGGCTGAGATGGCCGCGAAGACCGACAGCGCCTGGGCCGAGCACGCCCTCGCCGCCCTTCAGGAGGCCGGCTACCGGCGCGGTGGCGCTCGCACCGCTGTGGTCGAGGCGCTGGCCCGCCACGACTGCGCCGTCACCGCCCTGGAGCTGGACGACGAGCTGCGCCGTCGCCGGCCCGCGGTCGGGCGTGCCAGCGTCTACCGGGCGCTCGAGCAGCTCGAGCAGCTCGGCCTGGTGCAGAGGATGGAGGTGACCCGGGGGACCGCCGGCTACGAGCGAATCGAACCTGGCGGCGAACACCATCACCATGCGATCTGCAGCCACTGTGGGCGGATGGTCCCCTTCGAGGATCCATCGCTCGAGCGCGCGATCGAGAAGCTCTCGGGCGCGATCGATTTCGAGGTCACCGACCACGACGTCGTACTGCGCGGTCGCTGCGAGCGCTGCACCGGCTGATCGGCGGTCGGGGGACTTCGATTCGGCCCGAATAGATGAGAAGCTGCCGGGAATGGCCAAGTGGGGAGTCCTCGCCGTCCTGGCGACCGCGCAGTTCCTGATGGTGCTCGACCAGGCGGTGATGAACGTCGCGATCTCCCAGCTGGTCGAGGACTTCGACACCACGGTCACGACGATCCAGGCCGTGATCGCCTTCTACGCGCTGGTTATGGCGGGCCTGATGCTGACCGGCGGCAAGCTGGGCGACATCTGGGGACGCCGCCGCGCCTTCACGATCGGGCTCTGCATCTACGGCGTCGGCTCGGGGCTGACGGCGGCCTCCTGGAGCGTGCCCTCGCTGATGCTCGGCTGGTCGGTGCTCGAGGGGATCGGCGCGGCGCTCGTCATTCCCGCCCTGATCGCCCTGGTCGCCGGCAACTACAAGGGGACCGATCGGGCGATCGCCTACGGGGTGCTCGGCGGAGTCGCCGGCGCCGGCATCGCCGTCGGCCCGATCCTCGGCGGCTGGGCGACCACCGAGCTGAGCTGGCGGGTGGTCTTCGTCGGCGAGGTGGTCGTCGCCATCGGCATCCTGTTGGGCACGCGGATGATCCGCGAGCCCGAGCGCGAGGGCCCTGCGCCCACTCTCGACTGGGTCGGCGGCGTGCTCTCCGCCGCAGGTCTCGCCCTGGTCGTCTTCGGCGTGCTGCAGGCGAGCAACTGGGGCTGGCTGACGCCGCGCAGCTCCCCGATCGAGCCCTTCGGCTTCTCGCTGACCCCGTTCGTGATCGGGGCCGGGGCACTCGTCCTCGCCTCCTTCGCGGCGTGGGAGCGTCGTCGCGAACGGCTCGGCCAGGACCCCCTCGTCCACCTGCCGCTGCTGGGCATCCCCCAGCTGCGCGGCGGCGTCGCCATGTTCCTCGCCCAGAACCTGATCCTGATGGGCGTCTTCTTCACGATCCCGCTCTTCCTCCAGGTCGTCCAGGGCCTCGACGCGCTCGAAACGGGGGTGCGGATGCTGCCCGCCTCGGCCGGGCTCTTCCTCGCCTCGATCGTCGGCTCGGCGCTGGCGAAGCGGTTTGCGCCGAAACCGCTGGTCCGCACTGGCCTGCTGATCGTCCTCGTCGCGACCCTGATGCTGCTCGGGACGATCGAGCCCGAGCTGGACAACTCATCCTTCTTGGTCGCGATGGGCGTGCTCGGCATCGGCATGGGCCTGATCGTCTCCCAGCTCGGCAACGTCGTCCAGTCCTCGGTGTCCGACGACGATCGCAGCGAGGCCGGGGGTCTGCAGAGCACCTCCCAACAGCTCGGCTCCTCGCTGGGCACGGCGCTGCTCGGCGCGATCGTGATCACCGGCCTGATCGCCGCCTTCACCTCGAACGTCGCCGAGGACGCGCGGATCTCCGGCGACGTCAGCGACCAGCTCGAGGTGCGGCTGAGCGCGGGGGGGAGCTTCGTCTCCTCCGAAGAGGTCCGTGCCGGGGCGACCGACGCCGGGCTCGACGCCGCGACCGTCGACGCTCTGGTCGAGAGCTACGAAGACGCCCAGATCAAGGCGCTGAAGACAGCGTTCCTCTTCGCCGCCTTCCTCACCGTCTGCTCCTTCTGGTCCACGCGCCGCCTGCCAGACCGGCGCTTCGACGAGCTGCAGGCCGGGCCCGATCCGCCGCGGCTCGACCCGGAGCCCTCGCCCGCCTGATGTCCGACCCGCTGCAGACCCCGAGGTCGCCGGCCGAGCGCGCCGCCGTCGGCAAGGCCGCGCGCGGCGATTCGCCGCGCTCGAGTCACGGCGAGTGGGCAGCGGCCGCCGACCGGCCCGACCCGGTCGAGCTGCTCGAGGACCAAGCCACCTCGCGGGTTGGCCAGCTCGTTCCGCTCCGCTACGGGCGGATGCTCGCCTCGCCGTTCGCCTTCTACCGCGGCGCCGCAGCGGTGATGGCCGCGGACTTGGCCAGCACGGGGCGCAGCGGTTTCGACGTGCAGCTCTGCGGCGACGCCCATCTCGCCAACTTCGGTGCCTATGCCTCGCCCGACCGCGAGTTGGTCTTCGACGTCAACGACTTCGACGAGACCCTGCCGGGGCCCTGGGAGTGGGACGTGATGCGGCTCGCCGCGAGCTTCGCCGTTGCCGGCCGCGAAAGCGGTTTTAGGGGGCGCGAGCGGCGCGAGATCGTCGCCGCGTCGATGGCGGAGTACAGGGAGACGATGCGCCGCCTGGCCGACCTCGGCAACCTCGAGGTCTGGTACACGAAGATGGACGTGCCGACGATCGCCGAGCACTGGGGCGCGGCAGCTGGCGAGAAAGAGGTCGCGGCCTTCAGGCGCAACCTGGCAAAGACCCAGGCGAAGGACAGGATGCGCGCCCTCTCCAAGCTCACCCGTGAAGTCGACGGCAGGCTGCGCATCGTCAGCGAACCGCCCCTGATCGTGCCGATCGACGAGCTGGCGGAAGAGACCGGAGCGGACGTCGAAGCGCGGGTGCTCGCGACCCTCGCCGACTACCGCGCCACGCTCTCCGAGGACCGCCGCGCGCTCCTCGACAGCTACCGCTTCGTCGATGCCGCGCTCAAGGTTGTCGGGGTCGGCAGCGTCGGCACCCGCGCCTGGGTCGTGCTGATGCTGGGGCGCGACGACGGCGACCCCCTCTTCCTCCAGGTGAAGGAAGCCCAGCGCTCGGTGCTCGAGCCCTACGCTGCCCCGAGCGCCTTCGAGAACCAGGGAGAGCGCGTCGTCCAGGGCCAGCGCCTGGTCCAGGCCGCCAGCGACATCATGCTCGGCTGGGTCAAGACCACCGGCATCGACGGTCAGCGGCGCGACTTCTACGTCCGCCAGCTCTGGGACATGAAGGGCTCGGTGAAGGTCGAGCGCATGGACCCCCGCGCCCTCACCGCCTACGCCCAGATCTGCGGCATGACCCTTGCCCATGCCCACGCCCGCAGCGGCGACCGCATCGCAATCGGCGCCTACCTGGGCAAGAGCGACACCTTCGACAAGGCGATGGCGGCTTTTGCCGAGACCTACGCCGATCGGAACGAAGAGGACTTCGCTGCGCTGCAGGCCGCCGCCGAGGACGGGCGGATCGAGGTCATGACACCACCTGACTAGCGGTGCGCATCTGATCTTCTCCTGCCGCCGCGGCGAGTCCGCGCTACTCTCGATAGACGGCCAATCGGTAAGGCTTATTCGAGCAGCCTTCTGGCCGAGAGAGAGGACAACATCGATCCACGCGTTCCCCGGCGTCCGCGTTCCGCCCACCTCGAAGCCGATCAGTCCGCTTCGGATCTGGACCAAACTGCTGCTGACTCCGATCAGACGGCCTCCGACACCGATCAGAGCTTGGCCGACCGCGACCAGGCTGCCTCCGAAGCCGACCAACGCGTCTCCGACCACGACCAGGCTGCTTCCGACCGTGAGTGGGAAGCCGGTCCATCTCCCGACCCGAACCGGTTGCGAGCTCACGAGCGGGCCCAGGTCAGCCGAGGGGAAGGGACGATGGCCCGGATAGCGACCACCGCGGTCCGCGCCCAGGTCGGCTCCGAGCGCGACGAGCAGGCGCGGCATCGTGATGCTGTCGCCACCCGCCGCGACGAGGTTGCCGTCGCCCGCGACCGCGAGGCCGAGGAAGTGGACGAAGCCGCCGAGGAGATGGCCGGCGAGTTCGGCAAGGACAGTCCTGCCGCCAAGGTGGCGGCTGTCGCGAGAGCCACCGCCGCCGCTGCCAGGGCAAGCGCCGCCAGCGACCGCCAGCGTGCTGCCCGCGACCGGGAAGACGCGGCGCGCGACCGTGAACTGCTGATGGACGAGCTGGAGAGCTCCCACATCGACAAGGCGACCGGTGCCTACGGGCGGCGGACCGGGGAGGTTCTCCTGCGTCACGAGATCGAGCGCGCTCAGAATGCGGAAGTCACGCTGACGGTTGGTGTCGTCTCCATCGACGGGATCGCGCAGGTCGACCCTGCCAGCGCCAATCTGGCTCGCGACTTCTTCCTCGCACTCCAGGCGACGCTCCGTCCCTATGACCCGATCGTTCGCTGGGTCGGAAACGAGTTCATCTGCACGGTTGCCGAGGCGGCCCGCGAGGATGCCGGCCGCTGGATCGAGGAAGCTCGCACCGACGTTTCCGCCCGCCACCCCGGCGCTTCGACTAGCTTCGGCCTGGCGGTGCTTACAGACGGCGACACCCTCGACAGCTTGGTTGAGCGGGCTAGGAGGAACCAGTGAAACCCCCGCGCACGCCTGGCGGCGGACACTGGCGCTCGCCAGCCGCCCACGCGGGTTTCACTGGTTCCTCCTAGGCGTATGGGAGCCTGACGAATTCGCTATTCGAGCGGAACCCAGCTGCCGCAGCCATAGGGCCAGGAGTTGGCCAGGAGCGGGGCGCCGCTGGCGTCGGTGGCCGCCGAGGTGGCGGCCAGGGCCGCCGCGTCCGCGCGCCGGAACCCCGCCCGGACCGCCTTGGCTTGGGGTGTCGGCGTCGAAGCCCTGGCCCGCCGGGATCCGGTGAGGGGGCGATCGGCGGCCTCTGCGAGCCGGATCACCGAGCGTGGGCCACCGTACGCTCGCAGTGTCCTCTCGAGCGAGTAGATCGGCACCTCGCCGGCGCCGAGCGTCGCGGCCATGCGGACGTCGTGAACTAGGCGCGAGAGCCGCTTGTATGGCCCGCGGCCGGAGCTGCCGAGGCTGATCTGGCCCACGTCTCCGAATTCGCGCCGGGAGGAGTAGAGGTAGGACGACACGATGCCCGGCCCGGGATCGTGCCCCAGGTAATAGGAGAAGACGCTGCGGTAGGCCTGAAAGAAGAGCCTGTGCCAGCGCACGTTCGGCACGACAAACCCGGCCGCGTCCTGGAGCGCCAGGCGACCGTCGGCGATGTCGTCGAGTGCCAACGGCGCCGGTGCGGCCACGAGGCGGATGCGGTGTCGCCTGGTCCAGCGCGCGATGCGCGTGTATTCCTGCCAGGCCGCGCACTGGCCGGCGGGGTCGATCGTGCGCTGAAGGAGCGACGGAAGTTCAGCGCCGGTGCCTCCACCCATCAGCGCCTCCGTGGTCTCGAAGGGCGTGTTGAGCTGGGGCTCGGGGTCGAGGACGACGCCTTCCAGCTGGACGTGCTTCGCCCGTGCCCAGCGGGCAAGTTCCTTGACGGCGTCGAAGTGCTCCGCCGCCGCCCCGTCCCACGACCAGTAGCCAGAGGCGTAGGGGACGAGGATCCACGCCCAGACCGGCACGCCGAGCCGGTTGGCCTTGCGCACGATCGCCAGCCCGTCCTTGCGGTGGGGCATGCCCGAGGGCACGGGACCGAAGTCCCGCCGGTAGCGAAGGTTGAAGTAGAGGGGAATGCGGTTGTCGCGCAGGACGCTCCAGAGGTACGGGGTGTAGGCGCCCGTGTCCCGCCGGTTCCAGTAGGTGTCTGGTTCGTCCCAGTTCGTGCCGGGAACCGCCTCGCCAGCCCAGAAGCCGATCGTGGTCTTCCCCTGCGCGATGCTTGGCTGCCAGCAGAGCAGCACCAGGGCGGCGAGAGCGAGGGCGGCGCGATCGACCCTCCGCTTTGCGACCACCCGCTCTTCCCCCTGCATTCCCGCCATTATCGCTGTTTCTTCCGCGTGTGGCCTTTTGTTCATCCAGCGGGGACTGTGAGCTGTAACGGGTTCGATCGGGCGGGTTAATCAGACTTGTAACTATCCGCATTATCTCCGAGGAGGAAGAGATGGAGATGATCAGGCGTTTTGAGCCCGTCGCCCTGTTGCTAATGGTGCTGGGGGCGCTGAACTGGGGGATGGTCGGTCTCTTCGACACCAACGTGATCGCCGACGTGCTTGGCGGCGGCACGCTGACCGACGTCGTCTACACGGTCGTCGGCGTTTGCGGGCTGCTCTCGATCCCAAGGCTGCTCGACAGCTTCCACATCGGGAGCCACGCACCGCACCCGCGCGGAACCTGAGCGTGAGGCCGGGCCGGGAAGCCATGCCGGCCTCCCGGCCCGGCCGGGCGGGCTTCCGAGTGCGGCTGAATGGAGTCGAACCATCACGCCCCGTAAGGGGCACAAGGCCCTCAACCCTTGCGATTGGGGAGATTTCAGCTCCATTCAGCGCCCAAGGTGATCTGAGGTGCTCGACCGGCGCCATCTCAATTCCCTATCGGTATTTCTGCGGTATGTTTCGGAAATGCTTTGGGAAACACGCGTCTATACCGTTGCTCCGGGAAGGATGGCCGACCTTCACGAGCGCTTCCGCAATCACACGTTGCGTCTATTCGACCGTCATGGCATTTCGCCAGTCGGCTTCTTCGTAAACGAGGTTGGGGGCGTCAGTGACCAGCTGACCTACTTCCTGTCCTTCGAATCCCATGCCCAACGTGAGGAGTCATGGAAGAATTTCCTTTCTGATCCTGAGTGGCAAGAGGTCAAGGCGGCTTCAGAGAAGTCTGGACCGCTGGTCGTGCGAATCGACAACAGGCTGCTGAAGTCAATGGATTATTCCCCGGCTTCCTGAGTTGAGCTAGGGAGCCATCATGGACTACCAACTCTTTGGACGCACTGGCCTGCGGGTTTCCCGGTTTGCGCTGGGGACTATGACATTCGGCACAAGCTGGCAGTTTGGCGCAGGTCCAGAGGAGTGCGCATCCATTCTTGATGCCTATCTCGATGCGGGGGGGAACTTCATCGATACGGCTGACAAGTACACCGACGGAGAAGCGGAGAGCATCATTGGCTCTCTTCTTGGCGCCCGACGTGATCGGCTCGTTCTGGCGACCAAGTATGGGCTGTGTACGGATCCTGAGGATCCAAATTCTCTCGGGAACAGCCGCCGAAACATGGTGCTTTCGGTTGAGCGCAGCTTGAAACGCCTTGAGACCGATTACATCGATCTACTTTGGATCCATGCTTGGTATTTCGAGAATCCCATTGACGATACGGTGCGCGCCCTGGACGATCTTGTCGCAGCGGGCAAGATCCTCTATTGGGGTATTTCGGACACTCCAGCCTGGCTCTGTGCTGAAGCTCACGCCAAGGCTCAGGCGCACGGGTGGGCCCCTCTGAGTGCGCTCCAGCTCGAGTACAGCCTGGTCGAGCGCACGTCGGATCGAGAGCTTTTGCCGTTTGCCACACACAATGGGCTCGGCGTCACGGGGTCGATTCCACTGGCAGGTGGCATTCTCACCGGGAAGCATCACGGGACTTCTCAAGCGACCGTAGATTCGGCACGGGCCACGCGGGCCGCGGCTCGGCGGAGCGAGAGCGTTGATCGGATCATCGGGCATCTAAGTCAGCTTGCAAGCCAGATAGGTGTATCGACGACTCATCTCGCGCTCGCTTGGCTGACTGAGGCCCAACCACAGATTGTCCCGATCCTGGGGGTCCGTACGCTGGAGCAGCTCGAAGACAACCTTGCGGCACTCGAGCTAGATCTTGATCGCGAGCTGATCGACGGCCTGAGCGAAATTAGTGCTGTCGAGCTGGGCTTTCCACACGAGATGCTACGTGGGCAACGGATGCAAGAGGTCATGTACGGCCCGTTCGGATCATGAGCGATCGTGACTGGGAGTCCGCGGCAGAGCTGGCCATCAATGGTGGCGAGCCTGTGCGCACCGAGCGGTGGCCCACATATGAAGACGGTACGGGACCAGCGAGTGCCAACGCGCTTCGTGCAGTCGAAGGGGTGCTGAGCAGCGGATTGCTCTTTCGATATGACGCGCGACCCGTGGGGGAGGCCGAGGCGGCGCATCTGGAGAAGGAGTTGGCTGAGTACTTTGGAGTGGATTATGCGCTCGCGGTCTCATCGGGCACTGCTGCGTTGGCCCTGGCTCTCATGGGAGCTGATCTACCCAAGCGATCGCGGGTCGGCTGTCCGGCATTCGGATTTCCGGCAACCGCTAGCGCCGTTCTCTTGGCTGGCCACGAACCTGTCCTTATCGGGGTAGACGACAATCTTCATTTCGACGTCGAGGACTTCAAGAAACGTCTTGTCCAGGACCTCAAAGCGGTCATCGTCGTCCACATGCGGGGTTTTGCCAGCCCGATCGACTCGGTACTAAGGGCATGCGCCGACAGCAATGTCGTCGTCATCGAGGATGCGGTGCCGGCGCTGGGGGCCAGCTATCACGGTCGGCACTTGGGAACGTTTGGCGTTGCGGGCTGCTTTAGCACTCAGTCCGACAAGAGCATCAATACGGGGGAGGGAGGATTCCTCATAACGAACTCGCGACCCCTCTTCGAACGAGCTGTTCTGCTGTCGGGTGCATTTGAGGGTCGGCACAATCATCACTTCGAGAGCACCGTTGACACCGGCGGAGGAGGCCGAAAGGCGTTGCCGCTCTACAACTTTCGCCTCGACGAGATACGGGCCGCGCTAGCAAGAGTTGAGCTGCGAGTTCTTGACGAGCGTGTCGAGCGGCTGCAACACAATTACGACTTTGTCACGGAGCGACTCTCTGAGATACCTGGATTGCGCTTGCGCGTGCCGGTGAGCTTAGACCGCTGTCTCGGAGATGCCCTGAACTTCTTCGTCGACGCTGTTCGTGCCGACCATGTGGCTGAAGCGATTACGGCTGAGGGTGTGCTTGCGCGAGCAATCGGCTCGAAGCGAGACCACAATGTCAGGGCATTCTGGAACTGGGAATTCATGAATGCCGACAGAGAGGCAGACGCGCCGCACATGGCACGCAGTGTAGCGGCGCTTCGATCCGCGATTGACATTCCACTTTCTCCGCGCCTCAAGCGCTCCGATCTCGAGCAGGTGATCAGGGCAATCACGAAGGTCATGCGAGCAGAACCAGACGACCAGTTTCAAGTCAGTCGCAGCGCGGGGGTCAATCGATGATGATGGAGCAAGACTCGACCATGACGACTGTCCCAGTCGAGTTGAGCGATGGAACGACAGTCTTCGCGACTTTGACTGACGTGCGCAGGGAGACAGAGGTTGCCTGGAAGTCCTACGACTTGAAGGATCTGATCTCAGCCATTAGGGGACTCAGTCGAGAGTTGCTGGATCCAATTACTTCTTTGGCCTGCGAGTCGGCTGAGGTGAAGTTCGGCTTTGCCGCGACGGTTGAGGAGGGAAAGCTTGCCGCACTATTGGTCTCAGGGGGAGCCGAAGCGTCCATTGAGGTTACCTTGCGGTGGTCGCGATCGGAGCATTGATGCACGTCCCCGATGATGCGGCGGTGGCGGGCCAATCGGTGGAACCGTTCCGACGCTTGCAGGAAGTCACCGTTCGGATAACCGATGGCAAGGCTATCCAGACAGGCTTCTGGGTCGACCGCTCTCTGATGGTCACCTGTGCCCACGGATTTGCTGGAAGCGACCCCGGGGACCAAATGGCGACCGAGTGGGGGGCAGACCTTGAGTCGGCAGAGGCCACTGTTGAGTTGGTTGACATGGAGTCCGATGTGATGCTTCTCTCGGTTCCAGACGCTATCGAGCATCCGCTTCTCCCCTTGAGCGAAGACGTCGTTCCTCCTGACGCTCTATACGCGTGGGGGTATACAGCACGACAGAGGGAGGGCGAGTCACTGACCACTGAGGTAGAGGGGTGGAGCAGGGCCCCCCACTTGCTGAAGACAAAGGGTGGCCTGGTGGACTACGGCATGAGTGGTGCACCGCTCTATTCGATGAGAGCAGGAGCGATTGTGGCAATGGTTCGCATCAGTAGAGATGTCATAGCGCCGACCGGCAGCCGGGCGATTCTTGCAGCGACGATCAAAGAGATCTGCCAGATTCACGATGCCGAGCGTGACCCGGGGCTCGTGGAGGTCCATCCCGGCAACCTTCCGACAATCCTCGGCATTTTCACGTCGGCATATGCATCCACGCGGCCAATCGCCCCTGTCGACAGGGCGCTGTTCGGATTCGACGACTTGCCTGAGTTGAGTGAAATGCAAGGTGCGCTCTTGGACTTCGAGGGCCATGACTCGCGCCGCGAGGAGGCCGTCCGAGAGTGGTATTCGGTCGAACCACGTTGTCTGCGCTTCGTCGTTTTGCACGAGGGTGAGAGATCGAGGCGCGTCGGTGCTACCTGCGTCCTTCCGTTGAAGGCGCGCTCGTATCGGGACTACCGAGCCGGAAAAAGCCGCGAGTTTGATATCTCGGGGTCGGACATCGCGCCTACCGATGAAGATCGCGTCTGGCTGTGCTTCCAATCATTCGCGATCTCGCATGCCGGCAGCAGCGCCGCCCACCGGGCATTGCGTCGCTCGATCTTCGACCACGTCGTTGACGTTGCCACCGCTAACACCCTGCCTAGGGTAATCGCCGAGATTGGGACTGACGCTGGACTGGTGGAGGCACGATTTTTCGGAATGTCGTACTGCGGCCCCTCGGCAGTGGGTCGCCCCCTTTTTGAGCTCGATATGAAACAGGATGAAACCTGGCGCCGGGCCATTGCGGAGGCGGGTGGCAAGCCCGTGCCTAGAGACTGATGGACAGCATCCTGGATTACCGGAAGCTTGTATCTGAAGATGGATACGATTTCTCGGAAGAGCGTAAGAGATACGCCTTCTCAGATGTTGCAGCTGGTGGTTTGACGCTCAATCGGGGAACGACGGTTCCCAGTGGGTTGATCGGCTCTCTCTCGGCGCCAATCGCCGAGAGGCTTTCCTTCGGCCGGCTGTTCCCAACCACCTTGCGCAAGCAGGCACCAGTCGTGGATATCGGACTACCACAGGCCGGCCACTATTTCGGAACGGGGAGCGGCGCCGGATTCGATGCATATTTGGGTGTTGGCCAGCGGCTTATCGACGAGGCCCATCCCCGGATCGTCTCAATGGTTCAGGATCTGATTGCCAGTAACGCTCTTCTTCGCCGCGAGACTGCTACGAACGACTACCTAATTGCAGATTCGCAAAGCGGACTAGTCACTCCCGTGATGCTTGCTGACTTGATTACGAGCGAGGCAGGGACGGCGTTTCCTGCGAGGGGGCCATACCTAGCCTACCTCTCGAGTAGCGGAGCCGAGGCGATCGAGGCAGGCATGAAGCTCGCCTGTCTGGATGTGCATGGGCGGCTGATTGCAAAGCACGGCCACGAAGTCGAAGCCGAATTGATGCGACAGCTTGAGATATTGCCGAATCGAGACATAGACCATCCCGATGATCGACTGCCGCTATATGAGACCTATCCGTTCTTCTTCATAACCGTCCGCGGCGCGTTTCACGGGCGGACTTTCGGGGCGTTGTCTCTCACTAGTGTTCGTCCGGTGAACAAGCGCGGCATTCCTGCGACCGCTCGTATCAAGCGCATAGACTTCAATGGGCAGGCTGGGGAGCTACGCGAGATAATTGATCAACGTGATCTCGCGACAATCCTCGCCTCTCCCGGCGGAGTCCGAGCGGTGATTGCGGCGGGTCGCATTCCGAAGGAGCTAATCGCGGGTCTTGTCGTCGAGCCGTTTCAAGGGGAGGCGGGATACCGCTTGGCCGATCGGGTGTGGTTGAAGGAAATAGTGGATGTATGTCGTGAGGTTTCGATCAGTGTCATTGCCGACGAGATTCAATCCTTTGCTCGGACAGGAAAGACTTTCGCTTGCTCGCATTTCGATGTCGAGCCGGACATTCTCGCGCTCAGCAAGTCTTCAGTGATTGGTATGACGCTAGCATCGGCACGTTATGAGGCGGTAACCCCACTTGGGTGGCACTCAACTACTTGGGGAGGCGGCAAGGTCCTCGATAATACTTGGGCATGGACTGTGCTGGATACGTACCTTAATGATGTAGACCCGATATTTGATTTCGGATATCGAGACAACCAACGCATTAAGGCGGAGTACATCGAGGCAGGCTTCGAGTGGATACAGGGTCGGCACCCGAGCACGCTTATTGACTTCCGGGGCTTGGGGGGGATGTGGGGGTTTTCGGTTCGTGGGCGTGATGAGCTTTGCCGTGCAGCGTGGGCGCACGGGTTGAAGCTCCTGACCTGTGGAGTAACCGAAGAGATCTCATCGATTCGCGCCCTTTTCCTGGCGGATGTCCTGACCAAGGAGATCGACGATTTCATGGCCCTCCTCGACATTAGCCTGGGCGACATAGAGGCCGCCATGTCGTCGCGATAGGGATGGTCTTTTCCTAAAAGATCCAGCGACTAGGAAGGTCGGTAAGTGCGGCGGTCAGGAGCATGGCCCAGTCGGTATGCGAAAACCCCCGATTTACGGGGGTTTCCGAGTGCGGCTGAATGGAGTCGAACCATCACGCCCCGTAAGGGGCACAAGGCCCTCAACCTTGCGCGTCTACCAGTTCCGCCACAGCCGCTCGAGGGGGCGCCGATTCTAGATGTTTGCGCCCGGGGGGCGCTTGCGGTTGCGGGTATCCGGGATGCCCGGTACGCTTGCGAACAGATGTTCGAACGATTTGAGACCCGATGCGTGGAGCTGGGAGGGGAGCTGGCGTGGAGCTGGATCTGACCAAGAGGCAGAAGGAGATCTTCGACTTCATCGGCAAGTACGCCGCCAAGACCGGCTACCCGCCGACCGTGCGGGAGATCGGCAAAGCGGTCGGCCTGCACTCGTCCTCGACCGTGCACGCCCACCTCGCCAACCTGGAGAAGATCGGGTTGCTGCGTCGCGATCCGTCTAAGCCGCGGGCGATCGAGCTGCTCTTCGACAAGGCGAAGCGGACGATCCGGCCGGAGAGCGGGTTGCCGCTGGTCGGCCAGGTCGCGGCCGGTGAGCCGATCCTCGCCGAAGAGAACGTCGAGGAATACATCGAGGTCCCAGACGTGATCGGGGGTGAGGATGGCGACTACATCCTCAACGTGCGCGGCGAGAGCATGGTGGATGCCGGCATCTTCGAGGGCGACTACGTCGTCGTGCGCCCGGCCGACGACGCCGTCAACGGCGAGATAGTCGTCGCCCTGATCGGCGAGGAGGCGACCGTCAAGCGCTTCTTCCGCGAAGACGACCACATCCGCCTCCAGCCCGAGAACAAGACGATGGAGCCGATCCGGACCACCGAAGCGACGGTATTGGGCAAAGTCGTCGGCGTCTTCCGCAAGATCTAGTGACGGCCCCAGACGTCGCCATGCGGCGTCCTCGCTCGCTCGCGTGCAGAGCACGCCACGCTGCCTGCGTCCTTGCCTGGCGACGTCTGGGTCTCGTCATCTAAGGCCAGCGGCCCGACTCGATCCGACGTTTGTAGCGCCGTTGTTTGCGCCGGGCGTCGCTCAGTGCCAGCGGCAGCAGGCGCAGGGTGAGGCGGGGGAAGAGGTCGAGGAGGCGGAGCTGCACGCCGCGCCAGCGGGGCAGGATCAGGATCGGCCTCGGGCGCTCGGTCAGCTTGCCGACCGCGGCCGCGACCTGCTCGGGCCTCAGCAGCGTGCCCGAGAAGGAGCCGGCCGCGTCGGGATCGTCGAGCTTGTCTTCCAGCATCGGCGTCCAGGCGCCGTCGGGACAAACCGCGGAGAGCTCGATCCCATCGATGCCGTCGCGGCGCAGGTCGAAGAGGGTGCCGAGCGTGAACGCCATGGCCGCGTGCTTGCTTGCCGAGTAGTTGACCTCGCCGGGCGCGGCGACGACGCCGGCCAGCGAGATCACGTTGATCACGTGACCGCGGCCGGCGGCGATCATCGGCTCCAGGGCGGCGACCGTGCCGTTCATCGTCCCCAGCGTGTTGATCTCGATCATCGTCCTGCGGGTCGCCTCGTCCTGAGTCCAGGCGGCCCCCGTAACCAGCACGCCGGCGTTGTTGACCCAGAGGTCGAGCGAGCCGTGGCTCTTCGCGGTTTCGGTCGCGAGCGCCCGGCAGGCCGCCTCGTCGCGCACGTCAAGGCCGGCCGATCGCGTGCCGCTGCCGATCTCGGCCGCGACGCGTGCCGCCGCGGCGGCGTCGACGTCGGTGACGTGCACCAAGTACCCACGGCTCGAAAGCTCGATGGCGATCGCGCGGCCAAGGCCGCCGCCTGCTCCCGTGACGACCGCCGTCTGCATCCGCTGAGGATATTCGTCGAAGGATTTCCGGGCTGGGGCACCCACAACTCCTCGATCGCCGAGTGCACCAGGGGCTCCGCGCTACCATCGGTGGGCGGGCCGAGCGACTGCGGGGGGAGAGAAAACCCCTCGAGGAAAGTCCGGACACCATAGGGCGAGGCGGTGGGTAACGCCCACCCGGGGAAACCCGCGGGACAGTGCCACAGAAATACACGGCCGATGGCGCGGCCACACGTGAGTCGCGTACAGGCAAAGGTGAAATGGTGCGGTAAGAGCGCACCGGCGTCGCGGTGACGCGGCGGCCAGGCAAACCCCGCCCGGTGCAAGGCCAAGCAGGACCGTCGACCCTGCCCGGCGAGGTCCAGGTAGGCCGCAGGGCCGCTTCGGCGGCCCCCCGGGGCTTCCGGCCCCGGGAGACAGATGGTCGCTCACGACAGGATCCGGCTTACAGGCCCGCTGACGGAAAGGCCCCCGAAAGGGGGCCTTTCTCAATCTCGACACCGTTTCATGTCTTAGCGTTTGCTAACCTGCCGCCAACTTCCGCTGAATCTCCGCCTACATACCGCGGGGAGCGGGGGACCCACTTGTTGGGGCGAATCGCCGGCATCTGCCGCGTAGCGCAGCTCTTTCAGCGCGAGCCCGTCAGCTAACCCCGTAAGCGTCGCAAAGAGCAATGAAGGCAGGCAGAAACCGCCCTGGGCGGAAAGACCATTCACGATGGGGCCACGCATGCGGCGGGCGCCTCGGCCCACGGCTGCGCCGCGCCGCCCTCGGTGGCGCTCTGGCAACTCTGGCACTCGGCACCGTCCCCGTGCAGGCAATGACCGGTGGGGCCGGCGTCACCACCTCCGACGGCACCGTGCCCGGCGGTCAGGGCATCGTCTTCAGCAGCCCGATGCGCTCCGCCGGCGCCACCTGGTACGGCCCCGGGCTCTACGGCAATAACACCGCCTGCGGTCAGACCCTCTTGCCGGGCACGGTCGGCGTTGCCCACAAGACGCTCCCCTGCGGCACCACGCTCAAGTTCGCCTACCACGGCCGCTACCTGGTTACGAAGGTGATCGACCGCGGGCCGTATTCGGAGGGCAACGCCTTCGACCTGACCAACGGCGCCCGCCGTGCTCTCGGCTTCGAAGGCGTGGATCGGGTGCGTTACGCGGTCGCGCTTCGGCACGCCGCCGACTAGGCAAGGACAACGCCGGCTTAGCAGGATTTCCCGCTCCTGCGGCTAATCTGGCCGGAACGAGCAGGTTTCCAACGAGAGGAGCATGGGCATGTCGAGGTCTTCGCGCGCAGCTGTCAACGCCAGGTCGGCCGGGGTGCGTGGTCGGGCGGCGATTGCCATCTCGCTTGCGGTCCTGCTGGGGCTCCTCGTCACGCTCGGCAACAGCGCCGGGGCGGCGACCACCTCGCAGACGACCGTTGTCCTCGGCGACACCGGCACGATGCCGGACCCGTCCTGCCCCGACTCGCCCTGCCAGGCGATCGGCAGTGTCACCGGCTTCCAGGTCAACACGGCCCAGGGGTCCCTGCCCTTCCGCGTCCGCCGGGACGGCAAGGTGAAGTTCTGGACCCTGACCCTGGCGGAGCCGACCAGCAGCCAGCGCTCCTTTTTCAACAACTTCTTCGGCACGCCGCCCGAGGCGCGCCTGGCGATCCTGCGCCGCATTCCGGAAACCAACCCGCCCCGCTACAACCTGCGTGCCCAGGGCTCGATCCATGTGCTCAGCCCCTACCTCGGCCAGACGGTCCGCTTCGGCGCCAACCTGCGCGTGCAGAAGGGCGACATCGTCGGCCTCACGGTACCGACCTGGGCCCCGGCATTCGCCCAGGGCCTACCCAGCACCGACGCCTGGCGAGCAAGCCGCGAACCCGGCATGTGCGTCAACGCCACCGACGTCCGTCAAGGCGAACCGCAGCAAAAGGTCGGCACCAGGGCGACCTACGGCTGCCGCTACTCGACGGCCCGCCTGCTCTACACGGTCACTGTCGCAGAGGATTAGAGGGTTGGGGGAGGGGTCGGGTGCCTCTCCCAAAACGCGCGGCGGAGCCGCGCTTGAGTGTTTTGGGAGAGGCACCCGACCCCTCCTGCTCAAGCTTCAATCGCTGATCGATTGACCCACGCATAGAGAGGTCAATCGATCAGTCGCGGTTCGGGACCGAAAAGCTTCCAAGCAAGGCCCGGCGAGCTGCTCGCCTACGTGGCTCGCTGGGTGGCTTTGCCTTCGTAGCGAGCTGGAGAGGGCGGGGAGGGGTCCTCAAAACACTCAAGCGCGGCTCCGCCGCGCGTTTTGAGGACCCCTCCCGGCCCTCTCTTACGCACACCCCTATGCGACTGAAGGAAGAACCCGCGGGCCGCTCTGGTCTTTGGGCAGCTCGGCCGCTCCGGCAATCAGGGACTGGAACTCGTTTAGGGCGAGGTGGGCAACAGCCTCCAGCAGCTCCTCATCGGTCCAGCCGATCTCGCGCGCCTCCTCGTGCAGGTGGAGGGGCGGGTGGCCATTGGCCTCGAGGCCGCCGCGCAGGTACTCGAGCAGCGCCGCCTCCTTCGGGTCGGCCGAGCTAAAGCTGCGGGCCCGAGAGACCTCGTCGAGGCCGAGCTCCGCGCTGCGCGCGGCCTTCGCGTGCTGGGCGATGCTGTAGCCGTCATCGCGGTACTCGGCTACGGCTAGAGCGATCCGCACGCGGGTCGCCCGCGGCAGCACTCCACCGCGGAGCTCTGAGCGCATCCGCGTGTAGGCGCGTAGAACCGCCGGCGCGCCGGCAAGCACGCCTACGAACTTGGTCACTGCGCCGCCCGTCGCCTGGATCGTTTTGATCAAGGGGGCGCTCTCGTCAGGTGCCGTCAACTCGTCGTGAATCTGGAACCTGCTCACGTCTGTTTTCACTGTCACTTGCATCGCCTCCGGCTTCGTCCGCGGATTTCCGCTTCACAGAGCCTTTAAGTGGCCTTCACTTTACTTTTAGCCATTAACTTACGTCTGGTAAGTTATACCTGCTTTTCGGTTGATCTGCAAGCCGCCGCCGGGCAGCAGCCTTCTACCCGGAAATTGCGCTCTCTACCCGCCGGGTTCGGCAGAGCCCTTTTGGCCTATGGTTGCGCGACCCGAGCGGACAAGCGCGAGCCCAGGAGGCAGGTATGGCAGATCAACCGAAGAGTGCCGCTGACGTCGCCCAGATCGTCAAAGAACACGACGTCCGCTTCGTCCGCCTCTGGTTCACCGACGTGCTCGGGCAGCTGAAGAGCTTCTCGATCAACTCCGCGGAGCTCGAGGACGCCTTCGAAGGCGGGATGGGCTTCGACGGCTCCTCGATCACCGGCTTCAACCCGATCGAGGAGTCGGACATGATCGCGATGCCCGATCCGTCGACCTTCGCCCTGCTCCCTTGGCGACCCGAGGGCGAGAACGCCGTGGCCCGCATGTTCTGCGACATCCGCGTGCCCGGCGGCGAGCCCTACGAGGGCGACCCGCGCTGGATCATGCGCCGCGCTCTCAAGCGGGCGGAGGAGATGGGCTTCGACGCCTTCAACATCGGCCCCGAGCTCGAGTTCTTCTACTTCCGCTCCGCCAAGCCCGAGGGCGGCGTTCCCGAGGTCCTCGACGAGGGCGGCTACTTCGACCTGACGACTCTCGATGCCGGCTCCGACGTGCGCCGCGACACCGTGCTGGCGCTGGAGAAGATGGGCATCCACGTCGAGTACACCCACCACGAGGTCGGCCCCTCCCAGCACGAGGTCGACATGCGCTACAAGAACGCGCTGGCGATGGCCGACGACTGCATGACGTACCGCATCGTGGTCAAGGAGTACGCGATGAAGTACGGCTGGCACGCCACCTTCATGCCCAAGCCCCTCTTCGGCGAGAACGGCTCCGGGATGCACGTCCACCAGTCGCTGACCAAAGACGGCAAGAACGCCTTCTTCGATCCCGACGACCAGTACTTCCTCTCGCCCACGGCGAAGGCCTTCATCGCCGGCCAGCTCAAGCACGCGCGCGAGATCTCGCCGCTCTTCGCCCAGTGGGTCAACTCCTACAAGCGGCTCGTCCCCGGCTACGAGGCGCCGGTCTACCTCGCCTGGTCGCGCCGCAACCGCTCGGCGCTGATCCGGGTGCCTCTCTACCACCCCGGCAAGGAGAGCGCGACCCGGGCCGAGCTACGCTGTCCCGACCCCGCCTGCAACCCCTACCTCTGCTTCGCCGGCATGCTGCAGGCGGGGCTGGAAGGGATCGAGAAGGGCTACGAGCTGCCCGAGCCGATGGAGCAGAACCTCTACCACCTCTCGCCGGAGGAGCTGTCCCACCAGGGGATCGAGCAGCTGCCGGCGACGCTCGGTGAGGCGATCGAGGTCGCCGCCGACTCCGAGCTGGTGCTGCGGACGCTGGGCGAGCACACCTTCCGCCGCTTCGTCGAGATAAAGAGGCAGGAGTGGGACGACTACCGCGTCCAGGTCACTCCGTATGAGATAGAGCAGTTTCTTCCGGTGCTCTAGGGGCCGCCTCGCTGGCGCGCGAGAGCGCTGAGGGCCACCAGAATTTGTCGCCCAGGGTGAGGGCGATCGAGGGGACCAGGACGCTGCGGACTAGGAAGGTGTCGAGGAGGACGCCGAAGGCTACGACGAAGCCGAGCTCGGTGAGGAAGGTGAGGGGCAGGACGGCAAGTACCGAGAAGGTGCCGGCGAGGACGATGCCGGCGCTGGTGATGACGCCGCCGGTGACCGCCAGGGCGCGCAGGATGCCCTGCTCGGAGCCGTGCTTGATCGTTTCCTCGCGGGCGCGGGCGATCAGGAAGATGTTGTAGTCGACCCCGAGGGCGACGAGGAAGACGAAGGCGAATAGGGGCAGCGAGGGGTCGGAGCCCGGGAAGCCGAAAATCACGTCGAAGACGAAGTAGGCGACGCCGAGCGCCGCGAGGTAGCTGAGGATGACGGTTCCGATCAGGACCAGCGGCGCCGTCACCGCGCGCAGAAGGCCGATCAGGATCAGGAAGACGACGAGCAGGATGATCGGCGGGATCACGATCGAGTCCCAGCCGGCCGCGTCGCGGACGTCGAATTCGATCGCCGTCGGCCCGCCGACCAGGGCGGTGGGGGCCGCGGCCTGGGCGGCGTCGCGGATCGGTTCGACCAGATCGAAGGCCTCTGTCGAGTAGGGGTTCGGGTCCAGGGTCGCCTGGACGAGGATCCCCGGCGACCCTTCCGCGACCGGCCCGGAGACCGTGTCGACGCCCTCCACCTGAGCGACCGCGTTCCTCGCGGGCTCCACTTCGTCGCGGTTGCTGACGACGATGTCGGTGAGGGCGGTCGTCCCGGAGGGGAAGCTCTTGTCGAGCAGGTGCTGGCCTTCGACCGACTCGACTTCGGTCCGGTAGCTGTCTTCGCTGGTCAGGTCCGTGGAGAAGAAGGCAAAGCCGGCGCAGAGGATCAGCAGGACGACGATCGATCCGCCCATGATGCGCTGGGGCGAGAGGGCGACGCGGTCGCCGACACGCTTCCAGAGCCCGTGGGTCGCGTCGACGGCGTGCTCGAGCTTGTGCCTGCGGACCTCGTAGGGCCCGAAGACGGCTCGGTCGAGCGGACCGACGATCAACGAGGGGATTCGTTTCCCGCTGTGTGCGCGCAGGACCCAGTTGAGCAGGACAAGGGGCAGCAGGATCAGCACCAGGAGGCAGGCGAAGGCGACCCGGATGAAGGCGCCGAACCCCGAGCCTTCGACGATCGAGCCTTGTGCCCGGGCAGAGACGGCGCTGGCGTCCGGCGCGGTCTCCGGCGTGTGCGGGACGAAGGGCCAGAAGGCGCGACGACCGAAGATCGTCAGCAGAGCCGGCAGCAGGGTCAGCATCGAGAGCGCGGCGCAGGCGATCCCGATCGCGGCGATCGGGCCCAGGCCGGCGGTGCCGTTGACCTTGGCCAGCATCAGGCAGAGGAGAGCGGCGATCACGGTCGCCGCCGAGGCGAAGATCGCCGGCCCGGCCGAGGCGAGCGCCGTGCGCATCGCCTCGTGCTTGTCGACCGTGTGGTGGAGCTCCTCGCGGTATCGGGCGACGAGCAGCAGCGCGTAGTCGGTACCAGCGCCGAGCACGAGCACCGACATGATCGAGCTCGACTGGCCGTTGATCGTCACGCCAAGCTCGGAGACCCCGTACCCGATCGAGCGCGACAGGGTCTCGGCAAAGACGACCGCGGCGAGCGGGATCAGGAAGAACATCGGCGAGCGGTAGATGACGATCAGCAGGAAGATCACCAGGCTGAGCGCGGCGAGCAGCAGGGTGCCGTTGATGCCTTCGAAGACTTCGATCGCGTCGGCGGAGAAGCCGGCCCCGCCGGTGATCTTCACCTCGAGGCCCCCGCCGGGGTCGGAGACCGAGTCGCGCCAGTCCTTGACCGGGTCGAGGATTCGATCTCCCTCGCCGTTGCCCGCTATGTAGGCGGTGACGATCGCGGCCTTGCCGTCCGCCGAGCAGACCGGGCCGACGAACGGCGCGTAGTCGGCGGGCTGACCCGGGATCGTCGAGGTCGAAGTGGCGCACCGCGCGGTCTGGCTGGATGCGGATGGCTTCGGGGCGTTTTCGCCCTGGCCGCTCGCCTTGCCTCCCGCGGCTGCCGTGGCGCCGTCGGCCACGACCCCTGGGTAGCGCTCCCCGGTCATCGCTTCGACGTCTTCGACGATCGTGCGACGGTCGGCGGCGGTGAGGCCGGACTCGCGCCGGTAGACGATCACGGCGGGGGCGAGTTCGCCGTTCTGGAGGGTTTCCGTGGCGTCCAGGGCGTGGGTCGACTCGGCGTCGCCCGGCAGGTAGGAGGTCGCCTCGTTGCTTTCGGCGTCTTCGAACTTGCCCGGCAGGTTGGCCGGGCCGGAGGCGATGAAGATCCCCAGGAACCAGATCGCGAAGACGATCCACTTCGAGCGGCGACCGGCGGCGAAGGTGAAAAGGGAGCCCCTCACTGGTCCCCGATCTCTATCAAAGTCAGGCGGCGGTCTCGACGAACCGCTCTGGAGCGCCAGTCTTGGCGCCCCCGGCGCGCGGGTCCTGTCCCGGCAGGGACCCACCGCCCCTTCCGGTCGCTCAAGCGTCCTCAGGGGCGGTTCCCCCTACCGCTCCACCCGCGCGAGGAGGGGTTAGAGCAGGGACGCCAGGGAGGCCGAGTCGGCGACCGGCTGCTGACAGGTGAAGCTTTCGCAGACGTAGGCGGTTGGCTTGCCGCTCAGCTTCGGCCGGTTTTGGAGAAGCTCGGGGACGGTGCTGCCCTCGGGGCCGCCGGCTAGGACTAGGTGGGGGCGGTGCTCGGCCATGACAACGCGGGTCAGCTCTGTCAGGTCGTCGCCGATCAACGCCACCTCCTTGGTGGGAGAGAGGTGGAAGTCGATCGCGCGGAGGAGGTGGGCGAAGGACTCGGGGTGCTGGGACGCTGGTCTGGCGAAGAGGCGGAAGACCGACTCGGCCCGCTGCTCGTAGCCGCGCTCCCCCGTCAGCGCGGCGAGGCGAAGGAGCCCCATCGCGGCGGAGGAGTTGCCGGAGGGAATTGGGTGGTCGCCAATCTCCTTGCGGCGGGCAATCAGTGATTCGTGGTCGCCCGAGGTGGAGAAGAAGCCGCCGCGCTCCGGGTCGCCGAAGCGCGAGATCATCGTGTCCGCGACCGAGCGGGCGCGCTCGAGCCACCGCTGCTCGAAGGTCGCCTCGTAGAGGCCGAGCAGCGCCTCGAGCAGGAAGGCGTGGTCCTCGAGGTAGGCGTTGAGGTGGGAACGTCCGTCCTTGTAGGTGCGTAGGAGATTGCCGCCGGAATCGCGCAGGTCCTTCCAGACGAAGTCCGCGCAGGCCCGGGCGGCCTCGAGGTAGTCCTCGCGCTCCAGCACCGCTCCGGCCTCGGCCAGGGCGGTAAGCATCAGCGCGTTCCAGGCGGTGAGGCGCTTGTCGTCGAGGCCGGGCCAGACACGCCGCGCACGGGCCTCGTAGAGGGTGCGGCGGGCGTCGTCGAGGCCGTCCGGCCCTTCGGCGCCAACGCCGCCGGCAAGGTGGAGGATGTTGCTCCCCTCGAAGTTGCCGTCCTCCGTGACGCCGTAGAAGTCGATGACGGGCTGCGCGCCGTCGCCCAACACCTCGCGGATCTGCTCGGGCGTCCAGACGTAGAAGCGGCCCTCCTCGCCCTCGGAGTCGGCGTCCAGCGCCGAGTAGAAGCCGCCCTCGGGCCCGCGCATCTCGCGCAGGGCCCAGTCGAGCGTCTCCTCACAGGCCCGGCGGTAGCGCTCGTGGCCTAGTACCTGCCAGCCATGTAGGTAGGCGCGCGCGAGCAGGGCGTTGTCGTAGAGCATCTTCTCGAAGTGGGGGACGAGCCAGGCGGCGTCGACCGAGTAGCGGGAGAAGCCGCCGCCCAGCTGGTCGTAGATGCCACCGGCCAGCATCGCGTCGAGGGTCTTCTCGACCACCTCGTGCTCGCCGCGGGCAAGCAGCAGCTCCAGGGCCAGGGCCGGCGGGAACTTCGGCGCTCCCCCGAAGCCGCCGCGCGCCATGTCGGCGCTTTCGAGCAGGCGGGAAACGGCCTGCTCCAGCATCTCCGCCTCCGGGGGCTCCGCCTCCGGCTCGATCTGCCCGATCGCTCCGAGGCGGGCACGCATCTCGGGCGCCCGCTCGTGGATCTCCCCGCGCTTGCGCTCGAAGGCGTCGACGACGGCTTCCATCACCATGCGGAAGCTGGGCATCCCGCGGCCCTCGTCGGGCGGGAAGTAGGTGCCGCCGTAGAACGGCACGCCCTCGGGGTCCAGGAAGACGGTCATCGGCCAACCGCCCTGGCCGCTGATCGCCTGCACCGCCTCCATGTAGAGGGCGTCGACGTCGGGGCGCTCCTCGCGGTCGACCTTGACGTTGACGAAGTGCTCGTTCATGTAGGCGGCGGTCTCGGCGTCCTCGAAGGACTCGCGCTCCATCACGTGGCACCAGTGGCAGGCCGAGTAGCCGACCGAGAGCAAGATCGGGCGGTCCTCCCGGTGGGCGCGGGCCAATGCCTCCTCGCCCCACGGGTACCAATCAACTGGGTTGTCGCGGTGCTGGAACAGGTACGGGCTGGTCTCCTGCGCCAGACGATTGGCCATGGCACTCACACTACCCGCGGACGCTTGGACCCCCACTTTTCGCGGTTGGGGGTAGCCGATACTTGGATGCATTCCCAGTGCTCATGCGTGGCCTGCGATCCGATCCGGTGTGGAAAGTTCTAACTTCAGAGAGTGGCCAAGGAAGCGCTTCCAATCCAGAGCAATGCGGAGATCGAGTCGGTGCTCGCCAAACTCGATCCGGCGGATCGCAAAGTCGTCGCCGATGCCTTGGCGAAAGCCGATAAGACCGAGGCGCAGCTGCGCTACATCGCCGATCACGACTCGCTCACCGGGTTGCTCGATCGCCGCCGCTTCCGCTCGGAGCTCGACCAGTTCGTCTCCTTCACCGCCCGCTACGGCGGCCAGGGCGCGGTGATGATCATCGACATCGACGGCCTCAAGGCAGTCAACGATTCGCTCGGCCACCACGCCGGCGACATCCTGATTCGCCGCATCGCGGGAATCATGCGCGAACGTGTCCGCACGACCGACATCGTCGCCCGTCTCTCCGGCGACGAGTTCGCGGTGCTGATGCCCCAGTCCGACACCGCGGGGGCCCTGCAGCTGGGCGAGGACCTGCGCGCCCAGGTGGCGGAGAGCGCCGCGGCATCCGAGGCGGGGGGCGCCACGATCAGCGTCGGCATCACGATGTTCGGTGGCGAGCGCGCGGTGGGCGCCGAGGCGATTCTCGTCGCGGCCGATCAGGCGATGTACCGGGCAAAGGAGGGGGGGCGCGACCAGATCGCCCTTTTCCAGGACCCCCGCGAGCCGCAGCGCCCGCAGGAGCGTCGCCAGACCACGACGGCGAGAATCCGCGATGCCCTCACCCACGACCGGCTCAGCCTTCACACCCAGCCGATCCGCAGCCTCTCCTCCGGCGGGATCGAGCGCTACGAGCTGCTCCTGCGGATGACTGGTGACGACGGCGAGCTGCTGCCGGCCGCCTCTTTCATCGAGACGGCGGAGCGCTCGGGGATGGTCCAGGAGCTCGATCGCTGGGTGGTCGCCCAGGCCCTTGAGCTGCTCGCGGCACGCGAGC
>Ga0157380_10000283_pt1 | contig 30521 bp, 20 predicted proteins | sample S35metaG_FD_119757 | JGI IMG/M metagenome (GOLD analysis project Ga0157380, IMG submission 119757) | Switchgrass rhizosphere microbial communities from Kellogg Biological Station, Michigan, USA - S3-5 metaG | ecosystem: Host-associated > Plants > Roots > Rhizosphere > Soil | place: USA...
CAATTGCGAAGTGCAACTCCCGATGGGCTCTTTTCAAACTCTCGATAGTCTGATGCCAAGCCTCCTCGCTGGTATCAACCACCGGCGGAAAGTTTTCATCATCATTCAAGTCCGCGCGATCTCCGTTCAATCTTCTCACCGCAGCCTTGTTCCAGGCAGCAATATGGAGAACAAGCTCCCAGATGCTGTGGGCGCCAGCAATCGGCCGCGCCGCCGCCTTGACTGCGTCTACATCGGCCAGTAATTCCAAAATAGACGGCCCATGCCAGGCTCGCCCGGCAAATGCTCGCTGTAATTGCTCTTGAATCCTGGTACCTTCGTTCGCCATTCTCAGATGTCTCCGCCTCTTGTTATCAAAACCTTTTGCAAACTATTCCGTCCGCTGGTGATTGCTAGTAACACTGCAGCGAAGCTGGTTGTCATCGCAGACCGCAAGCTTCGCAAGTTAATTCAACCAAAGTCCCAGGACTGTCGTTGGCCTACGATCTACTGTCAGTTTCTTGCCGTATTCTAACCCAACCAATTGCCCAACCACTTGCTAAGAGAACGCTGAAGCGGATAGTCTTAAGCTCAAGCCTTAGCAACTAGAGCATTCGGTTCGACAGAAACTTTTCTGTTGGCCCAAGTATTCAAGAGGAGTCTTGAGTGGCGAATATCCGTCCTTTTAGCGCTTTGCGTCCATCTGCCGACCGGGTCCGAGAAGTCGCGAGTGTGCCCTATGACGTGGTTAACACTGCCGAAGCCCAGGCTTTGGCCGCTGATAATCCGCTGAGCTTCCTGCACGTCTCCCGACCGGAAATCGACTTGCCTGAGGGTACCGGAATTCATAGCGATATCGTTTATCGAAAGGCCGTCGAAAACTTTAACAAGCTTCGCGAAGCCTGCCCGCTGGTAACCGAAGATGGACCCAGTATTTACGTTTACCGGCTCATCATGGGATCGCACGAACAGATCGGTGTCGTCGCTTGTTGTTCGGTCGATGAGTACGACAACGATCTAATCAAGAAACACGAACGCACCCGGCGCGATAAGGAAGACGATCGCACTCATCACATGATGGTGCTGGGCGCCCAAACAGGTCCCGTATTCCTGACCTATCGTGCCCGCCGAGATATCGACACGATGGTGATGGAGGTGACGACCACTGAGGCATTGTTCGACTTCGCGGCTCCTGACGGAATTCAACACACGGTGTGGCGTGTCCCAGACCTGGTTCGCTTTGCCGAAGCTTTTCGGGAGGTGCCGCTGCTTTACATCGCCGATGGCCATCACCGCGCCGCCAGCGCCAGTCGCGCTCGTGGTGAAATGAAAGAGCAGAGCTTTGCTCACACGGGAGACGAAGAATACAACTTTTTCCTTGCGGTGATGTTTCCTGACGAGCAGCTGAAGATCTTGCCGTACAACCGCGTCGTGAAAGATCTCAATGGTCATTCTCCTGAAGATTTCATGAAGAGGCTGCGCGAGAACTTTGACGTGTCAGAATCTGCGCCGGCGGCCCCATCCGAGCCGAAGAACTGGAGTATGTATCTGAATGGAAAATGGTATGGACTGACTTTGCGAGCTGATGTGCCGGCGCCGCAAGGCGTAGTCGAATCGCTCGATGTCAGCGTGCTGCAAGATCGATTGCTCGATCCGATCCTGGGGATCAAAGACGTTCGCACCGATAAGCGTATCGACTTTGTCGGCGGCATTCGTGGTACTGAAGAGTTGGAGCGTTTGGTTAACGAAGGAAAGGCTGCCGTAGCTTTTTCGCTTTATCCAACCACGATCGATGATCTTTTATCCGTTTCGGACGCGGGCGAGATTATGCCTCCGAAGTCGACCTGGTTTGAGCCAAAACTGCGCGACGGTCTACTGATACACACGTTCTAGGAAGTTCTTAGTTTTTAGTTCTTGGTTATTGGTTCTTGGTTCTTCGTTCTTAGTTCTTGGTGGTTTGTTGCTTTGTTTGAAGTTTCGTTGAAGTGGCACTTGCTGATTACTGACTGCTGATTACTGACTGCTGATTACTGACTACTGATTCCATGCTAGTACTAATTGCCGACAAATTCGAACAATCGGGCCGTGATGGCTTGCAAGCAATCGGTTGCGAGGTTAGTTATCAGCCCGATTTGAAAGATGAGGCGTTGGTCGAAGCTATTCGTAACAACGCACCCGACGTCCTTATCGTTCGCGGAACGAAAGTAACGGAACCGATGTTGGGCGCCGGACCGGTGAAACTGGTTGTTCGTGCCGGCGCCGGCTACAACACGATTGACGTGGCCGCAGCCTCAAAGCGCGGGATCTACGTCTCGAATTGTCCTGGCAAAAACTCAATCGCAGTCGCGGAATTAGCGTTCGCTTTGATCCTCGCGCTTGACCGGCGAGTAGTCGACAACGTCATCACCATGAGACGCGGTGAGTGGAACAAGAAAGAGTTTTCCAAAGCTCGTGGTCTTTTTGGACGAACACTGGGTCTGATCGGCGTCGGCAAAATAGGCCAGGAAATGATTCCTCGAGCGCGAGCTTTTGGAATGCCGGTGGTGGCCTGGAGTCGGAGTCTGACACCTGATCGCGCTGCAGCGTTGGGTGTTGAATTCAAAGCTTCGCCTAACGAAGTTGCCGGTGCTGCTGACGTCGTCAGCGTGCATCTCGCCTTGAGTGCAGAGACGCGCAACCTCATTGGGAAAGCTTTCTTTGATTCGATGCGCTCGGGCTCGTACTTCATAAACACGTCACGTGGAGAGGTCGTAGACCAGGCTGCGCTGGTCGAAGCGATGAATGCTCACGGCATCCGCGCCGGGTTGGATGTTTATGCTGGTGAGCCAACCTCAGGCACTGGGGAGTTCAGCGACTCAATCGGCAAAGAAGAAAACTTGTATGGGACCCATCACATCGGTGCTTCAACCGACCAGGCCCAGGAGGCTATCGCTGCCGAGACTGTGCGCATCATTCGGGAATTCAAAGACACGGGGCGAGTTCCGAACGTAATCAATCTCGCCCGGCAGACGCCGGCAACGCATCGCCTGGTGGTGCGGCATCTCGATCGACCCGGCGTTCTGGCAGCCGTCCTCGATGCGATTAAGTCTGAACAAATCAACGTGCAGGAAATGGAGAACATAGTTTTCGAAGGCGCCGCAGCCGCGGTAGCTCGTATTAATCTCGACAACGCACCGTCTCAAGCCCTTCTCGATAGATTGCGTGCAGATAGTGCAGACATCATCGAACTTAACGTTCTTGAAATCAGTTCATGATGACTCGACGCTTTTCGACGCCATCATGGGCTACCCAACAGGTTGGAAAGTAGGAACGCCGGCGCAATGAACACCACTCTTATTACCGGTGCATCTTCCGGAATTGGCGAAGCCTTCGCTCGCAAGCTGGCCGCGCAGGGACGAAATGTACTTCTCGTCGCCCGTTCGGAAGATAAGCTGATCACGCTCTGCAACGAACTTGGACGAATCAACAGCATCCGAGCTCAACACCTCGCGATGGATCTCAGTGAGCCTGAATCGCCTGCTCGACTATTTGAAGAAACACAAAAACGCGGGTTGGTTATTGATCTGCTTATCAATAATGCCGGGTTTGGGGCTTTTGGAGATTTCGCCAAGATCGAGTTGGATCGCCAACTCAACATGATTGACTTGAACATCAAAGCGCTGGTCGAGCTGACCTACCTGTTCCTTGCTCCCATGCGCGAGCGCAAGCAGGGAACGATTATCAATGTAGCTTCGACGGCGGCATTCCAGCCAGTTCCTTTCATGGCCAACTACTCCGCCACTAAAGCTTTCGTGTTGTCTTTTTCAGAAGCGCTTTGGGAAGAGAACCGGCCGTACGGTGTAACTGTTATGGGACTTTGTCCCGGAGTTACTGAAACAAACTTTTTTGAAGCAGCCCACGGTCACAAGCCTCCCGCGCGAGCCTCTCAAACGCCCGAGGAAGTTGTCGACACAGCGCTACGGGGACTCGGCGCCAGGAAGAGCAGCATTGTTTCAGGATGGATGAATTTGATGATGGTCGAGGCTGAGCGCTTCGTTCCGCGTTCGTGGGTTGTTCGAGTCGCTGGAAAAATGATGCGCAATGAATACGAGAAGGAACAAGCGTAATCTCAGATCTCAAATCCGAGCGGAGACAACTAGATGACCGAACGAATCTTCAACTTCAGTGCCGGACCAGCAGTTTTGCCAATGGCGGTCCTCGAACAAGCCCAGCGCGATTTGATCAGCTTGCCCGGTGTGGGCATGTCGGTGATGGAAATCAGCCACCGCTCGAAAACATTCGATGAAATCATCGGCGGCGCTGAAGCAGGCTTGCGAGAACTGTTGGGGATTCCATCCAACTACCACGTGCTTTTTCTCCAGGGTGGCGCCAGTCTGCAATTCTCGATGATCCCCATGAACTTCCTTCCTCAGGATGGAAGTGCCGACTATGTCATCACCGGCAGTTGGGGAAAGAAAGCGTTAAAAGAGGCAAAGAAGACGGGCACGGTCAATGTCGCGGCGACGATGGCTGACGGTGGATTTACGCGAGTGCCGGCCAACGATGAGTTACAACTTAATCCGGGGGCGGCTTACGTTCACATCACCACCAACGAAACCATCGAGGGAGTGGTGTGGAAAACTGAGCCCGACGTTGGGAACGTGCCCTTGTTTGCAGACGCTTCGTCGGACATCCTTTCGCATCCGATTCCGGTTGCAGACTATTCGTTAATTTACGCCGGCGCGCAAAAGAACATCGGGCCCAGCGGCGTCACGCTCGTGATACTGCGTGACGAATTACTCGGTCGAATACCCGAAGGCATGCACACCATGCTCGACTATCGCACTCACACTGAGAACAAGTCGCTTTATAACACGCCCAATACCTGGGGGATTTACATCATCAATCTCGTTTGCAAGTGGTTAAAAGAAAAGGGCGGGCTCGAAGGTATGCATCGCGAAAACCTGGAGAAGGCCCAGTTGTTATACGACGCGATCGATGCGACTGACTTCTACCGTGGACACGCCGATGCTGATTGTCGCTCGATTATGAATGTCACCTTCCGGCTCCCGTCAGAGGAACTCGAGAAAAAATTCGCGTCAGAAGCGACGGCGCAAAAACTAGATGGGCTCAAGGGCCACCGTTCGGTTGGCGGAATCCGGGCGTCGATTTACAACGCTTTTCCAAAGGAAGGCGTCGAGGCTTTGGTTTCGTTTATGAAAGAGTTCGAACGAAAGAATGGCTAGTAGTTCAACAAACCAGTCGGCAGATGCCGAAGCTCTAATCTTCAAAGTCAATGAAGCCGACGCAACCACCAGACTGGATTCATTCCTCGCCAGCCGCATAGAAAATTGGAGTCGCTCTCGACTTCAACGCCTGATCGAAGATGGTGACGTGCTCGTTAATGGGCGGACGGCAAAGGGTTCGTACAAACTCAAAGCCAGCGACGAAATTGAAGTAGAACTAATCCCTCCCGACGCTGAAACATTTGTCCCTGAAGACATCCCGCTCGACATTATTTACGAGGATGACGACGTAATCGTCGTGAATAAACGTGCTGGTATGGTGGTACATCCTGCTGCTGGTTGCTACTCAGGCACACTCGCCAATGCGTTGGCATTTCACTTCAATCAACTCTCACTAAGCGGTGGTGCTGTGCGACCAGGCATCGTGCACCGGCTGGACAAAGACACCTCGGGTCTCATGGTCGTGGCGAAGAACGAAGTTGTTCACGAACATCTCGCAGATCAATTTCGCGAGCGCGAAGTATTCAAGTCCTACCTCGCATTGGTTCATGGAGTTGTGAAATCGGAGTCAGGAACTATCGAGCAGCCGATTGCGCGTGACCCTCGCAATCGCACCCGTATGGCGGTGGTCCGTGGCGGCCGTCCGGCAACGTCACTCTATCGAGTGCGACGTCAGTTCAATCGGTTCGCCTTACTCGATGTCGAAATCAAGTCTGGAAGGACCCATCAGATCAGAGTACATCTCGAATGGCTGAAGCACCCGGTCGTGGGCGACAGCGTCTACGGAGGTGGTCGCGATAATAGTGTTCAAGACCCACGATTGCGGGCGGCTATTAGAAAACTAAACCGTCAATTTCTTCACGCGGAACAACTGGAATTCGTCCATCCACGCACCAAAAAGAAGTTGAGGTTTGCAGCCCCGCTTCCTGAAGATCTCTCGGTTTTCCTCGAGCAACTCGAATCCAGGCCTTGAGCATATGGAACTCCATTATCCTTCGAGTAGTTGACTGATCTGAGTTTGTTTCACCGAGCATTTGTATGCTTTCATAGTGCTCAGTCGCTGATCCGAAAGCTAACAAAAAGCAACAGCGGTGATATCAACTGCATCGAACGGACGCCCCGAAAACAGGCATACGGCTCCACAGCTAAGTCGCAACATATTATGTACTTGAAAGCAATTCGCCCCTTTTTCATTCTTATTGTCTTATTGACTGGAGGGCTCGGCGTAATCCAGGCTCAGAAGCCTAATCCGAGTCCGACGCCAGACGATCAAACCACCATCAGTGTCCGCATTAATCGCGTACGACTTCCGATCACCGTGGTCGACAAGAAAGGTTTTTTGATTTCCGGTCTGACTAAAGCGGACTTTCAGGTACTGGAAGATAAAGTACCGCAAACCATTGAAACGTTTTCCGATGAAGTGGGCAAAGAGTTACCCCTGAACATCGGCGTCCTGATGGACACGTCGCCTTCCACTGCCGGGAAATTGAAGTTTGAGCAGGAAGCTGCGATGAATTTCATTCAAACCGTGGTGCGACCGCGCAAGGATCGCATTTTCTTCGCAACGTTTGACGACGAAATCAATCTCCGACAAGACTTCACGGATCGGCTCGACTTGCTGGATCGCGCAGTCAGTGGCGTTAAGAAAGTTGGCAAACAAACCGCGCTGTATGATGCGGTTTGGCAATTCTGCGATGAAAAGATGCGCTCGGTCTCGGGACGACGCGTGCTTGTGATTATTACCGACGGCGAAGACACCTTTAGCCGCGCCGACTTGCGAGATGCAATTGAGATTGCCCAACGAACAGAGACAACGGTATATGCGATCTCCACTAAAGCCGGCTTTACTGCCACGGTTCCCGGCGTAGAAATGGGAACGATTAAGGACGACAAAGATCGCGACCTGGTTAAGCTAGCCGAAGAAACCGGTGGCGCCGCATTTTTTACCGGCGACATGACGACCCTCGAGCGATCATTCACCAAGATCGAGAGAGAATTGCGAGCACAGTATCTCGTCACGTATCGGCCAACGAACGATCTTTACGACGGTAGTTATCGCCGCATCGACGTGAAGCTGGGCAACACCAGGAGTGATTTGAAAGTCCGGACGAAGCGCGGTTACAAGGCTATCGTCGATCAGGTGAAGCCATAACTCGGATTAACGAGTGCAGTAATTTGAAGTGGAAGTAATGCAGTTGCAAAGGATCATCAAAGGGTTAGTGCCGTTTTTGCTGGTGCTCTTGGTCTATGCCGGATCAATGTTCTTGATGAGCGCCCAGGCAATCAGCTCTCAGGAAAAGAGCGGTGTTGAGGTCAGTTCAACACAGCGCCCGGCGCCCTCACCAAAACCCACTCCTAAAGACGAGGACATTCTGCCCACTGACGACATCCTTCGCACCGAGACGAATCTCACCAATATTTTTTTTAGCGCGGAGGACAAGTACAAGCGCTATATCTCTACGTTGAAGCAGGAAGACATCCGCGTCCTGGAGGATGGACAGCCTCAGGAGATTTTCACGTTTCAACAAAACACTGATTTACCTCTTTCACTGGCAATCTTGATCGACACGAGTCGTTCTGAAGAGCGCACGCTGCCCGATGAAAAGGCTGCTGCTCGAGAATTTCTGGAGTCCGTGCTGCGCGCTAATCGAGACGAAGCTGCCATCGTTTCGTTTACCGGTGATGTAACTCTCGAACAGGGATTCACGGGTAGTATGGATCGATTGCGCCGGGCTATTGATCGTGTCGAGTTTGTTCCACCGTCCGGCTACATCGGCGGCGGAATCGTGGTTCCAACTACGCCGCCTATCTCCGGCACAAATCAGGTGATGGCCGGGTCCACTGCCATTTGGGATGCTGTTTGGGCAACTTCCACGGAATTGCTAATGGACTCAGCTGAGCACACGCGGCGGGCGATTATTCTTCTTACTGACGGGGATGACACGATAAGCCAAGTCAAAATGCAGGACGCCATTGAACGAGCTGAGAAAGCTGACGCGTTAATCTATTCCATCGGTATTGGAGACCGTTACAGCTTTGGTGTGAATGAAGGCGCTCTTCGCAAAGTCTCAGATAAGACTGGAGGCCGCGCCTATTTCCCGCACAATGAACGGGAGTTGAAGGAAGCCTTTGCTCAGATTCAGCGTGATCTTCGAGAGCGTTACCTGGTCGCCTACTCTCCCAAAAACCCGGCCCGAGATGGTTCGTACCGGAAAATTCAAATTGAAATCATTAACCCGGTTCTACAAAAGGAACTGAAACTCAATTACAGGCAAGGCTATTTCGCTCGAGCACCCGAATCCGGCGCTCCCCGGCCAACTCCCTCCAAGCGGCCTTAACAGCCGTACCAGCTGTATTTCCAGTCAAATACGTCGTGACAAAGAATCGCCAACACTGTTATACTCGGCCGGTTGCGGTTGCAGCCTGACCGTTTACCCGTGTGACGTAAGGTAGCCGGCCCGCGTCCAAGTCATCGAAACTCAAGTCCCTTAGCCAAGGCCCACGGCAATCTTTCTCGCGACTGATCGTCCGACGTCGCGGACTCGCAAGCACAAATCATGAGAATAGACTCCACGGAACGCCGACGTGTCGTGGTCGTTGATGACGACCCCAGAATGCGTGATCTGCTGGTTGAACTATTGCAGCAGGAAGACTATGACGTTACGGCAACCGGCGACGGCTCGAGCGCGTTGGAGCTCATCTATGCGAGTGAGCCTGACTTGGTTGTGAGCGACGTCGTGATGCCTGGTTTCGACGGCATCGAGCTTTGCCGGCGGTTGAAACAAGATACTCGCTCAGTTCATATTCCGGTGCTTCTGATAAGTGGTGTTCGCAAAGCCAAGGAATATGCCCTCGACGGACTGACTGCGGGTGCGGACGATTACCTCGACATACCGTTTCGTCATGAAGAATTTCTGGTCAAGGTAGCTCGCCTCAGTGAACGTCATCGCGTGGAACGTCATTACCGCCAGATCGTCGAAGAGGCCGTCGACATCATTTACACGCGAGATCTGGAAGGGCACATCACGAGCATCAATGAGGCCGGTTCGCTCTTTTTCGGTAAGAGCTCAGTGGCGTTGGTGGGAGCTCATCTGCGTGACTTGTTGGGTGATGATGCAGCTGAGCGGGAAATTCGCACCTCAATAAAGTGGTCTTCGCAGGTTCCCATCCGCTCAATTCATCGCCTCAAGAACATCAAGGGTGCCGAGAGATATCTGGAAAGTTTGGCGACGGTTGAGCGCGACGCACAACAGCGGCCCAGCGGTGTTCGCGCTGTTGTTCGTGACGTCACTGAGCAAAAGCAGACAGAACAAGCTCTCAAAGAGAGCGAAGAACGGTATCGTCGCCTGGTAGAGTTATCTCCGGAAGCGATTGTTGTTCACAGCCGTGGGAAGTTCGTATATGTAAATCCGGCTGCCCAAAAGCTCTGGGGCGCTTCGTCTGCAGAAGAACTGATTGGAAAGCCAATCCTCGATGTTGTTCATAATGACTACCACGAGCTCGTGAACAACAGAGTCCGCTCAGTTGAATGCGACCTCCTTCCCTCACAACCCAGTGAGCAAAAGTTCGTCACTTTGGACGGGCGCGTCATTGACGTCGAAGTTCGTGGTATGCCTTTTAGCTTTAACGGTGAACCCGCGGTGCAAACCGTAATCGCGGATATTACCGAACGCAAACGCGCGGAGGAAGCCCTCAGAATTAGTGAAAACGGCTACCGAGAACTTTTCGAAAACGCCAACGACATTATCTATACGCACGACCTAAACGGCACCTTCACCTCACTGAATCGGGCAGGCGAGAGAATCACCGGTTACTCGCGCGAAGAAGCCAAACGAATGAAGATCAGCGACGTGTTGGCCCCGGAGTCCCTGGCGTTGGCTCAACAGATGATGGCGCAAAAAGAAAAGGGCAGAACGCCCACCGTCTATGAGCTTGAAATTATCACCAAGGATGGTCGCCCGGTTCGTCTCGAAGTGAGCACGCGGCTTATCTACAAAGACCATATACCAGTTGCAATTCAGGGTATCGCGCGCGACTTAACTGATCGGAAGCGATCGGAAGTAGCATTGCGCGAGAGTCAGGAGTTCTTTCACGGTTTCATGAATAACAGCCCTGCCGTGGCTTTCATGAAAGATGAACAGGGTCGCTACGTTTACGTCAATGAACCGTTCGAGCAGGTCTTCGGAAAGAGACTGAATTACCTGCGAGGAAAGACCAGTTTTGACTGGCTGCCCGAAAGTACCGCCAGACCAACTCACGAAAGCGATATGGAGATCCTGCGTACCGGTAGATCTCAGGAAATCGTCGAGACGGTACCTGCTGTAGACGGCTCTGAGCGGCACTGGCTGGTTTTCAAGTTTCCGATGACTGACTCCGAAGGCAAAAAGTTCGTTGCCGGGGTTGGCGTGGACATTACCGAGCGACGGAAGGCCCAGCAAGATCTTGCCCAACAGGCTGAACGCGAAGCGCTCACCTATAGCATCGCCCAGGCGGTACGTCATTCACTCGAAACTTCAGAGATATTCAAGACTGCTGTAAATGAATTAGGAAAGCTTCTCAACGTCGATCGCTGTTCCGTATTCGTGAGAGACGAACGGAGGAATCGAGCGGTTCAGATGGCGGAATACCATGTCACTGGTGTCGCTCCCGCCGGCAAAGATTTCGACCTACCGCCATTTCAGCGCCTGATTTACGCATTGGACAAGGATGGGGTGCTTGCCTTTGATGATGCTGCCCACGATATTCGAATCGCCGACCTCTATCATCAGCTGTTAAGCAAAGCCAACGTGCAATCGATCATGTACGTTGCGATTCGCGTTGGCGATGATGTTCCGGCTGCGTTTGTCCTCTCAACCACACGATCTCTTCGTAAGTGGTCCGATTCAGACACACTTCTGGCGAGGAACATCGCCGATCAAACCGGCATAGCGATTCGTCAAGCACAACTCTATCAGAAGGCTGAGGCCACCTCCGTGCGCGAAGCTTTAGCAAACAGCCTCAATAATGCAATTCGCGCCTCACTTAGCCTGCCGGAAGTACTTAAGACTGCCACTCATGAACTGGGACGAGCGTTAGCAGCGTCGCGCGTCTATCTACACCTGTATGATCCCGATAGTTCAGTGTCTGCAGCTCAATACGAGTACGTTGCTGACGAATATAGTAATGTTGCCAATCCTGAGTTGAGCTACGACGATCCACTCGGCTTGCTTCTCAAGAGCGAGCCCTACCCGATCATTATCAACGACGCATACGCTCACTGCGAAGGCTCGCTTGAATTCCAGGAGCACATCCGGTTACGCGCCGAGGAATTCGGACTCAGATCCATGATCTGCTACCCGTTAATCGTCAACGGAGTTTTCCGTGGAGCGTTATGCATCAGTCAAGCTGATCGGACGCGTTACTGGAGCGAGGATGAGTTAGCGTTAGTCGAATCGGTAGCCTCGCAGCTGACAACAGGTATCGCCCAAGCCGAGCTATTTGAAATGGTCGCGCGTGGTAAGCAAGAGTGGGAAACCACTTTCGACGCAATGTCTGATGGCATCTTTATCTTTGATCAACGAGGACACCTAAAGCGAGTGAACCAGGCAGGCGCCGCGTTGGAGAATTCCCAGCCACAAGACCTGCTCGGACATCGATGTTGCGACATTCTGCGAACCAGCATGGAAGACGAGTCGTGTGTGGTCGAGAGAGCCCTGGCTGAGGGCGGTAGTGTCACCATTGAAATCACTCCGGAGCGTTTGAACCGCCCACTATTAGTCACCATTGAAGCTGTGCTCGAGAAAGGTAACAAGCCTTCGGCGGTCGTCTGTACCGCTCGCGATCTTTCAGAATTGCGGAAGGTTGAGGCAGTCGCTCGCGAACATCAGAGCCTCTTGAATAACATTCTCGAAAGCGCCCGTGAGTCGATTTATGCGCTTGATACGCAAGGACGGTTCAAGTGGTGTAACAACGCGACGCTGCGAGGCCTTGGCTACAAGCGCGAAGAGTTCATCGGCCGTCACATCCTGGAAATGGTTTGTGAGGGTGACCGCGAAATGGTCGAGGAGAAATTGGTCGCAGCGTTAAGAGGAGAGCCTCAGACCTGTGAGTTCCGCTATTTTGCGCGGGATGGCGAGCTGCGCTACACACGAGTCGACAAGTCACCTTTAGTAGTCGATGGCAAAACTACAGGTGTCCTCGGAATTGCCCGGGACATTACCGAGCAAAAAGAAGAACGCGAACGAGCGGCGCGAGCTGACAAATTACGCGCACTTGGCCAACTCGCTTCCGGCGTAGCACATGACTTTAACAACTCGCTCGCAGCGATACTCGGACGAGCGCAATTGCTGCATCGTCAAACCAAGGATCCTGCCTTAGTAAGAAACGTCGAGATAATACAGACCGCAGCACAGGATGCCGCAGCCACCGTCCGGCGAATTCAAACATTCGCGCGAAAGTCTTCTGCGAAAGAATTCGACTTTGTCGATGTTCGCAATTTGCTCAACGACGCAGTCGAGATTACCCGCACGCGCTGGCACAACGAGTCTCGTTTGCGCGGGCTTAATTATGAAGTGAAGCTGGTGGCGGAGACGGAATTGCCGGCGAACGGCAGTGCTTCGGAGCTGCGCGAAGTTTTCGTAAACCTTATCGTCAACGCTGTTGACGCGATGCCACTGGGCGGATGTCTGGCGATAAGCTGCGCCCGCTGCGATGATCGCTTGAAGCTGCATTTTGCCGATACGGGTGCAGGTATGTCTCAAGACGTTCGCGAGAAGGTCTTCGAACCATTCTTCTCCACCAAAGGCGCGCATGGAACCGGCCTTGGTTTGTCAGTGAGCTACAGCATTATCGAGCGACACGGCGGTTCAATCAGAGTCGAGTCGGAACCCGGACGCGGCACCACGTTCACCATTGAATTGCCTGCTACTGAGCCGCTGGCGCCGACACTTGAGGAATTAATGGCAAGCCGCGAAGCAGATCCGCTCTCCATACTGGTGGTAGATGACGAGTCTTCAGTTCGTGAAACATTGGCTGATATGCTCGCTGCTCTTAATCATAATGTTGAAATCGCGGAGAGTGGACTCGCAGCGGTGGCGCGAGTTGAGCACAAGCGTTTTGATCTGGTCTTCACAGATCTGGCGATGCCTGAGATGGATGGTTGGGACACCGCTCGCGGCGTGAGAAAGCACTCGCCGCAGTCAAAGATAGTGCTTGTAACCGGCTATGGAGTCGGGACCGTGCCGCCCACCGGCGAGGCCCAGCTTATCGACGCGATCATTGGGAAGCCTTTTGATTTCGATCAGGTGAGGGAAGTCATTGTCAGACTTTTTAGCTCCGTCGATCAGCCCGAACCAGTGCTGGCATAAGTACCAAGTACGTACTAATTAAGACTCATCATGCCGGCGCTGGCGGTAAAGCCAACTCCGAAACCAACTATCAATGCCGGGCCGTCCCATTCGTCTTTATTAGCGAGCATAAAGCCTGTGGAGGCGCTCGAAAGATTCCCATAGTTTTTTAGAACGGCGTACGAGCCACTGACTTTCGACGAATCCTTTTCGAGTAGTAGTTGCGAACACACACCATCGAGAATCTTCTTGCTGCCTGTGTGAATCATGCAATCAGACACATCTCGCAGGTGGGAGACTGGCGAGTCGGGGTGCTTAAGAACACTCCTTACAGTTGTAACTGCATAGTGTGCTCCCCGGTTCGGCACGTTGGAACGCATGAAGTATTGAGGGCGTCCTCTCAAGATCGGATGTGAGCTGTTCTGCTTCATGGACAGCAAATTCACATCGTCAATATCATCGTTGGTCAAGTGAGTGATTGGTCCGAAAGCCGGCTTACCTTCTTGTTTGCCGATCAGGAGTGCAACGGCGCCGTCGCCGAACAACATCGATTGAACGACGAAGGTTGTATCTAATCTCATTTTTTCGAATGTAAAGTCGTCAATCTTCCGTTCGCGTCGCATCCGAATAAGTTCGCGAAATCCGAAGTACTCGCTGTTGATAAGTGGAGCTACGAAGGGGGTATGCGCTTCTGACATCAATACGATTGCAAGCTTGTTAGGATTCGCAGCCAGATACCACTGGGCGACTTCAACCGCCTTTAGCAAGACTGAGCAACCTTGAGACTGCATGTTGACCGTTCTGAGCGACCGTGAAAGCAGACCGTGCGTTTGCGCCATCACTTCGGAGGCGAAACATGGCAGCATCTGATCCGGTGTGTTGGTGGCTGCAACCAATAATCCGATCTGGGATGGATCGCCGCCCCATTCTTCGACGCAGCGCTTTGTTGCTGCGACTCCAAGCGCGGTGGTGGAGTTGTAGGTATTGCTAATTCCCCCTTCCAAAAACTCCGGATAGTTGTCCATCACTGAATAACGTTGATCGACGCCGAGACTGCATATGGTATTGATCAGTTCGGGTGAGAGTTTGTGCATGAGGGATGCAACAAGCCCTGTGGTTGTAAATTGGTGCTGGGGTGTTGATGTGGCCGCTGACATCAGGTTAATCATAGCCCGAGTGTTCTCCTTGCTTGTTCTGAGTTTCGCGATGCTCGCACTGGAGCAATAAGGCTGGGTCCCATTGGCCGAGACACACAGTGAACCTATTTCAGTTGTTCATACCTTTCCAAGTCAATACGTGTACCACACTCGTCGGAGACTCGCATTTCTCAAATAACCCTTGTAAGTCGAACCTTTTGCTGATCACCAGTAATGATCTTTGCAAGAGCTCTACACCCAATTGAGTACGGGGTATACACTCCGAGTACTGAAATGCGTATTTGTGTCTTTTTTGTGCGCGAATGTGAAGAGCCCCGACTTTGATTAGCAGATATACACTTGGGTATCTGGTACCCAATGATTTCAGCGGATTAGCGACCAGTTATCCTGACGGTTTCCGTACAAACTGGAGGAAGCAAGGAGTGCCCTTTAGCAACAGGCCAAAAAGCTGTGGATTGTTGGAGTGCGAAAGGGTCTAATGCACGTTGAAATTTCACATCGGGCTAACCAACATTGATCATGAATCGCATTGTTGAGTGCGTTCCGAATTTCAGCGAGGGGCGGCGGTCCGACGTAATTGATCGCCTGTGCCAGGCCGTCGAGTCTGTTGAGTCTGCGACGGTGCTCGGTACGCATCGAGATCCGGATCACAATCGTTCGGTAATTACTTTTGTAGCTGCACCGGAACGCATCGTTGACGCTGCCGTCCGGGTGGTTGACCTCGCTAGCAAGTTGATTAGCTTGCCTGCTCATGCCGGTGAGCATCCTCGCATCGGCGCCACTGATGTCCTGCCCTTCATTCCTGTCGTTGGGGTCAAAATGGAAGAGTGCGTCGCGCTCGCTCATGAAGCGGGCCGGCGCATCGCGATCGAGCTTGGTATTCCGGTTTACTTTTATGAAAAGGCGGCAATGCGAGCTGATCGAGTGAGATTAGAAAATGTTCGGCGCCGAGGCTTTGAAGAATTGCGGTCGCAGATCAGCATTGATCAAGATCGTCTTCCTGATGTTGGACAACCGACACTCCATGAAACCGCAGGCGCCATCGCAGTCGGTGCGCGGCCATTCTTGATTGCTTTTAATGTCAATCTCCACACCAATGATGTTGCCATCGCTCGCAGGATTGCTCATACGGTTCGAGAGCGTGATGGCGGTCTGCCTTTTCTCAAAGCCCTCGGTTTTGATCTTCACTCTCGCGGCATCGTTCAAGTTTCGATGAACCTCATTAACTACGAGGTGACCGGGATGAGTCGGGCTTTTGAAGCAGTGCGCGCCGAGGCAGAGAAACTTGGTGTCGAGCTTGCCGGCGCTGAGATCGTCGGTCTGGTTCCGGAGGCCGCGTTGGATAGGAGCGCCGCTTACTTTCCGCTGCTGGAGAATTTTAGTGAGGATTTAGTACTCGAGAATCGAATCAAAGCGCGACAAACAGGCGTTTAGAGTTCAAACTTCAGTTTGGAATTGATGAATGTAGTTCTTAGGCCGAACCTGAAGAATCCCCACGCTCCCGCGTGAGGGATTTCCGGACTTATCACTACTTTGTTAGTAGGTCGCAATTGAACAATCCCCGCGCTGCCGCACGGGGGATTTGCAAGTGGCGCTAATGGTTGCTCTAAACACCTGTTAGGAACGCTTTGATCCAAGAACGATCATCTCCAGTCTCAAGCGCGAGTGCCTCTGCATTAGACGCAAGCAGCGCGTTTCATCAGCAGCGGACTTCGCGATGATTATCTTCACTAGCAATTCCTTCTCTGCACTGCTCCACTCTTTCAGATTCGAAATCAACGACCACACCAGGGACAGTTGTGACAAAGCCTTTGACTCGGCATCCTTCAACCCGGCAACATTGAGATTGAGTGCGTTCGCTACGTCCGCAGTCGCGCGCGTGCGAATCTTTTCAGGATCGCCATCAAACTCACGCGACATTCGCTTTTGCACTGCAAGACCAAGGTTGCGAATCTGGAAATTGTCCCAGTTAACCCCCTTGTCGGGCTTGAGCTCGTAAATCATGTAACCCGCTGCAAGTTTGCGAAGCGTAGCGGCAGAAGTGCGATATCCGACTTTGGATGACAACTTCTTCTCTTCGCGCAGAGTCAGTTCGTGCAACTCTTTTCTGGTGGATCGAAAACCCAGCTTGCGGTAAAACCAGAAAGCGCCCGACTCGATGCCTTCCTCGTTTTCAAAACCAATCTGATAAGGATCAAGAGTGAACGTCGTCACTCCCAGGAGTTGTTTGAAGACGCGCAAGGTTTGCGCATAGAGCCAGGCCGTCTCGCCGTCTCTAAACGTGTAGTAAAGATTGAAACCACTCTCCATTCGTTCGAAGAGCGAAAGTCCTTCGAAGTATCCGATCGGAATTCCGTTCTTAAAGATCATGGCTGAGTGGTAAGCACGGAGCGGCAAACGTCGTTCGGCCGGCACCCCCATGAAGAACAGATCGACGCCGCGCCCTAACTCAAATTTCAGAACGCGAGCTTCGTCACCATGCGTAAAACCCCAAAGCTCGCGATAACGAACGGTCGAAGTCTCACGAGCCAGGTCCAGGATCTTTCGACCTTCAACCCGGGAAAGTTTTTCTGCTCGCAATGGTGGTTCGTGTAGCGTCGCGGCCAACGAGACTTCATTGCGTCTTATCAACGAACCCTCGTGATAGAAGATCTTTCGGACGGGCAGCCTCAGACCGGTGCGGGTAGCTCCATAGGTTGGTAGCCAACGCACGAAAAGACGAAGCGACTCGTAAAGTTCAGCCGTTTCGTTTTCACTCTTGTCGAGGGACTCAAACCTTTCAATTACCCACTGCAATTCATCTCGACGCGGGCCTTTGCCGGTTGCGATCCACTTGCGGTAAGGCACGTTCGCTTCGACCATCGAGTCTTCAGCCAAAAGCGGGATGAACCTGGGCAGCGTGGGACCCAGCCGACTTTCGTCCTCGACCCAGTCTTCATCGAGAGCGACCCGTCCCTGCTGATGATGCACCAGCCATCGCGTGATGAAGTAACCAAACGTATCACTGACTCCTGTTCCCGCGATTCCCGATACTTCCGGATGCTCAAGCACGACTAGATCGACACCGGCGCTGCGAAGCCGTTCTACACGCTCGACAAATGTTCTCAATTCTCTCTCAACAAGCCTCAACAACGCCGTGGTCTGAGGGTATGCACGCAGGAATAGCAGCGCTTCGTGATAGCGAATCAACTCTTCAGGCTCGCTCATTTTTGCCCGGCGCAATCGAGTGAGTGTTCGTTCTATAGCGGCGCGTCCTCGATCAGAGAAATTCCGTTTCGCCTCGTCAAGTTGGTCGAGCAGCCGATTGATGGAAATTGAGGTCACGATGTAATTGATGGGAACAAGCTCGAATAGATCTTGTCTAAGGCAGCATGACGTTCCGAGGCATAAAGCTGATATGGATTGTTAAAGGCCTCTGGTTTGGGAGCGTCATGGCGTTTTGGCTGACGGGGTTTGGAACTTGTTTCCTACAACCCGATTGCAGGATAGCTCGCAACGAGTTCTTGCCATTTTTGTATGCCTTTTCCTTTCCCGGCAGCTTGCTTTTCCTGATCTTCAACGAAGTCTTTCTTGCTTTTGGTTTGGTGTTTGATGTCGACCCGGCATTGCATTACACGTACATGGCAGTGGGTTCCATACTAGTCGGCTATTTTCAGTGGTTCCACCTGATCCCGGCGCTCTTTAGCTACAATAAACCCGCTTCGCTGTCCATCTACCAGTCTGAAAAAACCCTGGTAGCCGAGACGGTACCGTCAACAGAACAAAAGCCAACTGCAAATAAAACAAGGCTCGAGATTACGCCATTCGACGAACTCGGGCGGACGCCACTCGAACGCGTGCTTGACAGTCAGGCCCAACGGCAAACGTTTACAAATGTTTCCTGAAAAAGGTCGCAATCTTCCAGGCGTCGATTGCTTTCCACGGCATCTCTGCCAACGTGTAATGACCACAGGGAAGCCAGACCACATTTAGATCCAAACCAAGCTTCCTGACTTCCTGAATAATTTCGCGCGACATGTCTGCGGGAAAGGTTAAGTCGTAGCGCGCGGCAATGAACCGCATGGGCCGCTGTTCCATCTTCAGCAAACGCGGGATGAATGGTACAGGGCTAATCGGCATCCAGAAAGCGCGCAACTCGTCGAGTGTAAGGTGTGGTTCAATTCCTGCTCGTACATGTTGCGTAGATATTCCTTTCCAAACCACATCCGCGACGTAGCCCGAGACGTGATTAAAAACTCCCACGTTGATCAGAGGATCGTGAGCAAAAGCCAGAAACGAAACACACGAGCCGATGCTGGTGCCGAGAATGCCGATCCTTTCGTAGCCTTCATCATGAAGCCACTTTACGGCTGAGCGAGCATCCAACACTGCTTGTTGCATTGATTGAATGGTGCGACCGATATTTGGGCTTACCAGATGATCAGCGCGTTCTAAGTCAGAAGGACGGCGGTCTTCGTGATAAGGCAAAGTTAGACGGAGAGCGCTGATGCCGAGAAAGTTAAAAATGCGGCAGGCCTCGACGTGGCTTTCGGGTTGCGCATTCCATTGAGGCAGCACCACCACGGCCGATCGTGGATGTCCTTTGCGTTCTCGCCTGGCTGGAAAGTAACGGGCGCGGACCAGATTGTTTTGCATCTCTGGCGTTTTTATCGCGCTGGTCCACGTTAAGTAATCGCCAGTGAGCGCGAAATCTTCGATGGGGGTAACACGGAAAAAATCCTCGCTGGACTGCATCGCCGCATCCGCATGCCGACGCAGGACCTCGCGCGGATCATCACCATTTACATGGTCTGAGATGAAAGATAGTCCCCACTCAAAGGGCCGGACGATGCGGTTGTTGTCTCGTTCGTGATGGGCCCGTTCCCGCCCATGCATGTAATTCTTCCAAAGCACTACGAAATAATCCCCTAAGATCAGCTTTTCTGAAAGTGAGGGATCCTAAGATAAATCCGCCTCTGGAGCAAAAGGGCTCAAAGCTGGCAGTGGTTGGTTTGGAGTTTCTCATTCACACCCGGTTTCAACCGGGTGTGAAAGTAGGGGTGACCAAAGTAAACCGTTTCAACGGTTTCCTCGCTATTTGACAATGAAAACCGTTGAAACGGTTGAAGGTCGTGTGGGACGCATTGACCACCCGGTTGAAACCGGGTGTTAATGAGAGTGTCAACTAATCAAACTCAACCGCCACTCAAAAGCTAGAGGCTAATCCAGGCATAAACGCGGACCGTTCATGCGAACAGGCGCGGATCTTCCAAGATCCGCGCCTGTCCGAAATTCATCTGCTACTTAGTTGAGCCACTTGAGGCTGAGCTTCACCTCAGCGTTCTCGCGGCTGCTATGTTCGAGTATCCAGAGTTACCTATGGCATTGAAGGCACGCACGCGATAGCGATATCTCGTATTTCGAGACAGCCCTGTATTGTTGAAGGTGGTGACATTCGCTCCCACCTGAGCAATTTCTGCAAAGTTCGTACACGCATTTCCCTGGCAACGCTCGATCTTGAATCCAGTCTCGTTATTCGAGTTGTCGGTCCAACTCAAATTGATTTGACTTGTCGAGACTGCTGTCGCCGTTAAGTTGCTGGGCGCAGCCGGAACTGTTTGCGCAGCCTGCGTGGTTGCGGTGGCGGTATTTGAATACGCCGAATCGCCGCCGAGATTAGTAGCGCGCACCCGATAGCTATAGCTAGTGCTGGCCGCTAATCCGGTGTTATTGAAAGTGGTGACGTTAGCTCCCACTTGAGCAATCTCGGCAAAATTCGAGCATCCAGCATTCTGGCAACGCTCAATCTTGAAACCAGTCTCATCCGAGGCGTTATCAGTCCAGGCTAAATTGATCTGGCTGCTGGAAACCGCTGTTGCAGAGAGAGCCGTGGGTGCAGCTGGTGGTGGTGGTATCACGCCACCGCAACCCGGAAACTTGAACGAGCCAATGCGAGTCCGCCAAGCAAAGCTCGTGGTGGTTGCATAGTATTCGGTGGTGTACCAGAAAGTGCAGTCGTCAACCGGGTCGATCGTCATGTCACTGTAATCGCCCCAACGACCGTTAGTACCAGTTTGGCTGCCGGTGCCGTCAAACAAATGCACTTCAGCCTGTGGCAGCGTGTTGACGGGATCACCTGCAAGCCGGCCTGCATAACGAATCTGCGGATTAATGGAGCTGCTCGAAGCGCTGTATCCGAGCGCCATGTTGCCTTGCTGATCCATTGCCGCAGCTCCCATCCAACGATGGGTTGTGTCAGGCTGGTAAGTGCCCTGCTGCGCTACTGTGACCGGTCCATTCGTAACGTTGCGCAGCTCGAACCACCTCGGCGAAGCGATATTGGCAGAATTGACTGTAAAGTTTCCGACTGTCGCTTCATGCCCATCTAAAAAGAAGCGAGTGGCCAGTCGAAACATCAGACGATCTCCAATCGGGTCCAGCAGGGAGGTAGTGCCCAACTGCGGGATACCTCCGCTTCTCAGGGTGAAACCAGCTGAAGCCGGGCTGCCGAAGAGTGTAAAGGTCGAGTTCAACGGCGTCGCAAAGTCGACATGAAAGTGAAAGACTCGAAAACTGCCGCCGCCGGGGAATTCCACAAAAGTCGCCGGCGCTCCGACTGGAGGAAGAATTGAGCCATCAAGGTCAGCCGGTAGATAAACCTCTTCGCCTGAGCCGCCGGTTATTCCCGTCGTTACGAAGGTCGCCGGCAGACCGGCTAGCATCCTGGCTCGATCAAATGCGAATGGTTGCGGACCGAGGAAGGCTGTGCCGGATGAATTGAACACATTCATGCTCATGTAGTAAGCGTCAGGCCAAACACCGAGGTGCGGATAGTCAAAGAAGTTGGTGCCGAGATGAAAGCCATAACGATTGTAGCTTCCAGTTGCATCACTCGTGGTTGAAACGGCAATGCATTCGTCAGTCGGAACACCCGCACCTGCGAACTGGCTAACTAGCCAACGGTTAGCAAGCTGATCGTAGAGCACGACCGGATCGCCATCGCCGGCGGATTCGCAGGGACCGGAAAAGCCGGTCCAGATTGTCGAGATCCCGACCGGTCCCAACACTGAAGCTCCGGTCGTCTTATTAAAGACCTGATAGCCTTCGTTCACGATTTGTACATACTGGGTCGCACCCACTTCCCCATTGGTATCCGGAGGCGCACAGTTACAGGACACGCCCGGGAACCCGATGCCATTGAAGTTCAGCAAAGGAGTCGGCATGTCGACTGAAATCAAACTCTTTAAGTCGCCGAAACTGCTCTGCACCACGGGATCCGGACTGTTCTTGTGCTTGGTGGGAATCTTGGGATTCTCGTTCTCGTGCTGCTGCTTTGAAAATACCGGCTGCGGCTTCATATCCCGTAACGGAATCGAAGTGTCGTTGTGGTAAGACGAAACCACTGTAATGTCATTTTTTTGGTCCTGGCCCAGCACCGCGATCGGTCCGGGGCTGGTTGGCGCCACCTTCTCATCGCCGGACCGGCCTGAGTAGGCCTCGCTAATCCGTGGAAGCATAATGACTGTGGTCAGCAGCAGAATTGCTGATATTACGACGATCGCTTTAGTTCGCATCCTCATTACTTGTCCTCCCAATCATCAGAGGTGGACCTGGCCTACCTCTTCCAAAAGTTTCTGACTGTCAAAAGTGTTGTTAAGTGAGTGCAGAGCCCCACCAGCGAACATGTGAGAGTTCGGTGCATTAATCCAAACAAACCAGTCGGGGCAGATTCAGAGCTTCGGGAGTGTCCAATTACTATCGCTGTTCGTAGTAGCAGCGAATATACGCTTCGCCGGAAACTAAATCAATAGTTTGGTTAGTGACCTGGTTGGCTTTGTAACGCAAATGTTAGTTTGCGGGTGCGTTGAATGTCATTCAATCAACGCAAACTAACAGTTTGCGTTACGTTAGGAGCGCTTTTCGAAGAGGCGGCGAAGCATTTCCGGAAGCAGCCGGGAAGAACTCAATAGCGACCCGGTAGTAAAGTGTTTTGCCAGGCCATGAAAAAATCGATTCGCGAGCGGGGAATATCGAAACCACCAGAGATCAGGCATAAAGCTAATGCGATTGACGTGGATATGCCGCGTCGAAACCAGCTCGAGCAGACCGAGCCGCCCGTGGGTACGCCCAAAGCCGCTTTGCTTAACACCACCCCACGGTGTCTGCGCGAGCGCGTGGGTGTAAACCACTTCATTGACCATCACCGTTCCGGCATCGATTTGTTCAGCGAGCCGCCTGCCGCGAGCGATGTCACGCGTCCACACGCTGGCAGTCAACCCATAGATGCTCTCGTTGGCCAGCTTTAGCGCTTCCTCATCCGTTTTGAAAGTCATGATTGGTAAGGTTGGACCAAAAGTCTCTTCCCGCATGATCTCCATGTTGTGATCGACTCCGGTCAAAACCGTCGGCTCATAAAAAGAGCCTTCGAGTCCAGGATGACGACGCCCGCCGGTTGCGACAGTCGCCCCGCGCGCAATCGCATCCTGAACATGCTCGTCAACGATGCTCAACTGTCGCTCACTAGACATGGCACCGACATCAGTGTCCTCACGGGTGCCGACGTTCTGCTTTAACGCCTTGGTCTCGGCAACTACACGTTTGATGAAGTCCGGCGCAATTGATTCATGCACGTAGCATCGCTCAACCGAGGCACAAGCCTGGCCGGCGTTTGCGAACGCGCCCCACACAGCTCCGCGAGCTGCGTTATCAAGGTTCGCGTCTTCGAGCACGATCATGGGATCTTTGCCACCAAGTTCGAGCACCACCGGCGTCAAATGTTTCGCTGCAGCTTCAGCAACGCGTTTGCCGGTAGCAACACTTCCGGTGAACATGATCTTATCCACTGGTGCATCAATCAATGCCGCTCCAGTCGAGCCCTCACCAATGAAGATGTTCAGCAATCCATTGGGCAAGCCGGCTCGTTGAAAAACGTCGGCGATCTTCAAAGCGATGACCGGCGTCAGTTCACTCGGCTTCACTGCAACAGCATTCCCTCCCATGAGTGCCATTACTACTTCATCGAGAGGTGTGGCCCAGGGGAAATTCCATGGCGAGATAATGCCAACAACTCCCAGAGGCTTGTAGATCAAGCGTGATGAGCGGCCCATCAATCCGTATTGTCCGATATCGATTTTCTGAGGGCGCAAAAGTTTTTCCGTGCGGGTCGCGAAGTAATGCATCAGATCGAGTGTGGGCACGACTTCCATCGAAATCGCTTCCGCCGTAGGCTTGCCCGTTTCGCGAGAGATTAGCTGCGCAATCTCATCGATCTCATCCAGCACGATTTGACGAGCCTTAAGAATGACTCGGCCACGCTCGCGATACGAAAGCTTGGCCCACGCGGGTTGCACCGTTCGCGCTGTTTGAATTGCGCGATTGATCTCGGCCACCGAGGTTTGCGGAATGCGGCCAATCTCCTCTCCCGTCGCCGGGTCGTAGGAAACAATCTCCTTAAATTCGAGCGGCGGGGCATTGGTGGTGATTGATTGAGTCTGCGTGCTCATGTGCTACTGATTATCGCTCAGCCAGGCATGTGGCTGCCAGCTTTCGAGCCGGGTTAGGAACGTTTCAGTACCCCGAGCGGTAGCGACGGGTTTAATGGCTCAACTAAGAAGAGAATCCATTTTCGGGCCTTGAGTTACAGGATCCCGTCGCTATCGCTCCGGGTTCCGTAAACATGCGTATTTCCTCACTCCCAGATCCCTCAGTTACAATAACTGTTTTATACCCGTACCACTTAAGGAGACCCGCAATGATTCGACCGCAGCTCGCGGAATTCATCAAGCGAATGGACCAAAAGGCCGTCGCCATAATCCCGGCAGCGCGTGAAGCCACTCGCTCGAACGACACCCAATATCGTTACCGGCAGGATTCGGACTTCTTTTATTTGACGGGATTTGAAGAGCCGGAGTCGATTGCCGTCATTGCTCCGAACAAAGACCAGAAGTACACCCTCTTTGTCCGTCCACGTAATCCGGAACGAGAAATCTGGGACGGCAAGCGCTTTGGAGTTGACGGCGCCAAGACTGAATTCGGCGCTAACGACGCTTATCCGGTGGCAGAGTTCGACGAGAAGCTTCATGACATTCTCGACGGCGCCAGTGTTCTCTACTATCGATTGGGTGTGAACAGCGAGCTTGATGAGCGAATCATCCGTGAGATCGCTCGCATGCGTTCTTTGAATCGCAAACCGATCCACCCGCCTCGCACGATCATTGATCCAGCCACCATCATCCACGAACAGCGTGTCATCAAGAGCGACGAAGAGATTGAAATCATGCAACGCGCCGCTGACATAGCTGCCGAAGCTCACGTTGAGGCGATGAAATCGGTGCGATCAGGGATGAAAGAGTACGAGGTCGAGGCGATGCTGGAACATTTTTTCCGCCGTAACGGCGCCTCTGGTCCAGCTTACACTTCCATAGTCGGCGCCGGCGCGAACGCCACGGTGCTCCATTACATCAGCAACACCGGTGAGTTGCGCGACGGTGACTTATTACTCATCGACGCGGGTGCCGAATACAAAGGCTACGCGTCGGACATCACGCGAACTTTCCCGATCGACGGTCACTTCACTAAAGCTCAACGAGAGATCTATGACCTGGTGCTGGACGCGCAAACGGCTTGCGTGGAGATGGTGCGTCCCGGCACAACTCATGACGAGTTGAAAGAGCGCTCGATAGAAATCCTGACTGAGGGAATGGTTCGCCTGGGGTTGCTGCAAGGCGATCCAAAAGAGCTAATCAAGGAAAAGAAACACGAAAAGTTTTACATGCACGGGCTTGGTCACATGCTCGGGATCGACGTGCACGATGTCGGACTTTACTACTTCGACAAGGAATCGCGCGCGCTGGAACCGGGCGTGGTTATGACTGTAGAACCCGGGATCTATGTCTCCCTGGATGCGAAGGATGTACCTGAGGAGTATCTCGGTATCGGTGTGCGCATCGAGGATGATGTGCTCTGCACCAACAACGGCCCGCGGGTCTTGACCAATAAAGTCCCCAAACACCCCGCCGAGATCGAAGCGTTAATGGCAAGGTGATCGACAAAGTGTAAACGGATTTTTACCCACCACCACCACCGAAAGATCGCTGGAGCTTTCTCTCCAGCCTAAGCCAATTGCACCAATCGCGTAACGCCGAAGGCGTTCGCTAAATTTGAGCCTGGGGTTGCTTCAACCCCAGGGCAGCGGTCAGTTCACCCTTCGCAACGCTGAAAGCGTTCGCGAATAACCTTGCATAAGAAAGGAGACTGTCATGTCGCAATCCCTATCCAGGCTTTGGACTCACTTGATCTTCTCAACCAAGGATCGTTATCCGTTCCTCTGTGACAAATCTCTGCGGATCGATATGCACGGCTATTGGCTAGCGTCCTCCGTTCTCACGATTGTGAAACGATAATCGTGGGAGGAGTTGAAGATCACATTCATTCTTTGTTTGCTCTATCGAAGAATCACTCGTTAGTTGAGGTTATCAAGGAGATTAAGAGAACCTCCTCTAGTTGGATTAAGACCGTTTCATCAACACAACGGCTATTCCATTGGCAGCGAGGCTATGGTGCATTCTCTGTGAGCCAATCGCATCTCGACGAAGTCACTCGATACATTGAAAGACAGGAAGAGCATCACCGGCGAGTGACTTTTCAAGATGAATATCGTTTGTTCCTAAAGAACTATCGCATTGACTTTGACGAACGGTATGTTTGGGATTGAAGGATTCGCGAACGCTTTCAGCGTTGCGGGGAGTATCAATCTGACTTTCCTGGGGTTGCCGCAACCCCAGGCTGAAATTCGCAAACGCCTTCGGCGTAGGTGGTCCCGAGCGGACTTTTTGGCTGAGGATGATAGGTCACTTCACCACCCCGTCGAGAAGAGGTTGGACGCGGCTCGTATTCCACAGTGCTGGTACTTGTTGTAGGCTCGCGCCGCTCGCAGTCGAATCTGTTCGTCACTCTCACGGGCAAGCCAACCATCCAAAGCAGCGGAAAGAGTATAAGCTTCGGGCGCCATCAGATTAGTTGTCCACAGCAGCGGGCTCGCTCCGGTCGGTTCCAGTTCTGATTTGAAGTAAGGCTTGCTGGCGCAGGCGAGGATGATCGCCTTGCGCTTCCGGTCATCGCGAGCCTTTGCCTGAGAAGCTAGTTTGAAATCCATCAAGCCATTGTGGCCAACGTAGGCTACGATCTCAGCACTGCCGCCGCCATAAATCGTCGCTTGCTTTACTTCTATTGGCTTGCTGCTGCGACCGGCGGCAGACTCCAGAAAATCCCAGGTTGCTTGTGAGATTTCTTTGCCCCGATAAGCATCCGCGATGAGATAGACGTTGCGTTGCCGGTGCCTGAAGATGCTCCGCTCAAGAATTGCCGGCTCTGGCCCAGGCAAGCTCGCTATTAACTCCCAATCCTTGCTCCTCGAAAAGAAGGTTTTCACACCATACCCTGCTCCCCAGTAGAGATTTGTTTTGGGACTATCACCATTCCCCAGGGTCGCAGAGACCGGAACGATTCCCTGGTTGACGTTGTCACATAGAGCTACGAAGACGTGAATCACGGGCATCGGATTTACAGCCGCGTGATCTGTGTCGACAGAAGTAGGTGCTGATGTTGGTGATGCTCGTGAATGTGAGTTAACAGTTTGGCAGCTTAGGACCGAGCCAAAAAGAATCGCGAGCAGAGCGATGTAATAGGGCAATCTCATTAACGGTGAACATTAGACACTCCAAGTTATGCCTTTGTTCCTGAATCCAATTATTGAGTGAAGACAACGGAAGAGCGGGAGCAGGCTACCCTTCCAGACCAAGAGCCCACCCAACTAGAAGCGGTGTTCGAATGAGCATATCCAGTCGACAGCATTACAAGATCTAACAGGAAAGTGTTCACTACATCTCGTTAGTACTGTAATCCTGTCAAGACTAATACGTGGATTCACGAGGTAGACGGAAGTTCGTGCTCTCCGTCGTTACTGAGTTCGGCGACTATTTCGCGGACGTAAGTGCGACCAAGTTCGACTTCTTCGGGCTTGAGAGAGACGGCGCCGACCACAGCATGCCCACCACCACCGTAGCGCTCACATATCTTCGCGATGTTGTGAGTGCGAGGGCGAGGCGCCCATGGATTCGACCCAACCGAAATCTTGGTACGTTGTGTTCCGCGAGTGAGGGCCACGGAATATCGTGCATTCGGGAAAAGATAATAGGGAATGAACTTGTTAAAGCCATCATAGCCTTCGTCGACCAGGTCGAACTGGACCACATCGTTCGCACAACTGGCCTTGCGGCGCACCGTCTCCAGAGTCTCGAGATGCCGCTCGAGAATTGGCCGAAAACGTCGCTGCACTTCATCACTCTTCGCAACCTCGTCTAACGACTTGCTCGTTAGTTCGCGAATAAGATGCTCAACGAATTCATCATCAGGATCGGCTTCGATGACCTGCATCAACTGAAGCGCGGGCTCCTTCAGTTCGACGCACTGCGCGGGAGATTCGTAAAGCGCTCCATCGATAATGTGCGCCCAGTGAATCAAATCCTGCAGCGGTGAATCATCAAAACCAAATCGATCCCGGGCCACGCGGGCGATGAATTCCGTGCAGGACTTGCTGTGAATATCGAGAAATTTCTGACCTGACTGGTCGGCGTGAAAATGAGCTTCGTCGGCGGGCTTTAAGAAAGCGGACTCGTGATGATCAAACCACCAGGTCAGTTTTTCAGACGCTGAATACTTGAAATCGACGATGGCATTCTCGTCGCCATCGAACATATTTTCATCGAACAAATTGCCGGGACGATGCAAAAGACCCTGGTAAAGAACCTCAGCTTCAGGGCGTACTCGTTCTTTATAGAACCGCGTAAAGGTTGCCGCCGAAGCAACTCCATCAAAACAATGACCGTGATAAAGCAAGCGTAGTTTCATAGTAGCGAACAGACAATTTTCTGGGTGAAATAAAAGCTGGCAATCTTAGCAACGGAACCGAAGGAGGGCAAAAGGCGGCGAAGGGCAAAGAGCTAAGGGCAAAGTGCCGAGACAGGAGCCGCGGTTACTATAAGGATCGCCGTTGCTCTTAACGCTTGGCCCCTTTGCCCTTCGCTCTTTGCTAGTTTTTGCAGGGCTCGATCTTGGCGGTGGTGGGTTTCAGACGTTCGCTGATGAACTTATCGACATCTGCTTCGATCAATTCGCCGTTCACGACCCAGGCCTTTTCGGTGACAACCTCGCCTGTCTTTGAGCAGGTAGCTGGATCCAAAAAGACGTTGTAAGGCGAGCCCCACCTGCGCGTGTCGCCCGTCAATTGTCGATAGGCGTAGTGCGTGGTCTTGTCGCGATCCTCTCGCGCTTCGGACTCCGACACGACTGGATAGGGTGAGCCTTCCGGTCCGAAGAAGTTCTTCACATCTACGCGAGCTCCATATTCACTCACGCCGATGATTTCAAACCCCTGGCCTTTGTATTTTTCGTAAAGTCGCGCAGCGACCGGAGCCTCGTTTCTCCAGTTCCCACACCACGGCGCAAAATAAAGCACCATCACTAATTTCTTGCCCTGCATCAACGAGCGCAAGGCCACCGGCTTATCATCCTTGAGATTATTGAGCGTCCACTCTTTGTAGTTGATAGTCTTTTCCTGGAGTGGTGAATACTCGTGTCCATCTTGCGCCATCGCAACGCCGGACGTGAATAAGAGCATGAGAACAAGGGCGAGAAAAACTAATCGAGTCATGTTTGCTCCTTAATTGCTATTCCTGGCACTAGCCGCTGATTCATCTAACAGAGGCTTTATCACTGATTCAAAAGTTTCGCGAGTGCGTGGACCGTAGAATGTCTGACGAATGTGACCTTCACGATCGATTACATAAGTGATCGGCAGCCCCGGGCCATTCCCAAACTTCGTGCCGACATCTTCGGTGCCGCGCAGAACCGTGTAGTTCTGTTTCAATTCTTTTTGAAATTCAAGTATGGCTTCCGGCGTATCGCTGGCCGATGTAGAAACGCCAACAACGCTGAAGCCACGCGCATCAAAAGCTTGCTGCATTACATTGAACTCAGGTACCTCGGACCGACAAGGAATGCACCACGTCGCCCAAAAGTTTAGCAGCACAACTTTGCCGCGTAGATCCCGAAGGTGAAAAGCCTTGCCGTCAAGCGTCGTCATTTCCACATCGGGCGCTACTGGATACGCGCTCGCTTTTGGTGCTGGCGCCCCTGGCTTGGATTCCTTCACTCTCAGCCAGGTCTCAGCATTCGGAAAGTACTTCGCGATAACTCCGCTGGTCAGGAGGGTTGTCTTGTTCGACATTATTAGCAAGCCGATAAGAATGAGGATAACGCCTGAAATGACCTCGACTTTGTGGAGGTGCCTGCGAAATTTTTTGTAGAAGCCAAGGAACTGATTTATTCCCAGACCAGTTACCAGGAAGGGAACAGCCAGGCCCGCAGAATAGAAGGCCGACAGTATGAAGCCACTCTTCCAGCCGCCACTAGTTGCTGCCAAGCCGATGATGCCTCCAAGGATCGGTCCGATACATGGAGTCCACCCGGCTGCGAAGGCAATTCCGAGAGTTAACGATCCGAGGATACCGCGGGGCTTCTCGTTGGAGAACATACGCGTGTCTTTGTAGAGTGCCCCAATCTTCAGCAACCCAATGAGCTGTAAGCCGAAGCCAATGATAATCAGCCCGCCGACAAGTCTCACCCAAAAATTATTGATGATTGCCGCACCGACCCAACCCGCAGTCGTTCCCAAGGCCAGGAAAATCACCGAGAGTCCGGCATTGAAAGCGAGAGAATTGATCAGAACAGCTCGCCGCCCACCAGCGCTGGAGCCTTCCTTTAGATTCTCGATGCTGACGCCTGACATCAACGAGATG
>Ga0157380_10000285_pt1 | contig 30384 bp, 29 predicted proteins | sample S35metaG_FD_119757 | JGI IMG/M metagenome (GOLD analysis project Ga0157380, IMG submission 119757) | Switchgrass rhizosphere microbial communities from Kellogg Biological Station, Michigan, USA - S3-5 metaG | ecosystem: Host-associated > Plants > Roots > Rhizosphere > Soil | place: USA...
GATGCGGACGATCGACGGGCCGGTGAAGGTCGACGTGATCTACCGCCGCATCGACGATGCCTTCATCGATCCGCTGGTGTTCCGCCCGGATTCGCTGCTGGGCGTGCCGGGGCTGATCAGCGCCTATCTTGCCGGAAACGTCGCGCTGGTGAACGCGCCCGGCACAGGCATTGCCGACGACAAAGCGGTCTACAGCTACATGCCTGAGATCGTGCGCTATTATTCCGGTGAAGACGCCAAGCTCCCCAATGTGGAGACCTATCGCTGCCGCGAGCCCGAGGCGCTCAAATATGTGCTCGACAATCTTGGCGAGCTGGTCGTGAAGCTCGTCGACGGATCGGGCGGCTATGGCATGCTGGTCGGCCCGACCGCGACGCGCGCGCAGATCGAGGATTTCCGCGTGCGGCTGATCGCTCAACCGCAGCGCTATATCGCCCAGCCGACGCTCGCGCTCTCAACGGTGCCGACGCTGACGGAGAAAGGCATCGCACCGCGCCACGTGGACTTCCGCCCGTTCGTGCTGACCGGTGCCGATGGCGTACGCTGCGTGCCCGGCGGATTGACCCGGGTGGCGCTGACCGAAGGATCGCTGGTGGTCAATTCGAGCCAGGGCGGCGGCACCAAGGACAGTTTCGTCCTAAAGGACGCGAAAGCCGGCTGATGCTCTCGCGGACCGCCCTCAACCTCTATTGGACGGGCCGCTATATCGAGCGAGCCGAGTTTATCGCGCGCCTGCTGGAAGCGACGATCCGGCTTGACTCGCTGTCCCCCCGGCCGGCCGGCCAGGCGGCCTGGAGCAGCGCACTGGCGGTCGCCGCCGCCGAATACGGCTTCGGCGAGACCGGCGAAACCGTCAGCCCCTCCAATGTCGCGCGCTATCTGACGCTGGCGGACGAAAATTCCAGCTCGATCCGGTGTTGCCTGCGCAATGCGCGTACCAATGCCCGCGCGGTGCGCACTGCCTTGAGCCGGGAAGCGTGGGAAACGATCAACCGTGCCTGGACCGGGGTCCGCGATCGCTCCAGCCCCGGCGGCACGCAGGCGACCCTTAACCTGATCGATCAGGTGAAGGCGGAAGCGCGGGGCTTCGAAGGCGCGCTCCATCGCATGCTTCGCAACGAGCCGAGCTGGTTCATCCGGCTTGGGGCGGCGATCGAACGGGCGGATAACAGCGCGAGGCTGCTTGACGTCAAATATCATCTGCTGCTGCCCGAAGGAGCCGAAGTGGGCGGCGCGATCGACCGCGACCAGTGGACGACAATCCTGCACACGGTCTCCGCCGTCACGTCCTATCGCTGGCTTTATCGAGAGGGGCTCCAGCCCTGGCTGGTGGCGGAGCTTTTGATCTTGCGCGCCGAGCTGCCGCGATCATTGGCGGCATCGATGGAGGAAGTCGTGACCCTGCTGACCGCGCTTGGCCGGCGATCGGGCAAGCAAGGCGAAGCCGACAGGCTCGCCCGCGCGCGGCTCGCCACGCTCAAGGGTTGCAACATCGGCACGCTATTCCAGAGCGGTCTTCATGAATTCCTTCAGGATTTCCTGAATGCTATCGCGGGCATCGACCAAGCCATCGCGCATCAGTTCCGGTTTGAGTGATGTTCTCCCGTCGCCTCAATGCCCTCTCAAGATCCTCGCCGGGGACGATCTGATGCATCTCTTCATCGATCATCGCACCGAATATCGGTTCAGCGAGCCGCAGCGGCGGGTGATCCAGCTGCTGCGCGTCATACCGGCCAGTTTCGACGGCCAACAGGTGATTGACTGGCAGATCAATGTCGGTTGCGATGCGCGGCTGATGCCGGGACGCGACGGCTTCGGCAATGATACGACGATGCTGTACATCGATGGCCCGGTCACGGGCCTGACCCTCGCCATTCGTGGTGAGGTGCTAACCGAGAACCGGGCCGGGATTGTTCAGGGCGTGTCCGAATTGCTGCCTGCGGAGGTATTTCTCCAACACACCGCGCTCAGCCACGCCACCTCCGATATCGCCCGGTTCGCCGAGGCAATCGCGACGCGGGAGGCCGACCGGATTGCCTGCCTGCATCTGCTGATGGACGAGATCCACGATCGCATCCGCTTCGATGCCGGCGAAACCTATGTCGAGCGCGAGGCGGGCGAGGCCTTCGCGGCGGGCAGCGGCGTCTGTCAGGACCATGCCCATATCTTCATCGCCGCCGCGCGGACGATGGGGATACCGGCGCGCTATGTTTCCGGCCATCTCTACCAGCGCGATGGATCGGGGCGGCAGCCCGCTTCGCATGCCTGGGCCGAGGCGCATGTCGATACGCTCGGCTGGATCGGCTTCGATCCGACCAACGCGATGTGCCCCGACGACGCCTATATCCGCGTCGCAATTGGACTGGACTATCGGGACGCCGCGCCGCTATCGGGGTCGCGGATCGGGGGCGGCACGGAAAGCCTGTTCGTTGGCGTGACGGTGTCTCAGGCCCAGACCCAAAGTCAGAGCTAACAGGGTCCCCACTCGTCATGACCTATTGCGCCGGAATGCTGGTCGAGCAGGGCCTCGTGATGATGGCCGACACGCGCACCAATGCGGGCGTTGACGACATCTCGGTCTACCGCAAGCTCCATATCCTCGCGCGCAGCGAGGATCGCCTCATTGTCGCGGCGAGCTCTGGCAATCTGTCGGTGACCCAGCTTGTCCTTTCGCGGCTCGAGGAAGGGCTGGAACCGCTGATCGACGACGACGAATCGCGTACCCTTGCGCGTGTCCCTTCCATGTTCCGCGCGGCGGAGCTGGTGGGCGAAGCCGTTGCTGCCGCGCGCAAGGATGTCGGCAAGGCGCTATCGGCCGAAAATATCGATGCCGGCATTTCCATGCTGGTCGGCGGGCGGGTAGGTGGTGAGAAGCTGCGGCTCTACCTGATCTATTCAGCCGGCAACTTCATCGAGTGCCACAGCGACGCGCCCTTCCTCCAGATCGGCGAGACCAAATATGGCAAGCCGATCCTCGACCGCGCGCTGCAATGGAACACGCCGCTGGACGAGGCGGTGAAGGTGGGCCTCATATCCTTCGATTCGACGATGCGATCCAACCTGGCGGTCGGCCGGCCGCTCGACATCATCGTCATTCCCTCGGATCCGAAGCAACCGATCATCGAACGCCGTATTGGCGTCGATGACCCCTATTTCGATGACCTGTCGGCGCGCTGGTCGATGCTGCTGGGGGAATCGCGCGCGATCATCCCGACGCCGCCGTTCATGCAGTAAGTGGTGCCCGTCACCCTGAACTTGTTTCAGGGTCCACTGTCTCACAAACCTCGGCGCAAATGGCTTGGTGGATGCTGAAACAAGTTCAGCATGACCGCAGGAGGTTTACCCGAAGACCGGAAATTTGCGGGAGCCCACGGGCGGGGGTGCCGAAGTGGTGGTTTCGGAAGCATCCGGCTGGAAGGCCTGCCAGCCACTCGGGCCGAGCCGCTCGATCGGACGGAAGCGGACCTTGTACTGCATACGCGGGCTGCCCTTCACCCAATAGCCGAGATAGACATAGGGCAGGTTGGCGCGCGCGGCGCGGGTGATGTGATCCATAATGATGTAGGTGCCGAGACCCGGACGGTTTTTATCGTCCGGCTCGAAGAAGCTGTAGACCATCGACAGGCCATCGCCCTGCTGGTCGGTGAGGCAGGCACCCACGAGCTTACCGGGACGGCCATCCACCGGCGGCTCGCGATATTCGATCATGAAGGTCGAGACCGGGGTCTGTTCGACCATGTCGGCGAAATCGATCTCGTCCATCTCCGCCATGCCGCCGCCCGGATGGCGCGCCGCCAGATAACGGCGAAGCAGCGCGAACTGCTCCTGCGTCGTCCACGGCTTGCAGGCGTTGACGTGAAGATTCGAATGCCGCCGCATCAGCTTGCGCTGGCTGGCATTCGGCTCGAACTGCCCTGCCACCACGCGCACCGAGACGCAGGCGCTGCAATCAGCGCAGCTCGGCCGATAGGCGACATTCTGGCTGCGGCGAAAGCCTATCCGGCCAAGCGCGTCATTCAGCTCGGCGGCGTGAGGACCGGACAGTTCCGTGAATACCTTGCGCTCGGTCTTGCCCGGCAAATAGGGACAAGGCGAGGGCGTAGTGACGAAAAAACGCGGAAATCGGAACTGCGCTGTCACCGGCGGCCTGCCCTCGAGTGAGATTGTCATATAACAATATGCAAGGGTAACGGCGCTATGAAAAGTCCGTTTACCATCAAAGAAAGTTAATCAGCGCGCTTTTTTGCGCAAGCCGGATTTTCGTCAGCTTTTGAGCGAGCGAATGGTCTTCCTGCCGCCGGAAACCGTCATCATGTCATATTTGTAGCCGGCCGCGACGAGATCGTCCTGCAGCGCCTCGGTGAGCTCCGGATCGCGGATCTCATATTCGATCTCCGTGACCGTGTTCTTCGCCGACACCACCCCGAAGATGCGCTGATGCTGCACCTCGATGATATTGGCGCCGTGTTTCGTGAAGATGCCCGATACCTCGTGCAGCGCGCCGACCTTGTCGGGCAGCACGATCGCCATCCGGCCGATCCGGCCGGAGCGCGCAAGGTTGCGCAGGATGACGTTCGCCAGAAAACGCGAATCGATGTTGCCGCCGCTCAGGATCACGCCCAGCTTCTTGCCGGCAAACTCACCGCGCTGATTGCCGTCGCGGGTCGGCAGCAGGGTTGCAAGGCCAGCCGCCCCTGCCCCCTCCACCACCGTCTTTTCGACATCAAGCAGTAGCGAGATGGCGCTTTCGATGATCGCTTCATTGACGATCCGCATCTCATCCACGCATTCGAGGATGATGCGCGAGCTGAGCTCGCCCGGTTGCTTGACCGCGATACCTTCGGCCAGCGTGTCGCCGCCGCTTTCGATGCTGACCTTGTTCTTGAGATTGTAGAGCGCCGGATAGAGCCGTGATTGCACACCGATGACGCGCACGCCCGGCTTGATTGCCTTCGCGGCGATCGCGGTACCGGAGATCAGCCCGCCGCCGCCCACGGGCACGATGATTCCCTCGAGATCGGGCGCGTCCTCCAGCATTTCGAGCGCGACCGTGCCTTGCCCGGCGATGATGTCCGGATCATCGAAGGGGTGGACGAAGGTGAGATTCTCCTCCGCTTCCAGACTGCGGGCATAGCCATAAGCTTCGTCGAAGGTCGCGCCCTGGAGAATCACCCGCGCGCCATGATCCCGCGTTTGCTGAACCTTCACGGTCGGCGTCGAAACCGGCATCACGATCGTCACCGGCACGCCGAGCCGGCGGCCATGATAAGCCAACCCCTGCGCGTGATTGCCGGCCGAGGCCGCGATCACCCCCCGCCGGCTTTCCGCAGGATCGAGCAGCAACAGCTTGTTGAGCGCGCCGCGCTCCTTGTAGGCGGCGGTGAACTGCAAATTCTCGAACTTGAGCCAGACCTCGGCGCCCGTCATGTCCGAGAGTGTCCGGCTGAGCAGCGTCGGCGTGCGCACCACCGCGCCCGAAATGCGGGCTGCCGCCGCACGGATATCGTCGATCGTCACCGGGACAGTCGTGTTCGGGGCAAGCGGAGCGGCGGCGCTGGTCATGCTCCCGCCCTAACCCATCTGGCGGATCATGAAAACAACGCTTATGCCGACCGATCATGGCGAAGATAGCATTTCTGGGGCTGGGTGCGATGGGGGGGCCGATCGCAGGCCACCTGGCGAAGGCCGGGCATGAGTTGACCGTCTATAACCGCACCCGCGTCAAAACCGAAGCATGGGCCGCCGAGCATGGCGGCACGGTGGCGGCGTCCGCCCTCGCGGCCGTGGATGGGGCCGAAGCGGTGTTCGCATCGGTCGGCACCGACCGCGACCTGGAAAATGTCACCATGCGCCATGACGGCTGCTTCAACGGCATGAAGAAGGGCGCGCTGTTCATCGATCACAGCTCGGTCTCGGCCGGGCTCGCGCGCCAGCTCGCGACCGAAGGGCGCGATCGCGGGCTGCTCGTGGTCGACGCGCCGGTGACCGGCGCCGAGATCGGTGCACGCAACGGCACACTCAACATCATGTGCGGCGGATCGGAAAAGGCGGTTGCCGCTGCCATTCCATTCATGGAAGCCTATGCAAGCCGGATCGTTCATGTCGGCGGGCCGGGCACCGGCCAGCTCACCAAGATGGTCAACCAGATCGCGCTCGCAGGCACCTTGCAGGCGGTTGCGGAAGCGGTCCGGTTCGCGCAGCGCGAAATGCTGGATACCGACAAGGTGTTCGAAGCGGTCTCGGGCGGCGCGGCGGCGAGCTGGATGCTGTCCAATCGCTGGGCGTCGATGACCGAGGAACGCTTTGTCGATTTCGGCCTGAAGGTCGATTTGCTGCGCAAGGACCTTGGCCTCGCCATGGAGGAAGCACGCGGCAACGGTGCCTCGATCCCGATCACCGCGCTAATCGACCAGTTCTACGCCGACGTACAGGCAATGGGCGCGGGCCGAGAAGACATGTCCGCGCTGGTGAAACGCCTGCCCAAATGAGGCTGGGTAGCATTGCAGCATTGCTGGGGGCGATCGCCACCCCTGCCCTTGCCGACGGGCTGATCGACAATGTCAGCGGCTATACGCTGGACGCCAAGGGCAAGCTGATCCGCTTCACCGGATTGCTGATCGGCAGGAACGGCAAGGTCACGAGGCTGCTCGACAAGGGCGACAAGCCGCCCAAGACGCTCGACTTCCGGCTCGACGCCAAGGGGCGCACGCTCATCCCCGGCCTGATCGATCCGGGCACGCACCTGATGCAGACGGCGCTCGCCGGGCTCAAGCGCGATCCCAATCTGGTCGGGCGGCCCTGGCAACCGCGCGAGCGCGACGCGGCCTTCGCGCAGATCCAGCCGCTGTTCCTCGCGCGCGGCATCACCACCGTGACCGATCTCGCCACCACGACCACGGACTGGAACGTCTATCGCCGAGCGGGGGACGCCGGGTTTCTGCGTATCCGTATTTTGAGCTACGCAGCCGACATCGATACGATGACGAGCGTCGCGGGGTATCGCCCGACCGTCTGGCTCTATGATGACCGGCTGCGGATGGCGGGGCTGACGGTCACGGATCAGGCTCCGTTCGACGACGCCAAGGTTCGCAATCTGATGAGCCGGGGCGCGATGGATGGCTTCCAGATCGCCGCCGAGCCAGTCGGCGCGGATGCGCTCGAGCACAGTCTCGCCGCGATCGAGGAGGTCGCGGAGACCTATAAGGGCGATCGGCGCTGGCGGCTCCAGACGAGCGCATCGACATCGGCGATGGCTAAACGGCTGGCCCGAACCGGCACGCTTGCAATCCCGCCGGTCGATCAAAGCACGGCCAATCTCGCCACTTACCTGGCCACGCGCACCCGCGACGCCGCAAGCGCGGCCTTCGCCGAGGATCGGATCGGGGCGCTGATCCCCGGAACCCATGCCGATTTCCTGCTCTTCGACCGCGACGTCATCGCCCTGCCCCCAGCCGAAGCGGCGCAAGTCAGATTGATGGAGACGTGGATTGGCGGGGTCAAAGTATGGGCGGCGAAATAGCGGCTTGGCCGGCCGGCGGTGGCTATTGCCGGGTAAGTGGATCGATCTCGGAAAGTTTGATTCAGGCGGGCGACAAGCTGGGCAAAGCGCGGTAAAGGGCCGTATGACCAAATCCGCCACCGACATCATGCATGAGGTGCTCTCCTCGGCAGTGATCGATTCCGTCGTAGCGCTCAAGGCCGCATCAAAGGGCCTGCCCAACACACTGCTGCGCGATATCAACGCGATCCACGCCAACACCACCTTCGCCGATCTGCCGAAGGACGTGCAGGACAGCATCGGGCGGAGCGTGCGGGCGGCGTTTACCCGGTTGCTGCGGGAAGGCTATTCGGTTTCAAGCGGTCAACCCGCCCCCACCTACCGGCCGCGCACCGACGGTCCGGGCTCGCCCAAGCCTGGGCCCCGGCCATCGCATCCCAAGCGCACCGGCCCCGGCGGCAGGCCGCGTCCTGGTGGTGACCGGCCACCGCCCAAACCGCGCGGGCGATGAGCGCGGGAGCGACGATCCAATCGCCACGCCAAACGTTCCTCCCGCCGGGAAGGAACGGGACTGATGAATGCATGGCTCAATCATAACCGCGATCGACTGAAGGCCGGTATCGCCAGCGCCGGACTTCAGGCCCTGTTCGGCTATGTGCTGATCCACGCTTTTTCGGTCTCGGTACCGCTGGTGACCGACAGCGCCATGAAGATCTTCAACCTCGCACTCGAACCGCCGCCTCCCCCGCCCCGCACAATGCCCAGCCCCCGGAAAATCAGGAAACCGGCGGGCGCGGCCTCGCCGCCAAACCTCAAGGGACGCGCGACGCCGGTCGTCGCGCCAGTACCGATGGTGCCGCTGGTCATACCGCCGCCGATCATTGTGGCGAAGGCGCCGGATATCGGCGCGGAAGCGAACACGGGCTCATCGGATCGGCCAGGCCCCGGCACCGGGGCCGGCGGCTGGGGGACCGGCCGAGGAAGCGGCGGCGATGGTTATGGCGATGGCGATGGCACGCCGCCTCGCTGGGTGAAGGGCAGGCTGAAGGACTCAGACTATCCGCCGGGATTATATGAAGCGGGTATTGGCGGGACGGTCGTGGTCCGGTTCATCGTCGAGATCGATGGCCGCGTCTCCCGATGCTTCATATGGAAATCCAGCGGCAATGCCGAACTTGACGGCAATACCTGCAAGCTGATCGTACAACGCTACCACTACGAACCACGCCGGAACGGAACGGGCAAGCCCGTGCCGGCCACGGTCGAAGAGGAGCATGAGTGGATTCCCCATCCCGAATAGCTGCAAACTTCGCTCCACTTGTCCTATATCGGTGGCAGGAGGGCATCTGACACCGTTCCGATCCACATGTCCGGCCACCGGCAAGATCCTTTGGGAAGGTCCTGCGGCGAGTCCGGAGGACGTCGCTAAGGCCGTCGGCACAGCCCGGCGCGCCTTTGCCGATTGGTCGATAACGCCACTCGCCCAGCGCGTAGTGCATGTCCGCGCGTTCAAGGCAGCGCTGGAGGCCGATACCGATCTGCTCTCCCGCGCCATCGCCGAGGAAACCGGCAAGCCGCTGTGGGAAGGACGGCAGGAAGCCGGCAGCATGATCGCCAAGGTCGAGACCTCGATCACTGCCCAGGCCGAGCGCGCGGGCGAGCGCGAACAGGCGATGGCATTTGGGCGTGCGGTCCTGCGTCATCGGCCGCACGGCGTGATGGCGGTGCTGGGGCCGTTCAACTTTCCCGGTCACCTGCCCAACGGCCATATCGTCCCTGCTCTGCTCGCGGGCAATACCGTGGTGTTCAAGCCGTCCGAGGAAACCCCGCTGGTCGGTGAGATCATGGCGCGCTGCTGGGCGGAAGCCGGGTTGCCGGACGGCGTGTTCAATCTCGTGCAGGGCGGGCGCGACACCGGCGCGGCGCTGGTCGGCGGCGAAATAGACGGGCTGTTGTTCACCGGATCGGCGGCGGCAGGCGCGCATTTTCGGCGCCTGTTCGTCGACCGGCCCGAGGTGATCCTCGCGCTTGAGCTGGGCGGCAACAATCCGCTGATCGCCTGGGACGGCGATCCGGAGGCGGTTGCTTCGATCGTGGTGCAATCGGCTTATGTGACCGCCGGCCAGCGCTGCTCCTGCGCGCGGCGACTGATCGTGCCGAAAGGAGCCATCGGCGAGGGAATCATCGAGGCGGTGGACGCCCTGGCGGATCGTTTGATCATCGGCCAGTGGGACAAGACCCCCGAACCCTATCTCGGCCCGCTGATCTCGACGCGGGCGGCGGCGCATGCACACAAGGCGGTCGAAGCGCGCATCAATGCCGGCGCGCGGATTATCCGGCCGTTGGAAAATGTGGCAGGTCGATCCGACGCGTTCGTGACCCCGGCGATCCTGGATGTGACGGGTGTCGGAGTGCCAGACGAGGAGATTTTCGCGCCAGTGCTTCAGGTGATCCGGGTTGCGGACTTCGATGCCGCCATCGCCGCGGCCAATGCCACCGCTTATGGTCTGGCCGCCGGACTGATCACCAGCGACGAAGCGCTTTGGCACTATTATGCGGATCGCGGGCGCGCGGGCGTGCTCAACTGGAACCGGCCGACCACCGGCGCGGCGGGGACGATGCCGTTCGGCGGGCTTGGCGCCTCCGGCAATCATCGCCCTAGCGCTTATTATGCCGCCGACTACAGCGCCTATCCGGTCGCGAGTTTTGAGGCTGGGCAAGTCGTCGATCTATCAGGCGAGATGAAGGGGCTGCGGGCGCGCGGCGCCATCCATGCGTGAGATCAATTTCGACGGGCTGATCGGGCCAAGCCACAACTATGCGGGGCTTTCGTTCGGCAATGTCGCCTCAGCCACCAATGCGGGCGCGATTTCCGCGCCGCGCGCGGCCGCGCTTCAGGGCCTCGCCAAGATGCGCCGGCTGATGGGGCTGGGCCTGCCGCAGGGGCTGCTGCTGCCGCACGACCGACCCAATGTTCCGTGGCTGCGCTCGCTTGGTTTTACCGGATCGGATCGTGAGGTCTGCGCCGCCGCTTTCGCCGCCGAGCCCGCCTTGTTCCGCAATGCGATCGCTGCCTCAGCGATGTGGACGGCGAACGCGGCCACCGTCTCCCCCGCTCCCGATACCGCTGATGGCCGCTGCCATCTCTCGGTCGCCAATCTCTCGACCATGCTCCACCGTGCGATGGAGGCCGAACAGACGCTGAGGCAAGTCCGTCTCGCCTTTGCCGACGAGCGCTATTTCGCCGTGCACGGCCCGGTCCCCTCAGGTCTTGGCGACGAGGGCGCGGCCAATTTCATGCGGCTATGCTCCAGTCATGCCGGGCGGGGACTCGAGATCTTCGTTTATGGAGAGCAGCGCCAAGAGGGCTTTCCCGCACGCCAGCATCGTGGTGCAAGCGCGGCCATCGCGCGGCGTCATGGGTTGACCGCAGAGGCTATGCTGATGGTCCGCCAGAGCGATGCCGCGATCGCCGGCGGCGCTTTCCATAACGACGTCGTGGCCGTCGCCAACGAGAGGGCGCTGTTCACGCACGAACTGGCATTCGAGGATCGCGTGGGAACCTATGCCGCGATCCGCGAGCGCATGCCCGAGGCGGTGATCATCGAGGCGCCCGCCGACCGGATTTCGCTTGAAGCAGCGGTACGATCCTATCTGTTCAACTCCCAGCTGGTGACGCTGGCCGGCGGTATCATGGCGCTCATCGTTCCGGCTGAAGCACGCGAAACCCCCGAGGTCTGGGATTGGCTCCAGGAAATCGTCTCCGGATCTGGGCCGATCACGCAGCTTGAGGTGGTCGATATCCGCGAATCGATGCGCAATGGCGGCGGGCCGGCCTGCCTGCGGCTGCGCGTCGCGGTGGATGACGCCGCCTTCGCCGCGATCGATCCCCGCTTCCTGCTCGATGAAGCCAAGTGCGCAAGGATTGAAGCCGTGGTGTCTCAGCACTGGCCGGAAAAGATTGCGCCTGAAGACCTCGGCGACCCCGCGCTGTGGGAAGCGTGCTGGGCAGCACGCTCGGTGTTGCTCGATACGCTCAGCTTCAGCGCAGGAGATCTGTGACGATGGCCGCGCTGGTCCGCATGGCGCGGGAGAGCGATGTCGATGCGCTGTTCGCGCTCTCGGCGCTGACCGGCGGCGGCATGACCAATCTACCGAACGATCGCGATTCACTGGTCGAGAAAGTGATGTGGAGCGAACGCTCAACGGCCGCAGCGATCACGGCGCCTGATGATGAATTCTACATGCTGGTGCTTGAGGATGAGGCAGACGGCCGCGTGGTTGGCACGTCCAGCATCTATTCCCGGCTCGGCGCGCGCTGGCCGTTCTACAGCTACAAGATCAGCCGCGTGACGCACGTCTCCCATGATCTCGAACGCAGCTTCTCGACGCAGGTATTGCACCTGGTGAATGATTTTGACGGGGCATCCGAAGTCGGCGGGCTGTTCCTGCATCCCGAGGCGCGCATTAGCGGCAACGGCGCCTTGCTCGCGCGCAGCCGCTATATGTTCATCGCGCGCCACCGCCAGCGGTTCGGCGATCGTGTCGTGGCCGAACTGCGCGGCTGGATGCAGGGCGGCGTCTCCCCCTTCTGGGAAGCGGTGGGCAAGCCCTTCTTCGGCGGCGATTTTTTCGAAGCGGATCGCCACAATGCCCTGCATGGCAATCAATTCATTGCGGATTTGATGCCACGCTATCCGATCTACGTCACCATGCTGCCGGAGGCGGCGCAGGCAGCTATCGGCAAGGCGCACGAGAATTCGGTTCCCGCGCAACGGATGCTGGAGAATGAAGGTTTTGCCTTTGACGGCTACGTCGACATCTTCGACGCCGGGCCGACGGTATGCGTCGCGACCGACCAGATCCGCACGATCCGGGAATGCCGCGAGACCGACGGCGCCTTACTGTCGGGCTCCGATCCCGCATTGCGAGCGGAGGGGGCAGGCATGGATTTCACCGCCCGGTATGATTGACGCGCTTAGCAAGTGCTCCTGCCTTCGCAGGAGCCCGATCCCATCTCGATCGGCTACGGCAGTTCACCCGCCGCGAGCCTGAGCAGCACCAGCGCCGACAACTGTGCCCGCTCGACGAGGCTTTCGACGATCAGATATTCGTCGGCCGAGTGAATGCTGCCCCCCCGCACGCCCATCGTATCCACCACCGGCACTCCACAGGCGGCGATATTGTTGCCGTCACAGACGCCTCCGGTCGCCTGCCACGCGATCGCTATGCCCAGCCGTTCGCCGCATTGCCTGACCAGACCGAACAGTCGCTCCGCCCGCGCATCCAGTGGCTTGGGCGGTCGGCCGAAACCACCGTGCGTGTGGATCATGACGTCATGCGCTTTGGCAACTTCATCAGCGAGGCGCGCGATGGCGGCCTGAGCGTCCGATTGGTCCGCTATCCCCGTCGGCCGCAGATTGACCCGCAGCACTGCCCTGTCAGGGACAATGTTGTTGGGGCCGCCGCCATCGATCCGGGCCGGATTGACCGAAAGCCCCGGCCGCTTGAGCGCAGCCAGCCGGACCGCGAGATCGGCGGCCGCCACGATCGCGTTGCGGCCATCTTCGGGATTGCGGCCGGCATGCGCCGCACGGCCAAGCACGACCAGTGAGAAATTGCCGGTGCCCGGTCGCGCGCCGGCAAGCGTGCCATCGGGCAAGGCAGGCTCATAAGTGAGCGCCGCATGCTTGCCCGAAGCGGCGCGCCGGATCAGTGCGGCCGAACCGCCACTGCCGACCTCCTCGTCGGAATTGATCACCACTTCATAGCCGAGGCGGGCCGATGCGGAATCCTGCTCGATTGCCTTCAGCGCGGCCAGCATGACGGCCAGCCCACCTTTCATGTCCGCTATGCCTGGACCGCCCAGTCGCTTGCCCGGCTCGATCCAACTGGTCTGCTGGAAGGGATGATTAGCGGCATAGACGGTATCCATATGGCCGGTGAGCAGGATCTGGACCGGCGCTTCCGGCCGGACGCGCAGATGCAGGTTGCGTCCGCCCTGAGAGAAGCTGCTCACGCCGGCGGCATCGATCTGCTCGACGGGATCGCTCTCCTCCAGCGAAAGCGCGCCCGGCAGCACCGAGAAGGCAGAGGCCAATTCGTCCGCCATCGTGGCGAGACCGGCAAGATTGGCCGACCCGCTGTTGATCGCTGACCAGGCCAGTGTCTGCTCCAGCATCGGTGCCTGCGCGATGGCATCGAGCACCGCCTGTTCGCTTGTGCTCATGCCGGTCTGGCCAAGATCGGAACCAGCGCCCGCGCGGCAGCGCTGACATCCGCCCAGGTCACCTCGAAACCCTCGTCGGCGCCGTAATAAGGATCGCGGACGGCCTGGCCTTCCCGCCCCGGCACGACATCGAGCAGCAGGCCAAGACTTGCCGTGGCGCCGTTCGGTGCGAGGCGGCGCAGGTTGGAGAGATTGTCCAGATCAAGCGCGAAGATATGCGAAAAACGGGTGAAATCGGCCAATGTGACCTGGCGCGCCTGATAATCCGAGATGTCGATGCCGTAGCGGAGCGCCGTCGCCTGCGCACGCCAATCAGGCGGCGAACCGACATGCCAGTCCCCGGTGCCGGCGGAATCAACCTCGACATCAAGCCCCGCCACCCCGGCTTCGGCGCGCATCGCCGCTTCGGCCAGCGGCGATCGGCAGATATTGCCGAGACAGACGAACAGGACGGACGGCCTCATCCGCCGATGGATAGCGGGCGCGCGCTCAGACGGGAAGCGCGGTCGTCGATTTGACCTCTTCCTGCACCGCATAGGTGCGCGTCTCACGCACGTCCGGCATGGCGGCGAGAGTGCCGCCGAGAAACGCGCGATACGTCGCCATGTCCCGACGCGCGCCCTATGCCGTTCAAGGAGTTATAGTATTTCCCTCACATGCTCCGCGAAAGCAGTGAAGAATACCAGGAATTGGGCCATCGGCGGCATCAATCGAAGATAGTTCGGATTTTGGCATAGCGATCCACGATTGTTCGGCATGGATGCCGACAAACCAAGCACTTTCGTGATCATGTCCTATATACTGTGCAATTCGGAGTGACCGGTGATGGACGCGATCTCGATATGGGACAGCATCGACGCGGCAAAATATCGCGACGAGCGCGAAGCGGTGGCGGAGCTGCTGGCGCGCACGCCACTGTCCCCCTCTGAACGCGCCGGGATCGTCATCAAGGCGGCGGATCTGGTGCGCGCGGCGCGCCACTCCGTCCGCAAGCAGGGTGTGGTCGAGAGCTTCCTGCAGGAATTCTCGCTCGGCACCCGCGAGGGGCTGGCGCTGATGTGCCTGGCCGAGGCGCTCTTGCGCACCCCCGATGCCGAGACTCGCGACCGGCTGATCGCCGAGAAGATCGGTTCGGCGGATTGGGCCAGCCATCTCGGCCATTCCGAAAGCCTGTTCGTCAATGCCTCGACCTGGGGGCTGATGCTGACCGGCAAGCTGATCGACGTCGATCAGGACGCGAAACTCGATCTCGGCGGCTGGCTGAAGCGACTGACCGCGCGGGTCGGCGAGCCCGTCATCCGGCAAGCGGTAGGTGCGGCGGTGCGGATAATGGGCGAGCAGTTCGTGCTAGGCCGGACGATCGAGGATGCGCTCGTGCGGGCGAAACGCGAGGGCATGCAATGTTCCTTCGACATGCTCGGCGAAGGCGCGCGCACCGCAGCCGATGCGGAGCGCTACGAACGCATCTATGCCCACGCGATCGACGCGGTCGGCAAAGCGACCAGGGGGGCTGGCCCCAAACTGGGCCATGGCGTCTCGGTAAAGCTCTCGGCGCTCTGTCCGCGCTATGAGGCGGTGCAGGAAAATCGTGTCTGGCAAGAGCTTTATCCCCGCCTGCTGAGACTGGCCCGTAGTGCCGCCAAATATGATCTCAACTTCGCGATCGATGCCGAGGAGGCGGATCGGCTGGTGCTTTCGCTCAAGCTCATCGATCGCCTGGCGCGCGATCCCGAGCTTGGCGACTGGCAGGGGCTGGGCGTGGTTGTGCAGGCCTACCAAAAGCGCGCGCCGCTGGTGATCGACGCCCTTGCCGATCTTGCGCGAGAGACCGGTCGGCGGATCATGGTCCGGCTTGTGAAGGGCGCCTATTGGGACAGCGAGATCAAGCGCGCGCAGGTCGCCGGCCGGCCCGATTATCCGGTCTATACCACCAAGCCCGCTACGGACCTTTCCTATCTGGTCTGCGCCAAGTCGTTGATCGATGCCTCTCCGCACCTCTACCCGCAATTCGCCACCCATAATGCGCACACTCTGGCTACGGTGCGGCGCATGGTCGATGCGGCGGGCGTCGCGATCGAGCACCAGCGGCTGCACGGAATGGGCGAGGCGCTCTATGCCGGGGCGGTTCAACGCTACGGCAAGATCATCCTGCGGGCCTATGCGCCGGTTGGCGGGCATGAGGATTTGCTGCCCTATCTGGTACGGCGCCTGCTCGAAAATGGCGCGAACACCAGCTTCGTTCACGCGCTGCTCGACGACCGGGTCGCGCCGGAAGACGTGGTCGCCGATCCGATCAGGCTGGTGGAGGCGCAGCCCAACCGGCACCCAAAGATCCCCGTGCCGGCGGCAATCTATGGCCCGGTGCGCGCCAATCCCCCCGGTCGCGACTACAGCCTGTTCGACGAACGCCGGAAAGCGCGTCGCGAGGCCGAGCTGGCGCGCGGCGAATGGTGGACAGCGGCACCGATCGTGGGTGGGTCCGAGAGCAAGGGAACGCCAAGACCACTTTCGAGTCCCGCCGACACCAGCCTCTCGATCGGCCATGTGCTGGCCGCAAGCGAAACGGATATCGATCGGGCCGCCGATTTGGCCCGTAAAGCTCAACCCCGCTGGGACGCGATCGGCGGCGCCGGACGCGCGCCAATCCTGCGCGCGATGGGCGATACCCTTGAAGCGAATATGGACCGGCTGATCGCGCTGCTCTCGCTCGAAGGTGGCAAGACGCTCAATGACGGTGTCGCCGAGGTGCGGGAGGCAATCGATTTCTGCCGCTATTACGCGATGCTCGCCGAGCGCCAGTTCGGCCCGCCCGAGACGCTGACCGGCCCAGTCGGCGAAACCAACCGGCTAGAGCTGCGCGGGCGCGGCACCTTCGTCTGCATCTCGCCGTGGAATTTTCCGCTTGCCATCTTCACCGGCCAGATCGCGGCGGCGCTGGCGGCCGGCAATGCCGTGCTCGCCAAGCCGGCCGAGCAGACCCCGTTGATCGCGGCGGAAGCGACGCGGCTGTTCCATGAGGCCGGGCTGGACCCTGCCCTGCTTGCGCTGCTGCCCGGCGACGGCGCGACAGTCGGCGCGGCGCTGACCCGGCATCCGCTGATCGATGGCGTCGCCTTCACCGGCGGCACCGAGACGGCCTGGGCGATCAACCGCACGCTCGCCGCGCGCAATGGCCCGATATTGCCGTTCATCGCCGAAACCGGCGGCCTCAACGCCATGTTCGTCGATACCACCGCGCTCAAGGAACAGGTGGTGGATGATGCGATCCTGTCAGCATTCGGATCGGCGGGGCAGCGCTGCTCGGCACTGCGGATGTTGTTTCTGCCCCAGGACAGCGCGGATGAGCTGATCTCAGCGCTGACCGGTGCGCTCGATACGCTGGTGATCGGCGATCCCAGCCAGCCCTCTACGGATGTCGGCCCGGTGATCGATGCCGAAGCGCGTGCCGCGTTGGAACAGCATGTGGGCCGGTTGCAGCGGGACGGAAAAATCCTCGCACGTCGCGATGTCAGCGCCATCGCCGCAGGCGGGCATTTCTTCGGGCCGGTGATCGCGGAAGTGCCGCAGCCTGATTTCCTGGAGCGCGAAGTTTTCGGGCCAATTCTTCACATCTATCGCTATAATCCTGCGAAGATTGACGAAGTTTCGGACCGCCTCGCCGCGCGCGGCTATGGGCTAACGCTTGGCGTGCACAGCCGGATCGAGCGCTTCGCCGAGGAAATCAGGGCGCGGGTACCGGCGGGCAATATGTATGTGAATCGATCGATGATCGGTGCGGTGGTGGGCGTGCAACCATTTGGCGGCGAAGGCCTGTCCGGTACCGGCCCGAAGGCCGGGGGACCGCATAGCTTGTTGCGCTACGCCGTCGAACGGGGGGTTTCGATAAACATCACCGCCCAGGGAGGCGACCCGGCGCTTCTGAACCTTTAGGGTCGGTCCTACCAGTTCCGTTCGCCCTGAGGAGGAGACTGAGCCTGACGAAGCATGTCCTGAGCGACGCCGCAGGCGGCGTCGAAGGGGCTCCATCTCGAAGGGTCCTTCGAGATGCCATTTCGACTTCACTCAATGGCTCCTCAGGACGAACGGTTCCATTTAATCAGAACGAACTCTATGAGGCGGAAGGCGATACGGCCAAGCAATCAAGCGCTCCTTGTGATTCCTCCCGCCGGGCGACGGTATCAAAACTGGCCCGGAAAAGGCACCGCTAGTCGCCTCTGCGAGTCAAATGGTGGCGACGGGCGCGATGGAACGTTGATGATATCAAACGATTTACCATCTCACCCAAGCCTGACTGATGGTGACGATAGATAAAGTTTCTTCTCAACTTAATTAGTAGAGTACACCCTTGCCTCACGAATCAAGGGAGGAACTATGCGACGGAGATTTCTGGCGACGATTGCAGCCCTGGGGTTGCTGAGCGTCGTCCAAGGTGCGCCCGCGCTGGCTGCGCCGACGCAGATACTGAATGTGTCCTACGATCCTACGCGCGAGCTTTACGAGCAGATCAACGCGGCATTTGCCCGCAAGGTCGGCGGCGGTGTCGCCATTCGGCAAAGCCATGGCGGATCCGGCAAGCAGTCGCGCTCCGTGATTGACGGGCTTCCCGCCGATGTGGTCACGCTGGCGCTCGCGTATGACATCGACGTGATCGCCCAGAAGGCCAAGCTGCTGCCTGCCAACTGGCAGACCCGCCTGCCCAACAACAGCTCGCCCTATTATTCGACGATCGTGTTTCTGGTGCGCAAGGGCAACCCGAAGAACATCAAGGATTGGGATGATCTGATCCGTCCAGGTGTTGCAGTGATCACGCCCAACCCCAAGACTTCGGGCGGCGCCCGCTGGAACTATCTCGCGGCATTCGGCTATGCTTATCGGAAGGGCGGTACCGCCTACGCCCGCGATTATCTGACCAAGCTCTTCAAGAATGTGCCGGTGCTCGACAGCGGCGCGCGCGGATCGACCACCACCTTCGTCCAGCGCGGCCAGGGCGACGTACTGATTACCTGGGAGAACGAAGCGCATCTCGCGCTCGATCAGCTCGGCAAGGGACAGTTCGAAATCGTGGCGCCTTCGGTTTCCATTCTGGCCGAGCCGCCAGTGGCGCTGATTGACAAGAATGTCGACAAGAAGGGCACCCGCAAGGTCGCGCAAGCCTATCTGAACTTCCTGTATACGCCCGAGGCGCAGGAGATCATCGCCAAGAATTATTATCGCCCCCGCAATCCGGACGTGGCGGCGAAATATGCGGGCAAGTTCCCGAAGCTCCCGCTGCTTTCGATCGACAAGAATTTCGGAGGGTGGGCCAAGGCCCAGGCGGTTCATTTCAACAATGGCGGCCTGTTCGATCAGGTTTTCGAAGCTGCGAAGCGCTGAGTAGCTCCCGCGCTGAAACTGGTCCGGCCTGAGGGCAACTGACGGCCGGACCATCTTTTCCAACATCCCAAAGGGGGACATCATGAAGACTCATCTGCTTTTTAGCGGAGTGGCGTTGCTCGCCCTCACCACCCCGGCCCTGGCACAAGTGGACGCGCCACAGGCCTATCCCGAAAGCTCCGGTCTCGACACCCCGGTTGACGACAATTCCTCTCCAGCAGCGCAAGCAGCAGCAGCCACTGGCGATCCTGTGCAGGACCGGCTCAATCAGCTCGAGGCACGGATCAGGCAGCTCGAGGGCCGCAACGCCGAACTGGAGGCGCAGAACGCCGAGGTCCAGTCCCGTGTCCAGAATGTCGAGGTACGCGCAGCCACGGCAGTACAACCAGGACCGGCGCCCACTTTCTCCGACGTGCCCGGGAACTTCACCTTCAAGCCACGCGGAACCTTCCAGATCGACTATGCCGCCTACACCCAGCGCAAGGGCGGCTATGATTACAACAACGGCACCGACATCCGCCGCGCCCGCTTCGGCTTCGATGGCACTGCCTTCGGCAAGTTCAAATGGCGCATCGAGGCTGAATATGTGAAGCAGGCGGTCAACCTGCTCGATGCCTATGTCCAGTATCCGCTGACGCCGAAGCTGACGATCACCGTCGGCCAGCACAAGGCGCCCTACGGCCTCGAAGCGAACACGACCGACGCGCTGAACACCTTCCTTGAGCGTGGCCTTGCCAGCAATGCCTTCGGCGCTGTCGCCGCCGAGCGTCGCGTCGGTGCCAGCCTCACTTATGCATCGGACAAGATCAACGCGCAGTTCGGTATCTTCGGATCGGGCGAAGGCATTCAGCGGAGCTCCAGCACGACGCCCGACGAAGCCTTCAGCTTCAATGGCCGCTTCGTGTGGGAACCGATCAACGATACCGACAAGCTCGTTCACGTCGGCGCGTCGGGCTATTATGCCAAGCATCTGGCCAATAACAGCGTTTCGCTCGGCGACAGGCCCGGATCGCGGGTCGATGGCGGCCAGCTCGTAAACGCATCGATCACCGGCACCAATCCGCCCACCGGCATCCAGACCGGCGCCAAGACCGCGAAATATCTCGGTGCCGAGACCGCGCTGGTGCGCGGCCCCTTCTCGCTACAGGGCGAATATGGGAAGCTGTGGGTCGATCGCTTCGGCGGCTTGTCGACCGTATCATTCGACGGGTTCTATGTATTCGGAAGCTGGTTCATCACAGGCGAATCGCGGACCTTCAAGAACGGCACGGTTGATCGTGTGAAGCCATTCAAGGATTTCCAGCCCGGTTCCGGCTCTGGCGCGATCGAGCTGGCAGTCCGCTATGACCAGCTGGATCTGACCGATACGAAGCTGTCGCCGCTGGCTCGCAAGGGCTCAACCTGGACGGCCGGTGTGAACTGGTATCTCAATCCCAATACCCGGATCATCTTCAACTATATCCGCTTCAAGGGCCAGAATTCCCCGCTCTACGTGCTGGCGACCCCGGTCGCGGGCACGGGTAGCCGGACCGCGAAGGGTGACGTCTATCAGTCGCGCCTTCAGTTCGACTTCTGATCCCGAGCGTCCCGAAAGGAACGAGCGTCGGCGGTGCCGGCGCTCGTTTCGTAACATTCAATCCCCATGTGCCCTCAACCCGCACGGAGATCAGACTGGCGTCATGACTGAGATATCGATTGATCCGCGCTCCGTTTATGGGAGATACGCCGCCGTTCCGAATCTCGCCCCAAAGGCGGGAAAACCGAAGCGGGGAGCAGTAATGACGTTCAAACGCCGTTCCGCAATCCCCGGCTTCGGGCTGACATTGGGATTGACGCTGCTCTGGCTGAGCCTGATCGTGCTGATCCCGCTCACCGCGCTGGTGCTGCGCGCCGCCACCGGAGGGTGGGCGCATTTCATCGAGACAGCATTTTCCGAGCGCGCAATCGCGGCTTATCGGGTGAGCTTCGGCACCGCCCTGATCGCGGCGGCGGTCAACGCCGTGTTCGGCCTGCTGGTGGCATTCGTGCTCGTGCGATACCGCTTTCCTGGTCAGCGTCTGCTCTCGGCGCTGGTCGATCTGCCCTTCGCGCTGCCGACGGCCGTGGCCGGTATCGCGCTCACCGCGATCTACGCTGACACCGGCTGGGTCGGAAAGCTGCTTGCCCCTTACGGTATCCGCCTGGCCTATGAACCGCAGGGCATCGTCATCGCGCTGATCTTCATCGGCCTGCCCTTCATCGTCCGGACGGTCGAGCCGGTGCTCGCCGATCTCGGCGTCGAGGCGGAGGAAGCAGCGGCGACCCTCGGCGCAAGCCGCTGGCGAACCTTCCGCTCGGTGGTGTTGCCTGAAATCCTGCCGGCCTTGATCACCGGCTTCGCGCTGGCCTTCGCTCGCGGCGTCGGTGAATATGGATCAGTGATCTTCATCGCCGGCAACATGCCGTTCAAATCGGAGATTGCGCCGTTGCTGATCGTCACCAGCCTCGAGGAATTCGATTATGCGGGCGCCACCGGCATCGCGATCGTGATGCTGCTGGCTTCTCTTGCGGCGCTGCTGCTGATCAACTGGGTCCAGCATCGTGAGCGCGTGAGGCGCGGGCTATGACTCGCGCCAGCCCGCTCGATGCACCCCTGTGGCTCAAATCGAGCCTGATCCTGATCGTGCTCGCTTACATCGCGGTGGTGATCCTGCTGCCGCTGGCGGCGGTGTTTTCGGAGGCGTTCGCTTCGGGGCTGCCGGCCTGGATCGAAGCGATATCCGAGCCCGATGCCCAAGCGGCGATCAAGCTGACCTTGCTCGTGGCGGTGATAGCGGTTCCGCTCAACTGCGTGTTCGGCGTGGTCGCATCCTGGGCGGTTGCCAAGCATGACTTTCCCGGCAAGGCGCTGCTTGTCTCCTTGATCGACCTGCCCTTTTCGGTCTCGCCGGTGGTCTCGGGCCTCGTCTATGTGCTCCTGTTCGGCGCGGGCGGATGGCTTGGACCATGGCTTCAGGAGCATGACATCCAGATCATCTTCGCGTTGCCGGGGATCGTTCTCGCCACCATCTTCGTGACCTTCCCGTTCGTCGCGCGCGAGTTGATCCCACTGATGCAATCGCAGGGCCGCGACGAGGAGGAAGCGGCGCTCAGCCTCGGCGCCACCGGCTGGCAAACCTTCCGCAAAGTGACCCTGCCCAACATCCGCTGGGGCCTGCTTTACGGCGTCCTGCTCACCAACGCACGCGCGATGGGCGAATTCGGTGCGGTCTCGGTCGTCTCCGGTCACATCCGGGGCGAGACCAATACGATGCCGCTCCATATCGAGCTTCTGTACAACGACTATAATCTCGCGGCCGCATTCGCGGTGGCGTCGCTGCTTGCCGGGCTGGCGCTCGTCACGCTGGTGCTGAAGACCGCCCTTGAGTGGCGGCATGGCGACGCAATCGCATCCAGGGGACATTAATCCATGACGATCGAGGTCCAGACCGTTTCGAAAGCATTCGACGGCCATTCCGCCCTGAAAAATCTCAGCATCGAGATTCCCGACGGCACGTTCGTTGCCCTGCTCGGCCCCTCCGGATCGGGCAAGACCACGCTGCTGCGGATCATTGCGGGGCTGGCCTATGCCGACGGTGGCACGATCCTGTTCGACCGGGAGAATGTGACGAACGTTCCGGTGCAGCAGCGCAATATCGGTTTCGTCTTCCAGAATTACGCACTGTTCCGCCACATGACCGTCGCCGAAAACATCACTTTCGGTCTGGACGTGATGAAGCGCCGGCATCGGCCAAACCGCGCTGACCGAACCGCGCGGGTCGATGAATTACTGGAATTGGTGAGGCTGGATGGCCTTGGCAAGCGCTATCCCGCTCAGCTTTCCGGCGGGCAGCGTCAGCGGGTAGCACTTGCCCGCGCGCTGGCGCGCAAGCCGCGTTTCCTTCTGCTCGATGAGCCGTTCGGGGCGCTGGACGCCAAGGTTCGCCAGGAACTGCGCGGCGCGCTCCGCAATATCCACGACCAGCTAGGCTTGACCTCGATCTTCGTGACCCATGATCGCGAGGAGGCGTTCGCCCTCGCCGACCGGATCGCCATTCTCAATGATGGCCGGATCGAACAATATGGCACGGCCGACGATATCAGCGGTTCACCGGCAACCGAATTCGTGCGCGACTTTCTGCAATAGGCCTCAGCCTGCGGCCGCTGTTTCATCGAGAGCGGCACGAACCATGCGATCCCATATCTCGGGATCGCCTGCGGACGCCATTACGGCATCGGGCTCGCGCAGCGTGCGTAACACGGCATAGGCGTCGTCGACGTGCATCTCCCACTCCATGTCGACCGCATCGGCAGCGGACGGATCACCGCCGTCGGCATTAACACTCAGCCGCTGCGCGGCGATAACGCGGGCGATCCGTTCCACCACAGGTACTTGCGATACAGGCATTGCGAACTCCTTCGGTGTGGCAGGGCGGGCAATCCGCCCTGCCGTTAATCAATTGCGGGGTGTTGTTCCGGCACTGGCGCCGGCGTTGATATCCGCATTGGCATCCGCATCCGGGCCGGCGGCACCCGTGCTGGCATGACTGCCCGCACCCGCATCAGTCGTCATTCCGGCATTGGTCCCGGCCCCTGCCGTTGTAGTGGCGGTGGCTGATCCACCTGCCGATGGATTCTCCGGGTTCTTGTGTTTGCGGTGCTTGGGTTTCGTGGTTTTCGTAGCGTGCTCCGAAGCGTCCGCATTGCCGCGCGCTGTCACGCCCGCAACCGGCTTCGACATCCGCACGGCATCAGCTGTCGTGTCCGGCACCAATGTACCAGGAACGGTCGGCACGCCGCCCACCGCGCCGGCGACGGCGCCTCCCGCATTGATCTGCGCGAGTGCCGGCACCGTGCCGATGAGAGCAATCGCCGCACAGGCCGGCAAGCTGGTAAACCTCATCACATACTCTCCATGATTGTTCGTGAAGCGTGGATGTAACGCGCGAGGGCGGGATGCGGACGCAAGGACGCCAATCGGTACCGGAATCGGGCTGGACGGCATTCGCGGTCGGATATCGATCAGCGCTCATGGGTTCTCCCTTCCAGAAACGGAGATTGATCATGACACAGCTTGATATCGCCACTGACGAAACCGAGCGCCTGATTGCATCGAACAAGGTCGAGGGCACGGCGGTCTATAACCGGGACGGGGATCGGCTCGGCTCGATCATGAACTTCATGGTCGGCACGCGTTCCGGCAAGGTGGAATATGCCGTCCTGTCGTTTGGGGGCTTCCTGGGCATCGGCAATGACTATTACCCCCTGCCTTGGGACGTCCTCACTTATGACACGCATCAGGGCGGCTATGTCATCGACATGGCCAAGGAGGTGTTGGAGAAAGCACCGCGTTATAGCCGCGAGCAGGAGCCCAGGTTCGACCGTGCCTATGGTGAGCAGGTCTACGGCTACTACAACGTCCCTTACCCTTATCTCTAGGCCAGGGGATCAGGTGAGCGGAATCGGCCGCTCACCCGCCGGCATATTGAAGATTGCCATCACGGCCATAGGTATCGTCCAGAAAAGCGATTCCGCTGGCTGACGGCACCACCGTGAGATAAGCCATGTAGACAGGCACCGGTTGCGCGAGCGGGACAACCTGTTCGGGCGCCGCCGAGGTCGGCCGCAAAGGTCGGCCGAACAGCCATGTGCCAAGGCGAGCCGCCTCCTCAAGCCGAACGCAGCCCGAGCTCAAATGCCGATCGGGGCCCCTAAACAATGTCTTGTCCGGAAAATCGTGCAGATAAATGCCGAGAGTATTGGGCAGCATGAACTTTACCTTGCCCATGAAATTGTCACCGCCCGGCAGCATCCGCACCCGCAACTCGCGCTGTCCCGCCGCCACGGCGTGCCAGTCGATCGTCTCGGGCGGGATCACCTGCGCGGTGGCGGTCCAGTCCGACAGCACCTCATAACCAAGCCCGGTGAGCGACTGGCCGTTAAGGGCACGCTTGGCGACGCGATCGCGCACCAGGTCAGTCGGCACGTTCCAATAGGGATTGAGGATCGCGTAGGTGAGCAGGCCAGCCATGATCGGCGTCTGCTCCTGCGCATCCGCCTTGCCGACGATCACCCGCATGCTCGCCGGGTCCTTGGCCGGGTCCAGCATCCACAGCCGCGCATCCGCGATGTTGACCACCAGATGACGCACCGAAACCGGAGGAAGCGCCCGCGCACGTTGAAGATTGAGCCGGATTCTCTCTTCATAGAAAGCCGGCGTCCGATTGAGCGCGGCGAGGGTTTGATCGTCGACGACGCCGCTGCGCTCCAGTCCATGCTCGGACTGGAAAACCTTCACCTTCCAGGCCAGCTTCGCATCGAACTTCACATCGCCCTTGGAGCCGGTTGCAAGACCTAACCGACGGCGCAGGTCGAGCACCCGATCGCCCTTCGACCCGAGCTTGAGCGCGGTGCCCTGCGCAAGCGGTATCACCGGCAGCGAATCCCAATGCTTGCGAAAATCGCCCAATGCAGTGCGTAGCTGAGCGTAAAAGGGGCTCATCCAGCCCATTTGCATGACATAATCCGACAGCGATGGCGCGATGGCGGCGGGCAGCAGCACGTCAGCGGGGTTCAACCGCCTGGGCTCGAGCCGCTTGTCGGCATAGACGATCTTGATGTCGCGCAGTGCACGCGGATCACGCAAATCACGCGCATAGGTGAACAAGGCTTTTGAAAGCTTGAATTCTGCCCGACCAAGCGCGTTCGGCGTGCCTGCGCGCGCCTCATCAACCGCCTTCTTCAACGCGTCGGGTTGATAGTCGCCGGGTTGAAGACCATCGAGGTCAGCGGTCGACAACAGCGCGATGAGTTGGTCCGCTTCCGGCCCGATCGTTCCGCCCCGCGACCAGATCGGCAAATAGCCGCGTGCCTTGTAGAATTTCTTGAACTTGCCTGTGGTGGCGGCCTGAATCTGGGCCGGGACACTCTTCGCCGTTTCAGTAGCGAACGACGGCAAAGCCGGCACGAACACGGCCAGCAGAAGCAATAAAGCAGTGACGATCCTAAACGGCAATGATCTCATGGGGTGTGGGCGCGACACTAGGTGCCGCGCCCTGAACGGGAGCTTTATCAGCCGCGCTCACCCGTTGGCGCCGGAGGCGGCGGGGGCGGAGGTGGCGGAGGAGGCGGCGGAGGGGGCGGCGGCAGCGGATTGGCATGATAGACGCCATCCGAAGTATAATAGCCGTCGACGATGCCGTCACCATTGGTATCGGCGGCCACGGAGCCAGCGATGGCACCGGCCGGAGGCGGCGGCGGAACGGGCTCGGGTTCCGGCTTGGTGCACGCACCGAGCGCAAGCGTTCCCGCCAGCGTCAGTGCCAGATATATGTTTTTCATCCTTACCTCCTGGGAGATCGCTGAGAAGGCCCTCTGAGGGCCCTCAGCTGACACAGTTAGCAAATTTGCAAACAACCAATACGTGTAATCGTTCCGTAACTGTAGCGATCGCCCGCACGGCCCGTCGCTCCAACCGCACGGATCGAAGCACCCTGCCTAGCAGATCGTTAACCATTGCGAAGCGCAATGCGGGGAATTCATCCCGAAAGCGGGTCGTTACGGCTCTGAATCGGTTTGAACCTATTCGGCCGCGATCGCCTGCTCGGGTTCACGCCAGACCAGCACCGGCTTGCGGGCAGCGGCGGTCTCGTCAAGCCGGCGGCGCGGCGCGAAATGCGGTGCCGACTTAAGACCGACATCGCCAGCCTTCGCCCGCTCGGCCACGCTTCTGAGCGCCCCGATGAATTGATCCAGCGCGGCCTTGCTTTCGGTCTCGGTCGGTTCGACCAGCATCGATCCGTGCACGACAAGCGGGAAATACATCGTCATCGGATGGAAACCCTCGTCGATCAGCCCTTTGGCGACATCGAGCGTCGTGAAGCCGTCCGGGAAACCTTCATCCGAAAACAGCGCCTCATGCATGCAAGGACCGCTGGCGCCGAACGGAGCATCAAGCACATCGTCCAGACGGCGCAGCACATAATTGGCATTGAGCACGGCATCTTCCGCCACCTGACGAAGCCCGTCGGCGCCATGGCTCAGCATGTAGGAAGCGGCACGGGTGAACATACCCATCTGGCCGTGAAAGGCGACCATGCGGCCGAAGCTGCCGGCATGATGCTCACCCGCCGTCTCCTCTTCCACGAGATGGAAGCCATCGGCCTGCTTCTCGACGAACGGCAGCGGCGCAAAAGGCGCAAGCGCGGCCGAGAACACCACCGGCCCTGCCCCCGGCCCGCCGCCGCCGTGCGGCGTGGAGAAGGTCTTGTGGAGATTGATGTGCATCGCATCGATGCCGAGATCGCCCGGCCGCACCCGGCCGACGATCGCGTTGAAATTGGCGCCGTCGCAATAGACGAGCGCGCCCGCCGCATGCACCGCTTGCGAAATCGCGATCATGTCGCGCTCGAACAGGCCGCAGGTATTGGGATTGGTGATCATCACCGCCGCCACGTCCGGCCCCAGACGCGCCTTGAGCGCTTCCAGATCGACCCGGCCCTCGTCCGTCGCCGGGATGTTCTCGACCGCGTAGCCGCAGAAAGCTGCCGTCGCTGGATTGGTGCCATGGGCGCTCTCGGGAACGAGAATCACAGAGCGGGCATCGCCCTGCGCCTCAAGCGCCGAACGGATCGCGAGCAGGCCGCATAGCTCGCCATGTGCGCCCGCCTTGGGGCTCATCGCCACCGCCCGCATGCCGGTGAGCTTGATCAGCCATTCGCCGACGAGATCGATCAGCTCAAGCGCGCCCTGCACAGTCGAGACCGGCGCGAGCGGATGGATGTCCGAAAAGCCCGGCAGGCGCGCCATCTTCTCGTTAAGGCGCGGGTTATGCTTCATCGTGCAGGAGCCGAGCGGGAAGACGCCAAGATCGATCGCGTAATTCTGACGGCTGAGGCGTGTGTAATGCCGCACGGTCTCTGGCTCGCTGAGACCCGGCAAGCCGATTGGGCGATTCCGCTCCAGCCCGCCCAGCCGGGACGCTGCCTTCGGCACCATGGGCAATTCCACGCCGGTTCCGTCGAAGGCATCGCGCTCGAAGATCAGTGGCTCTTCAAGCATGAGTGCGCGGTTTCCGGTGAAGGTAGTCACCTCGCCCGCTCCGTTTCCACCCATCTCCGGGCGCCAGCCGCTCGCGTTGATGCTCATGCCGCCTCTCCAAATCCGACCGTCATCCCAGCGAAGGCTGGGATCCAAGTCTCTCTCCACTCGGAATGGCCGTGCGTGAGACAACAGCCATGGATCCCAGCCTTCGCTGGGATGACGAAGAACGGGCGAATCATGCCAGTTCCTCCTCGAGCGCCTGGGCGAGTGTTTCGACATCTTCTACCGTGCTCGTCTCGGTGACGGCCAAGACCAGGCCATTGGCCAACGCCGGTTCGCCGGGATAGAGCCGCCCGAGCGACACACCGCCAAGAATGCCGCGATCCGCCAGCGCGCGGACGACCGGGCGTGCCTCGCCCGGCAGGCGCAGGGTGAACTCGTTGAAGAAGGGGCCGTTGACCAACGACACGCCCGCGATCCGGCTGAGCCGATCGGCCGCCGTCACCGCCAGCGCATGATTGGTTGCGGCCAGATCGCGCAGCCCTTTCTCGCCCAACAAGGTCATATGGATCGAGAAAGCCAGCGCGCAAAGCCCTGAATTGGTGCAGATATTCGAGGTCGCCTTCTCGCGGCGGATATGCTGCTCGCGGGTCGAAAGGGTGAGCACGAAGCCGCGCTTGCCGGAAGCATCGACGGTCTCGCCGCAGAGACGGCCCGGCATCTGCCGAACATATTTCTCGCGCGTCCCGAATAGCCCCACATAAGGCCCGCCGAACTGGAGGCCGACGCCGATTGCCTGCCCCTCCCCCACCACGATATCGGCACCCATCTCACCGGGCGAACGGATCGCACCGAGCGATACCGGCTCGGTCACCACCGCGATCAGCAGCGCGCCCTTTTCATGGCAGCGCGCCGCAAGTTCGGAGAGATCGGCGATATGGCCGAGGATATTGGGGTTCTGCACGACGACGCAGCTGGTCTCGCCATCGAGCGAAGCCAGCAGCCGAGCCATATCATCGCCCGGCGCGCCATCAGTCAGCTCGGGCACAGCCGTGTCGAGGATGTCGCCCGTAAACCGCGCCATCGTCTTTGCGACCGAGACATAATGCGGGTGCAGCCCGGCCGAAAGGACCGCCTTGGCCCGCCGCGTGATCCGGCGCGCCATGCCGATCGCCTCCCAGCAGGCGGTCGAGCCGTCATACATCGAAGCGTTGGCGACCTCGCAGCCGAACAGGCGTGCCACCTGCGTCTGGAATTCGAACAGCACCTGCAGCGTGCCCTGCGCGATCTCAGGCTGATAGGGCGTATAGGCAGTCAGGAACTCGCCGCGCTGGATCAGATGATCGACGCTGGCCGGCACATGATGCTTGTAGGCGCCACAGCCCAGGAAGAAGGGTGCCTCGCCCGCCGCCAGATTCTTCCGCGCCAGCGCGCCCAGTTGCCGCTCCACCGCGATCTCCGACGCATGATTGGGCAGACCGGCGATCGGACCTGAAAGCCGCGCCGCCTCCGGCACATCGCGGAACAGATCGTCGATCGAGCTCGCGCCGATCACCGACAGCATATCGCGGCGATCGGCATCGGTGAGGGGCAGATAGCGCATCAGGCGGGCTTTCTCATCGTGAAACGGAGGCGGATATAATCGGCTTCCCAGCTGCCGTCGGGCTGGCGGAGCTGGTTTTCCAAAGATGCCTCGACGGCGCGGGCGACCTCGTCCTGCTGCTCGTCAGGTACTTCGGCATGATCCATGAAACCGGCGCGGAACGTCTTGAGCCACCCGGCGATCCCGGCAGGAAGCGACGTCGGGCGCGGAATCAGCCGGGCGTCAACGTCAACGAACCCGGCCCCCTCGTAGACAGCGCTGAATTCCGCGACGCCGGGATACCATTGCGGGTCCTCATCCGGCACCCTGTAGCCCCGCCGCATGAGCTCTGCGCGCAGGCCCATCCTCAGGGTGGCGACATTGCCCTGCCCGCCCATCTCACCGACGAAGCGCCCACCCGGCTTAAGCGCGCGGAAGACCCCCCGCGCGACGGCCTCGGAATCCAACATCCAATGTAGCGCCGCATTGGAAAAGACAGCGTCGAACTCTCCATCGAAAGCAAGCGCCTGACCGTCGATCACATGGGCATCAATCCCACGCTCCTTCGCGGCGGCGATCATCGAATCCGACGCATCGACGCCGACCACTTCCGCGCCGGCCGCGATCAGCTTGACCGTCAGC
>Ga0157380_10000289_pt1 | contig 30209 bp, 27 predicted proteins | sample S35metaG_FD_119757 | JGI IMG/M metagenome (GOLD analysis project Ga0157380, IMG submission 119757) | Switchgrass rhizosphere microbial communities from Kellogg Biological Station, Michigan, USA - S3-5 metaG | ecosystem: Host-associated > Plants > Roots > Rhizosphere > Soil | place: USA...
CGATCCACTTCTCGAAGAAGTTTCTGAAGCTTATTATCATAAAGAATTTCTTGCTTCCCAGCGCAATCTTCAGTTTAGAGAAGAACAGATCTTACGTAACAATTCCAAAATATATAATTGCTGCACCACCTACGCGTATGCACCTGATGTATTTAATAAAGGATTTTTTGTCCTGCTTTCGGGTACAGGCTTAGGTGTGTCTTTGAAAAATAAATTTGTAAGCCAGTTACCCCCACTCTACAAGCGCAGCAATAAAGTAAAATCATATACAATACCTGATTCTATCGAAGGTTGGTCTGAAGCGGTCAAAGTATTGATCAGTTCATACTGCCATCACCCTTCCTTGTACAATGAATATTTCAGAAACCAGATCAAGTTTGATTATTCAGAAATTCGTGCAAAAGGAGCTCCAATTACTGGTGGCTTCAAAGCACCCGGTCCTGATGGCTTGAAACAATCCATCGAAAGGATTGAAATACTGCTTGATCAATACATTGGCGACCACGAAAGTGCTCCTTTCAAGTCCGTCATCGCTTATGATGTGTTTATGCACATCTCTGGTGCCGTACTTTCAGGAGGTGTACGTCGTAGCGCCATGAATATCATCATGGATCACGATGATGAGGAATTGATAAAAGCCAAAACAGGTCACTGGCGTCAAACACATCCATGGAGGGCAAGAAGTAATAACTCTGTTGGCTTACTCCGCCATACTTTCTCCAATGAGGAATTCAATGAACTCGTTTCACTCAATGAGGGTGACAATGATCTTGGATTTGTTTTCATGTCCCATGAAGATGAAATGTTCAATCCTTGTTTTGAAATCGGCTTTAATTTCTACGCCCAAATCAAGAACAAACAAGAAGCTGCTTTTCAATTTTGCAACCTTAATGAATTGAATGCTTCTGCTTGTGTCACCAAGCAAGGAAAATTCAGTGTAGAGAAGTTTTATGACCTCTGCCGCAAATCAGCTATTCTTGGGACTTTACAAGCTGGTTATACAGACTTCCCATACCTGGGCAAACAAACAGAAGAAATTGTTGCCGGGGAAGCACTCATCGGTATTTCGATCACTGGCTGGATGACACGTCCTGAATTGTTTGATGAAGAGATCCTGAAAAAAGGAGCGGAAATCGTCAAACAAACAAATCGCGAAGTGGCGAAGCTTATTGGTATCAATGCAGCTGCACGTACCACAACTGTTAAACCATCAGGCAATGCATCTGTCATCCTGAAAACAGCCTCAGGCATCCATCCTGAACACAGCAAACGCTATTTCCGCATCATGCAATTGAATAAGGAAAGCGATACAGCAAAATACCTACAGGAACACTATCCTGAAATGCTGGAAGAATCTTTATGGTCCAACACACAATCTGATTGGGTGGTATATGTACCATGTGAGAACTTTGATGATGTCATCGTCAAAGATGAAATGCATGGTATAAAACATCTCAGGTTGATAGAGATGGTACAGCAAGCCTGGGTCAAAACAGGAAAAAACGAAGAACTGTGTTACAACACTCTTACCAATCATAATGTAAGTAATACGGTTATCATCGATGACATGAAGGAAGTGGTGGATTATATCTTTGATCACCAGGATAACTTTACAGCCGTCTCTTTCATCTCCCAGTTTGGAGATAAGGATTATGCACAAGCACCGTTTACTTCTGTGTTGAATACTGAAGACATTGTAGACCGGTATGGTGATGCTTCAATTTTTATGTCTGGTCTCATCGTCGATGGCCTGCATTATTTCAACAACGATTTGTGGACTGCTGTAAAACTGCTGCAGGATCCAAAATTACCTATATCAGGTACACGAGCAGATGTTCTTTTGAAAAAAGACTGGCTGCGGCGCGTCAAACAATTTGCGAGAAACTATTTTGATGGTGATCTGACCACCACCATCTACTGTATGAAGGATGTCCACCTTTGGCACAAATGGGTTAAGATCAAACGTAACTTCAGGTTGGTTGACTTTGTCACCCTCTTGAAAGAGCCTGAGTACCAGGATGTCACTAGTACTAGTGCCATTGCTTGTGCGGGTGGCGTATGTGAGATCTAAAGGCAGAAGGGCAGAAGGGCATATACAATTTGAATTAAACTGCGCCACTCCGTCTTTGCGCGAGAAATAGAAAAGAGATGGCGTTGCGTCTTTGCGCCGTTGCGCGAGGAATAGAAAAGGAGGCAGGTAAAATTTTAACATTTGGATACAAGCCTACTGCTTATTCACTTCTGTTTACCGTTTACTCGGTAGAAATGACCGTTTATAAATTTTAACATTTTCATCTCCCTCCTCTTAATTACCTTCATTCACAGATCATAACCCCATCATTGCGGCTCCCCCCTTTATAGTTTTTGTTTGTCACTTAAACTAACCGCATATGAAAACCACATTCCAATTTTTCATGTTGCTGTGTGTTGTAATGACTTTCGGTCATCGCATGCAGGCACAACATTGTCAAGGCGTTACTGCTGCCCACTACCCGGTGATTTACAATCAACCGGATGGCAGTTCGCTCTACGTACAGGGAAAAGGAACTGGATATCTGCATTACATGCAGACGACAGACCGCTACACATTACTTGCAGATAAGGAAGGTTATCTTGAATATGCTGAATTAGGACCAGATGGAAGACTTCGCTCTACAGGTATCAAGGCTCATGATCCTGCAGACCGAAGCGACGAAGAAAAATTCTTTGTTATGCAACTGGAACCCAATACGATTGATTCCCGTGAAGTGCGCCAGGAGAAAAGATTGCTGGCTATGGATGAGGAGGTTCGGCGCTCGATGATGGCAAATTTTCCAACTACCGGCACAAGAAAAGTACTCATGCTTCTAATCCAGTATCCGGATTTTGCAGCAGTCCATACGCTTGATGAATTTGATGATTTCATGAATGAACCGAATTTCAATTCAACAGGAAGTTTCAGGGATTTCTACCTGAATAGTTCGTTCAATCAACTCACCCTTAACACTGATGTATTTGGATGGTATACTGCAGCTAATAATTACACCTATTATGCTGAAGACAACGGACGCATCCGGGCCAGGGAACTTGGTCGCGAAGCAGTCGATGCCGCGGAAGCAGCAGGTGTTGATTTTTCACAATACGACAATGATGGGGATGGCAATCTTGACGGAATCATTTTTGTTCATGCCGGCCCAGGCGCAGAAGAAGGAGGTCTTGAACATCTCTATATCTGGTCTCATCGAAGCAGGTTGAGCAATGACGGTTACGATGTCACCTATGACGGTACACACATCGATGATTATATGTTCAACCCCGAAAGACGAAACAGCAATACTACGATGGTGGGTATAGGTGTATTCTGTCATGAATTTGGTCATGGGCTTGGACTTCCAGATCTGTACGATACGGACGACTCCAACGGAGACTCTGAAGGTATTGGCTGGTGGGGCATCATGGGCTCCGGTGGTTGGGCAGGAGGTGAAGTGTTACCCATCAACTTTGGTGCATGGGAAAGACTGAAACTGGGATGGCAAACAGCCACGGATATCACCGGTGATGTAGCTGGATTTCAATTGGCACCTGCAGCACAAGTCAATAACGAAGTTTACAGGCTCAGTACAGCTGATCCTGACGAATATTTCCTTCTTGAAAACAGGCAGAATGTTGGATTGGATGTTTCCATACCGGGACACGGGATGATCATCTGGCATATCGATGATAACCTCAGCGATAACAAGGATGAAAATCATAAATGGGTAGATGTAGAAGAAGCTGAAGGATACAGCGACCTTGATAACAACGACAATCGTGGAGATAGTGATGACCCATTCCCTGGTACAGATGGCAATACTGTTTTTAATGATTCTAGCAATCCAAATAGTAAACGGTATAACGGTGATGATACAGGTACCTACATCAACAATATCCGTGAAGAAGATGATGTAGTCTTATTCAACATGGGTTGCGATCCAGCACAAGCTATTTGCAGAGCTTTTGCAAATCTCTACCTTGATCAGAATGGCCAGGCTACTTTACTGATCACTGATGTCGATAATGGCAGCACGTATGATTGTGGTTTTGCCAGCAATTCTCTTTCCCAATCTCTTTTCACCTGTGATGATCTCGGGTATAATGGAATCACCTTTACTGTTGCAGATGTCAATGGTAATACCGATGCCTGTGACATCAATGTATATGTGTATGATGAAATTGATCCTACCCTGACGATCCCTGCTGATGTAGCTGTCCCTTGCTCTTACAGTCCAACTACGCCTGACGCTACAGGACAAGCCACTGCAGTTGACAATTGTGATGCTTCTGTGGAGATCACGTATGCGGATGTAGTCATTGTATGGGAAGATGGTTCAAAAGAAATCACCCGCACCTGGACAGCCACCGATAACGAAGGAAATACAAGTGCTGGCCAACAAATCATCACTGTTCCTTCACCATTATTCCTGTTTGCAGGATCAGACCAGACTGTATATGTAAACTTTATTGGGATAGAAGGATATGATTACAGTGCATGTGCTAATTTATTAGCATTGGGTGCTGGAGGTACTCCACCATACACCTACGAATGGTCTGATGGACAAACTGGACAGGGCGTTGAAGTTTGCCCCGATGTGTGCACGCAATATTTTGTGACTATTACAGATGCTAATGGTTGTGTCAAAACGGATTCCCTCATCGTCTTTGCCATTATTGTAGAATGCATGAGTGGAAATAACCAGAATCTTAGCTACCTGCTTTGCCACGAGGGGAAAACAATCTGTACTTCATTCTCTGCGACAGAGACACACTTGGATAATGGAGATGGACTTGGGGCTTGTGGAGATATTGGTGACCAAGGGTGTGAAGAAATCCTTCCATATCATGGACTTCCTGTAAATCCAATAGTGTATGATGTATCCAAACCTGAACAAGTCTTTAAACTAATGCCCAACCCAACGGGCGATTTGGTGGAAGTTCAATTGGAGATTGATGAATCTTCGATCATTGGGTTAACACTCTACGACTTACAAGGGCGCAGGTTACATTCCTTCGGCGATTATGAGTTAGCGAAAGGATACCATGCGATTACCTTATCGATGTCAGCATTTCAAGCCGGCAGTTATTGGCTGCAAGCCAGCAACTACAAGGATATTCAATTCATTCAGCAATTAGTTGTTGTCAAGTAATTATCGCAAGTCTAATCCCAGCATATTTTGAAAAAGGCCTCGTTGCAAAACGGGGCTTTTTCTTAGCTTCCAGAAAGGCCCTATGCAGTCTCAGCTATTATATCCAATGATTCTGATTTCTGATAACCGATTACCATTTACCGTTTACCAATTAACCAATTAACCCAAATAAGGCTATAGGCCTTTCTATGCTGGCGGAGAAAACTCCATCCAGCGGCCAGAACCGATTACCGATTACTGATAACCGATTACCATTTATTCTTTCAATACTATTTATTCAGAAATCACAATTCTACTTATTTCAAACCTTCCATCCGATCTTATGGTCTTCACCAGGTACACACCTCCTTCCAATCGCTCTTGAATTACTTCATGATCAAAACATGCAGTGTTCCGATAAATTTCATTGCCTTGCACATCATAAATAAACAATTCAAAACTCTGGTCTTGCATTTTGACAGTGAACTGATCCTTGGTGGGGTTTGGAAAGACCAATACATCATTTGAAGATGATGTGGCATCTGAGGTAGCAGTAGTGCCGCAATCGAGGTCATTTATGTGTTCCCAAATCTTATCATTCAGGGTTACGGGTACTTCGCTTCCATCAGGTGCATTTCCCATTCGGATAAGGACGAGATTTTGACTGGGTACTACATTAATATATTGTCCATTCTTTCCCAACGCAGAAATCATATCGTTCGGAGCATGCGGCATCAGGCTGCCAGGAAAAACAATTGGTAATGTGGGCAACATATAAGACGCTTTACCATTCAACCACCACAAATACCCATAGGATAAATTCAGGTTTTGCGAGGTGTTGACCATGCTATTAAAAAATGCTGTGTCTGTCAGAATTTGCGTCCCATCCCAATTGCCTTTGTTGAGGATCATGAGGCCGAACCGCGCCATACTCCTTGGTTTACTAAAGAAAACATTGTTATACCCGGATGGAAGAAATGCGCCATTGATCCCTGTGGCTAACCTAATGTTTTGTTGGAAGTATGCATTCAGACTCTGACCCGTGCCCGCTTCGATGACTCCATCCAACAAAGTGTAAGGAGCATTATGATAGGCCCATCGGGTACCGGCGTCGGCTTTGTACAACAGGCATGTGTCCAGGGTGCAGTGATTTTCAGGCACAAAGTCATCCAGTCCTGAAGTCATCGTCAATTGATGCCGGATTGTTATTTTCTCTTCCTGTTCTGAAGTGCAAGAAGTCCATCCTTCACCGAGATAACGGCTGGTTGTATCTGCTAACGACAATTTATTCTCCTGATTGGCTATTCCAACAAGACATGCAGTAAGACTTTTGCCTGCTGAAGCCCAATACCAGATACTATCCTGTTCAAAGGTTCCAAAATATTTCTCCAGGACGATCTTCCCATCTTTAAGGATGATAAAGGCCTTGGTATTATTTTCTTCCAACAGCGCATACATAGAATCGATCCGCTCATCGCACCATCCTAATTCGGAAGGGGACATTGTCTCCCATGCATCCCCGCTGATCGGAGGAAAATAAAGTGACTGTGAAGTGCCAGCCGTAGAATCGGCAATAAGCAAGGAGAGGATTAGGTTTTTCAGATAAGCCATGCACTGTAGACAAGGGAAATGGGGAAAGGTTTAATGGGAGCTTCCAGCTTCCAGCTTCCAGAAAAGGGATAATGAGGCCTGCGGCCTCATTAAAAAAAGAAGTGTTGAGCTTAGGTTGCACCTAAGCTCGCGTACCGAAAATCAAAAAAAACATTACAAGGAAAAGGGCATGTAAGCCGTATCTGACGGCAATAAAAATCATTTTGTGGAAACTGTTCATTTCGTATTATAGACTTACACCTCACGATTCACGACTGACGCCTCACGATTCACTGCTCACTGCTCACCGCTCACTGCTCACCACTCACGACTGACGTCTCACGATTCACCGCTCACCGCTCACTGCTCACCGCTCACGACTCACGACTCACGACTGACGCCTCACGACTCACGACTCACGACTGACGTCTCACGATTCACCGCTCACTGCTCACTGCTCACCACTCACCACTCACGTCTCACGATTCAACTGCTCACCGCTCACTGCTTGCTCTCCTGCCTCGCTATTCTTTGCTCGAGTATTTGATCCACGATGGCCTTTGTGGCAATCAATTTTTGTTCGGCAAGGTCTGGTCTTTTTACTTTAACACTTTTACCATCCACAATCACATATACTTCCGGATCGAAAGAGATGTAGGTATAAAAGGTGGCTACGAGGACACGATCCATTTCCAAGACCTTGTCCATGGGCAGGATCGTCTTGAGGACCAGATCTCGCCTGGTTGTATCAGCATGATAGAGATTAATAAGATACCAGACGGCAGGCTTAATGGCTTTGTTCTCCAACAACGTAGGTACTACTTCCCATTTATATACATCGGGGTAAATGATATGCTGGTAAGCAGTATCCGTTACAATTCGCCGGGTTTCATCATTAAAATATACTGAGTCATTTTTAATGGTTACTCCTTGAGAATACAACTCCTCCAGCCAAGCTTTGGAGGCGGCTTCCTGTGATGCAGTGAAGCCGCCGCCGCTGGGGGTGAGATTGTCAGCCTGGCACAGTATATTTTCAGCGAACATACTGGATATGAAAAACACGATCAGTGCTTGTAGGGTTATAAAGCGCTGACAGCTTTTCAATATCCAATAACTATTTCCTTCTGGTTTCATCAACAGTTTTTCTATTGGTTTCTGGTTGTGCTACTTGTTGCATCAGTAGATCTACGCGTGCTTCAAGTGATTCCATACGTACATCAGACTGGCTTGATAACAATTCCATCCTGGCTTCTGTATCCTGTAGTTTTTGTTCGTAGTTTTTCAAAATTTTGAAGTAATCACCATTATGCACACCAACTACGGTGTTGATCATTTTTGGTCCTGTACCTGGTTTGGTTTCCCATGAGCGACCAACTACGAAAGGCATATTTTCAAGGGTGATATCCTCTTCAGATTTGGCAATACCGTAACCAGGAATACTTGCATCGGCTACAATATAGTCACCACATTTGACAGGGCCCATAACTTTAACAGGTATTTGTCCCATAAATGCGACGTTGTTTCCCTTGTGCGCATCCTTTTCTTCAGGAATATTACCAAGCACTATTGGATGCTCTGAAATAGCCATGACTTGCTCGGCACCGGTGAGGTCTTTGGTGATTTTACCACCTTTCACTGCCACGATGTCACCACGGCTGATGATTTCACTAGGATTTTCTCTTTCGAGCCACTCTGCATAGTCACCATGGCCTGAAGTATATTCCACACCGAGTTGATTGTATTTGTCTGCAAGGTTAGAAAACTCTCTCACACAACTCAATACAACATCCAAAGGATCTAATGATACAGTGTTGCAAATAAAATTGACCAAATAAGCTCCATCGAAAAAACTATCTCCCCATTCTGTCACCGATACCGCACGGACAGAACCAAGAGAGCGATCTGCCTTATCCTTGAAAGAGATAAATTCGTTTTCCATGTGCAATGAATTTGTCACATCCACAAAGTTGATGTTGGGCATGGTAAAACTTGGAAGGAAGTCCGGACAAAAATCTGTTGGAAACTCCAGCTCAAATCCTGGGATGATCGTTGTAGGCTCGTCTGGTCTCCAGCTATCAAGGAGCAATTCATCAGCGAATGAATTGAATGCATCGAAAATAGTGGCATCTGTGAGCGGGGGAACGCCTGCAGGTAGACCTAAAGCATCATTAAGTTCACCGGCTAATGTTTCTACCAGGTTGCAGGCAGTACCTGCAATATAAGCCGCTGGTATAAGGCTAAGGACATCCGTAAATTCAAAAGGTTCTCCTTCAATCCATCCGCGGATAGTACCTATATAATCATCAAAAAACTCAACTCCTGGATTAGGTACGTTGACATATGCAGCACCGTCATATCCTGGATGTGTTTTACCCAATTTGATGACAAGACCATCACCCGCGCTGTCATTTATATTCTCAATCTTCGCGGCATATCCTGCATTATTCGTTTTCACACCAAGGACACCACCAACATTTACATTTTTACCTACTCCTAATCCACCAGAGATGACCACCGCTCCTGTTGACGATGATGTAGACTCGGTGGCGTCGTCGAAGTTTGTCATATCACCAAATGTTACAGCACCACCAAAACTGGCTAAGCCACCCACGTGGAGATTTTTCCCTATACCAACACCTCCTTCAACAACCAATGCACCAACGTCAGTCGCTGTTGATTCTGTAGGGTTTAAAAAGTTGACTTTACCCAATACATCTAGTGTGTTGTACAAATTCGTTTGGCCCAGAACATCAAGTCTGCTTCCTAATATACTGTTGCCAACTACTTTAAGCGAACTATTCAAATTTGTTGTTCCCTCTACTTGAAGAGAGCTATTCAATATAGTAGCGCCATCAACTTCAAGTGTGTTGTGAAGATTAGTTGCACCATCTACATCAAGTCTTCCAGTCAATAAGGTATTGCTTTGGTTTTCTACTGTAAAGTCACCATAATTGAACGTCTCTCCCACTGGGCCATTATTGGCTGTATGAGGACTGACTATGTTTCCGGTATTGAGGTATACATTATTTTTTACGCCAAGGTTCTTTTCGATACCCAGGCTATTGGCAATGGCTATATCGCCATCGGCGAGCACACGCATACGTTCTCTGTCATTCGTGACAATGACCAGGTCTGCCATGTCTCCTGTCCCAAGCTTATCGCGACCAGGGATGGTTTGATAATTGGACAACAAGCTCCACAAAGTACCGCCTGGACTGCCTCCTATCAGGCCTCTCTCTCCTGACGATCCTGCAAGCTCACCTGCTGTTGCTGCAAAGAATGCATAAGGCACGGATAACATCTTACTATCAGAGATGGTGATAAAATCGGTTTCATCGTCTGTCTGTACTTCGACTTCCATCCATATTTCTGCACTGCTCCAAGGAACATCTTCAAATTTTCCCTTGAAGTTTATGCCTTCACCTACGGAGAGTGAAAACAATCCCAGCTCACTTGTCTGGATCTTATGTATTTCCTGGTAAGCTATTTCACGGTTGACCGGATCACTATACAAACTGATTCTTAACTGGATGTCCTGGTTCGACATCACCTGGCCTTTTTCGTTACGAGCTACGGCCTGGTATTTCATGCCTTGTGGAACACTTTGACCGAATCCGAATTGGACAAAGAACAAGCATAGAAAGAGAAGAGGAATAATGTGTTTCATAATGGTAAGATTTATGGAAGTGGGTTATTTAATTTTTGCGAGTTTGAATACGGTAATAGCTCCATCGTCTGTGGCGATAAAGCGAATAAAGAAAAGTCCAGGAATCAAGCCTGATAGATCCAGGACGACATCACCTTCATTTGTCCGAAGTGATTTATGTAACTGTGGATTGCCGTTTGCGTCAAGGACCTGGCAATCGAATAATTCGTGCGTAGTCCCATCAAAGTGAATGGTCAGATCGGAAGAAACTGGATTAGGAGAAACAGTGATCCCGGTCCGAGGACCATCCTTGGTCGAAGGATCTACTTCAGGTTCGGTATAATCTATTTTCTCAAGGAAAATAATGGGTTGATGAAACCCTTCTGTATAACTTTTATCCTGGCCGCTCAAGCCTCCAATAGATGCTTCTCCGAGCGTCCAATCCAATTGAATTCCGGGAGCCAAGCTAGTGCCACCATTGCTGGCTAGCACCTCCGGGGATAGTTGCTGGGCGGAAAGTGCCAAAGCAAACCCGCAAACGCAGCATAATGTAATGAGCCAATGTTTCATGTGGTGTGTTTTTTAAAGTGATAAAATAAAAAGGCATGAAATGTCTTTACGTTTCATCCCTAGTAATTCCTTTTGATTTTCAAGATTGAGGAATTGCACGTTGAGTCATTAATCATTCCTAGTAAGTGACTCAAGGGTTGGGTTGTAATTGATGCTGCAATATTATACACCTTCTCAAGGCTAGTCAATCGTTCATTCTAATGAACTTGCCTTCCATTTTCTGTTTTCCGTCATTGATTCCAATGAGTAACCGATGGTTTGAGTCATAGAATTGGCCTTCCATGACTCTTGCCCCAAATCCCTTACCAGGTCTTTCGCTGATTCTTCCGGCTTCCTTGAATACCTAAAAAGGTTATTTTTACCCGCTTATCAACTTTATCCGGCCAAAAACCATGTCTCATAGTGATCGCATAGACTGGGAAAGCATATTTTCCCTGCCCTCCGTTCTGTTTACCCTTGCGGGTGTACTGTCGATGACCTTTGCCCTGACCTGGTTTCTTCTGCCTAACGGGTTTATTGATGGTGGGGTAACAGGTATATCTATCCTGCTGCATACTAAATTTCACATTCCGCTCACCATATCACTGGTGGTGTTCAATCTCCCGTTTGTCTATGTAGGCTATAAAAAGATTGGAAGGTCATTTGCCATACAGACTACAATGGCTATCATTATCCTGACGATAGGTCTGATGTTAGGCCATGCTTATTTCCCGGATTTAACCCCTATGAAGGAACCTATCCTTGCTGCACTGTTCGGCGGGTTTTTTATTGGTCTTGGCATTGGCCTGGCGATTAAAGGAGGTTGTGTATTGGATGGAATGGAAGTCATTGCCGATTATACCCACAGGAAATCAGGCTTCTCCACCAGTGAGATTGTTATGCTGTTTAATACTTTGCTTTTCATCGTGGCTATGTTGGTATTCACCCCTGAAAAAGCCATGTACTCCATCATTACCTACTTTACGGCGATGAAGATTTCTGATTATGTAGTGGATGGTTTTGAGGAATATACCGCGCTCAATGTCATTTCCAGTAAGCATGAACGTATCAAGAGCATCATTGTCAATGATTTTAATAAAGCTATATCTGTATATAAAGGAGAACGGGGCTATTTACCTGCCAGTTTTCATATCCATCATGATTGTGACATCGTCATGACGATTGTCACCCGCCTGGAGATACACCGCATGCGAATGGCCATCCTGGAAGAAGATCCGAACGCCTTTATATTCATTCAAAGCATCAAAGAAGTTACAGGAGGGATCATCAAGCAAAAAGTAAAACATTGAACACATGAGTATATACCAGGAGTTGTATGATGACGTTTTCCAAATCCTGAATCAAAATCTTCCTCATTACCTCACCTATCATTCACCGGATCATACAGCTCATGTGATTGAAAAAGCGGAGTATATATCACGTCAGGAAAATGTAGATGGCAAAGATCTTTACCTGGTAAAGACGGCTGCCCTACTCCATGATATCGGTTTTATCCGTCAAACACATAATCACGAAGAAATCGGTTGCAAAATCGCCAGGGAGAAACTCCTTAAGTACGACTTCAACCCCGAAGAAATAGAAATCATCTGTGGCATGATCATGGCCACCAAAATCCCTCAACATCCCACTACCCTTCTTGAAAAAATTGTCGCTGATGCCGACCTCGAATATCTTGGCACAGATCTCTTCCACCCCATCAGCCAAAACCTGATGAAAGAATTCAGGCATTACGATCCCCAACTCACCGTTGAGCGTTTCAATGAGATCCAGGTCAACTTCATGAGAAGGCATCATTACCATACGGACTATTGCATCAAGAATAGGGCTGATGCAAAGCAACAGCATCTTGAAGAGCTGCTAGCTGGTATGCAATCGTGAGAAGCGTGAGAACGTGAGAACGTGAGAACGTGAGAACGTGAGAAGCGTGAGAAGCGTGAGAAGCGTGAGAAGCGTGAGAAGCGTGAGAAGCGTGAGACAGTGAGACAGTGAGACAGTGAGACAGTGAGACAGTGAGACAGTGAGACAGTGAGAAGTGTGTGGATTGAGTGTGAGTGTGTAAAACTCAAATCCTAATTCAACAATTAAATTGAATAAAAACAGCCCCTAGGCTGACTATCCAATACGCAAATTAAAATTTGCTGACGCGAAAACTTAAGTAAACTTAAGCTTAACATTACTTTTTTGTGTTCCCATTAAAATCAATTTGAATAAAAACGGCCCGCAGGCCGCGTATCCATGAATGTCTCAGACATTCATTTGAATTGCCACGGCTTTCAAGCCGTGGAAGAATTTCCTTCGCCTTCACCTCAGCCTCAGCCTTAATGCTACTTTGCCCTAAGCAAAGTAAGCGTCTCCGACTGCCCTCCCCTGTTCATGTTAAACACCAGGCTGTCCTGGGTCAGCTTTTCAATCTTGACCATCATCTTGGTGCCACCGTCAGGTGTGGTATACAACTCCCGATTGACTACATAATACTTCCCATTCTCCACAGCATCATTGTAGCTATAGGTGTACTGCCCGTCATCTTTGAAAGAGAACATAGCCGTCGATGCATCTATATTACCATCGATCCCGGCAACAATCCATTCCGCTCCTTTCCAATCGCCTGGAAGCAATTTTTTATCAATCTCATCAGCACAGGATAACCACAGCACAGAAGCGCAGCACGAAAGCAGTATATACTTAATCTTATACATAACAATGATTTTTGAAAATGATATAACGCTTAATAAAGCAAAACATTTGATTAGGTTCAATCATGGTCACAGCATGTCAATGATTCACTTGCTGCTTTTTCAAAACACTCTCTGCCCTCACGGAATGAAAACCATGCCAATCCAAGTGTCCCCACAGCATCAATCCACGAAATATTGGTCAATTCATAAATGCCGCTGGACACAAGGAGTATCACTGACATAAAGATGCACACCTTGGTGCACCTCGCATCTGCCAGCATAGCTTCTGATTGAAGTTTATGCCCCACATTCGTTTTAGCATAAATTAAGAAAAGCATAACGACGATGGAAATCACCGCGATGATCACTCCCCACATAGTCGTCAATGGTTTATGCCCTGTCCACAAATTATAAACGGCCGTCAACGTCAAACCAATCACCAATAAGTAAAACGCAACACCTGTGATGCGTAAAGCTGTTCTTTCGAATGGATCACGGTTGGCTGTAGGATGCATCTGCATCCTGATGACCATGTGGGCAATTCCAAGGCCCGAAATCATTTCAATGAAACTATCTACCCCGAAACCAAAAAGTGTAGCACTTTCGTCTTCATATCCAAACCAGGTCGCGATGATACCTTCTACCAGGTTGTAGACAATGGTGAAAATAGCCAGCGCCAGCGCTATGGAATACAAACGCTTTTTTGTAGCGTCATTCAAAACCGGAGATATATGTGCTTTTTCCACTGGACTGCAAGATAATGATATTGAGAGTGCCGTACTTAAAACAAACGCGGTACAATGCTATGCATTGTACCGCATTCATTTGATTCAAAATTGATTTCACTCAAACATTCAAATCTATTCTGCAATAAAATTAGTCACGGTTATACCTTCAGGTGTTTGCATCCTGAGTAGGTAGTAGCCGGTATTCAAACGAAGATTATCAAATTCCCAATCATTATTTCCTTTCAAGGCATTCCGGGATTCACTCCATACAATCCTGCCGGTGAAATCCAGGATGTCCACATGGTAATTGGCATCCGCTTTGCCTTCAAAGTTGATGGAAAAAGTACCATCATTTGGATTCGGTGAAACCGCTATTTCATGACCCACACTGGTCATTGGAGCGGTTTCAATTGGATGGATTGCAAATGGAGCAGGACCTGCATCGATAAATCTGTAAATAGTTCCACTGGTCTTGTCTGCGATATACAACTCCCCATTGATGTCTTCTCCGAAAGTGGAATAGGCAAATGGTGATAGTTGATCAAGTTCGGCAGTAACCCATGAATCACCATCCCAATATGTGGTATATAGAAAGCCGGTGCAAAAGTCTGTATAAAAGTATTTGCCATACATGTCAGGATATAAATCACCGCGATATACATACCCACCGGTGATTGATCCGCTGCATGGTAAACCTGGGTCATTGTTATGTGCATATTCGGCAACTGGATCTGTAAAAGGTGTTTCGTTAGCATCACAGGTATCTTTGAAAAAATGTAATCCTTCCTGGCAACTCCATCCATAATTTTCACCTCCTGCGCTTGAAGCAGGAGCAAAATTGATTTCCTCCCAGCTATTCTGTCCTACATCAGCAATCCAGAGGTCACCTGTTTCGCTATCAAATGTAAAACGCCATGGATTGCGCAGACCTGTAGCCCAGATTTCTTCCCGTGCGTCCTCTACACCTGCATATGGGTTGTCTTCAGGGATGGAATAACTGCCATCATCATTCGGATCAATGCGCATCAGCTTGCCCAGGATGGTACTAATATTCTGTGCATTATTAAATGGATCTCCTCCTGAGCCACCATCTCCAATAGCGAGATATAAATAACCATCAGGACCAAATTTCATCTGCCCGCTATTGTGATTGGCAAAAGGATCATCATCTTCAAGGAACATCACTTCGCTACTTGGCAATGCTTTGTTTGGATTATGAGGATTCACACTGAAACGTGAGAATTGACTGTTGCCTTCGAGGTTGGTGTAGTGTACATAGAAGTAACCATTTTCAGCATAATCTGGATCAAAGGCCAGTCCAAGCAAGCCTTGCTCAAAGCCAGTAGTTAGTATTCTATTAGATAAATTCAGGAAGTGGGATTTGTGATTCCCATTCTCATCGACAATCCTGATTCTGCCGGTTTGTTCAACTACAAATAAACGACCGTCACCGGCGTGTTCAATACCAACAGGGTTGCTGAACCCGGAAGAAAAATCGTTTAGTGCAATCGTAGGTAATACATTGGTTTGTGTGTGGGCGAACAGTGCTATGCATAAAAGCCCTGTCACCAAAGATGTTCTTTTCATGTTGAACAGATTTAGATGTGAATAAATACCAGGGGTAATCCAATTTCTTTACTCAAAAGGGATTCAGTTCATGCCACGAAAAGGAACGACTGCGAAGGGAGCAGTGATATGTGCTCGATAGGATTGATCCAAAAGTAGAGGGTTGATCTAAACCATGCTCAGTTTAATGACTGAAAGGGGATATTTAGGGGTTAGTCTGGGAAATGGTATTTGCGATCAGGATTTCAAATCCTCCCAGGTCTTTTTGTCTGAATCACGGATTACCCGGATTATAAGATTTCACGGATTAATTTTTCAATAACTATTTGATATTAGAATTGGATACAGTAATTTTCTTATTCACTAAACCAGTTTGAAATGAAAGATTTAAAGTACAAAGACATCACGGAGAAAATTATTGGTGGTGCATTCGAGGTACACAAATTTCTTGGCAATGGATTTCAGAATCGGTGTAATCCGTGATTCAGACAAAAAACGCTGTGCGCGGATGCGTTCGGCCCATTGCACGAGGGTTTTCAATCCATGGAAGTCAAGTTTTCGGAAGATGTAATTTGTATCGGGCATAATTTTGGTTTTGAAGTTCCGCTAATGCTAATATAAGTGCAAAGCTGTACAACTCTGATAAACCAAATGCTACCCTATTCATGGATCATAATTTTGTTAAGCGTACTATCCCCCGATAGTTTAATGACCAATGTCTTTGTATGCATAGGCCATGGACCTAATCGTTCCTGGTCTATTCTGTAAAACAAATACAAACTGTCGACTCGATCCGGTTCTCCAAGCAAGTCAATCATTTGATCTTTGTTGTACTTTTTCAATTCCGATTGACTCATCAGGTCATCAATCATTTCATTTCTATACGGGTAATCCTCACCTTTTTTGACCAGCCATCTATTCTTTTCAAACTTACTGTTCGTTTCTGTTGGTGGGTCTTCAATCACAGGTTGCTCATCACGTTTGGGTTCACAGGATAAGCAACATAGTAACAGGATGAAGGGAAATGTTTTTATGATCGTGATGAACATGTCAGGTCGTTATTTTCAATTATCATTTATAATATCTGGCTAAACACACGTTCAACCAAGATTACAAAGCTCATCCATATCACAACTAGGATTGCCAGCACATTGAGAATGGCTAGTGGTGTGAAATAACGTCCTTGAACATTATTGGTCTTGCCAGTCATTCTTTTAGCGAAACCCTTAGAAGCAATTGGGATCAATGCTATTAATAATAAAAAAGCAAACCCTGGGTAAAGACCCGTGAGAGCAAGAGCAATAATGCCGATAACTACTGCTGCCATGGTGAATACCATCGATATGGATGTAATAAGGCTAAATGTCTTCGTTTCCATTTTTAGTTGTTTAAGTTGATATTAAAGTACTTGGATAGGTTGCGGTGCTTAATCCCATAACGTTCCATCCAATCCAAGGATAGAGCCCATCCACAATCCTACGAGATAAACTAGCAGGCTTAAGATCATCGCAAATGTCCCGTTGAGTGTGCCTTCATCGCTTAAATATTTCATGAAGTAATAAAAGGCCCCACCTATAGCACCTGCCGCTGGTACAATGATGAGTGGTCTGATCATCCAAAATTTTCCCCAGGTTGGGTCAGGGTCGTTCACTCCTGAAAGGAAAATAATGATCAGTAATAAAGCTATCCCCCCTCCTATCATCATCGGTTTGGTCAGAGATGAACGATGCATTGCCTTCGTTGGTAAAATGTTTTTTTGTGTCATGGCTTTGTAGTTTTATATGGTTTATTTTAAAAGTACTTTCGTTTTCAAAGTAGATAAAGAAAAAAAGGTCACTTCTGTTGGTTGATTAATTTCTCCAAGGCCTGGAGGTGTTTTTTAAACGCATCCTTCCCTGTTTTGGTGATGGCATATTGTGTATTTGGTTTCTTTCCAATAAAGGATTTATGGACGCTTATATACTCTTCTTTTTCTAAGCCTTTGAGATGAGAAGCAAGGTTGCCGTCAGTGATCTGCAGCAGGTCCTTGAGCGAATTAAAATCATAGCTGTTGTTGACCGCCAACACACTCATGATCTGGAGCCGGATACGGTTTTCAAAAGCCTTATCGAAATGTTGCAGTGGATCTTTCACCTCTCGTATTTGAAATGCATGTAGATGCCATATACAATATGGAGGATACCAAATCCGAATGCCCAGAAGATCAGTCCATTTCCGAAGTACATGGAGCACAATCCTAAGACAATTTCAACAATACCCAACCATCTTATTTCCTTATAGGTAAACTGACTGCCGGCATATAAGGCCAGCCCATAGAAAATGAGAAAGGCAGCCGGAATCATTTTATATTCTTCTTTCAGCAGCAATGCTCCAACGAATATTCCACCTGTGAGGAATGGAACGCCACTGGCTACCAGCAATCGCTTGCTCACCGGGTTCCAAACATTTTCATTTTTCTTTTTGGCCTTACGCCATGTCAGGAAGTAGCTGGTTGCCATCGAGAGTAAAAGTATAACGAAGGCAACCACAATCATGGCTAGCTTAATAACCGGTACATCATCCGGTGGGGAACCCATGTCTTCATGATTGAGAGTGATCCTTGCAGCAAACCATGCACCTGCCATTGCATAAAAGCCTGCCATAACGCCGGCCAGGCCGCTGAGGGATATAAACTTCGAAGAACGCTCCATCAGGTTCCGGATAGAACTCAGTTCGGCGTATATGTCTTTTTCTTCCATGCCAAAGTACTTTGAGATTCAAAGTTAAGGCAAAAAACCACATCTGCAATAGTTCCTGAAAATAAATTTTTGAAGGAAAAAGGCTAAGACTGAGGTGAAGGCTGAGGCTGAGACGAAGGCTGAGGCGAAGGCTGAGGCTGAGGCGAAGGAATAGGAAAAAGGCTAAGACTGAGGCGAAGGCTGAGGCTAAGGCGAAGAATCATTTTTATGAAATTCGATTTCATTCCATGTATCATTGTTCTATTGAGGGTCATATTGGTAAGCTCCATCTACGCTGCCAAACCAAATCTTACCAGTTGAATCTTCGATGATGCCAAAGATCTGGCGGTCACGTTTGATTTCCGTAAATGTCTTTCCATCAAACTTAGTCAAGGTCATATCAGAACTACCCTCTACTCCTTTACTTAACCAAAGGTTTCCTTGTTTATCTTCCAAAATATAACCAATAAAATCCTTTGTCAAAAACTCCATGGATTTTCCACCCGATTTGTTGGAAGCAGTTGGGTCATAACGACAGAGGCCGTCCTGGCTTCCTATCCAGATGATTCCATCTTTATCCTCTTCGATCGCGCGAACATTAGAGAATCGCGTACCATCTTCTTTTGTGAGAAGCTTAAAAGATTTTCCATCATAATAACATAAATCACCTTGTTCACCACGATGCGTTCCAATCCATATTCTTCCGGTTTTATCCTGCATAATAGAATTCACTGAATTTCCACTCAGTCCATCCTTGGTGGTGAAATTTGTAAACTTCCTACCATCATAACGACTAACGCCTCCATCCGTACCAATCCAGATATTGCCGGCCTTGTCTTGCATAAAACAACCTATGAGGTTGTCAGCAAGTCCATCCTGGGTTGTAAATAAGGTAAAGGATTTTCCATCATACTTATATACACCGCCACGAATGGTACCGAACCACAGGTTGCCGGATCTATCTTCCAAAACAGAAAACACATGAAATTTTATAAGGTCCTCCTTCAGCGTATGATTCGTGAATTGCTTACCATCATAACTGATGATTCCTTGCCAGGAGGCTAACCAAAATATTCCTTTCCGATCTTCCAGGATATTACGAGTGATACTTTGGGGTCCCTGGGAGGAGAAGGTATCTTTTGAGTGTACAAAATATGGATCTGATAATGGCGGATCCACTACCGGCATGAAAGAAGGGATGTCATTGGGATCTGTTGCCTTGTTTTGTGAAGAGTCAGATTTGACTTGAGCCTTACAAGAAGTCGTCAAAACAAATAGGAACATCAGCAGGTAAGAGGAACAGCTTGCAAAATAGTTGATCATGGGTCATCGGTTTAAAACATCTAAATGAGGCAATTCGGATTTAGACCGATAATGCTTCAGTAAGTGTAAAGGTAGATGACCACGTGTGGTGGGAGGTGTTATATAGTTGTTATAACCCTTTAAAGTCTTCCTCCAGTATCCCATAAAAATAATTGTCCTTCCACTCACCCCGAATGGGGAGCTTCTTTCTCTTCATACCCTCTCGAGTCATCCCTGCTTTTTCAAGCACCTTGTATGAAGCGATATTCTCAACATCGCAACCAGCCTCAATTCTATGGAGTTTCAAATCATTAAAACCGAAAGACAGCATTCTTGTCAATGCTTCTGTAGCATATCCTTTTCCCCAATGAGATGAATGAAGTTTGTACCACACTTCCGCTGTCCTGTAGTTGGGTTTACCAATATCAAAGGCAATTAGTCCTATAAACTGGTTACCTTCTTTAGCCTCAATGACGAAGAAGTAATATTTCCTTGGTACTTGTTTTTGCAATTCCAACCAATCATCAAGCATTTTTTCTGTGACATGAATGGACTCCGGAATTCCTAAAGTATTATATTGAACTGTTCCAGGCAAGGAATGGAGTTCATGGATATGATCAAGGTCGGTGACATTCAATTCGCGGATGAGCAGTCTGTTTGTTTCAAGCATAGTTGATTACTTCGCTGCCGTTACAATCATCTTCTCCAATACCTTGACATCTACATCTTCGAGTTTGTTGATGTAAAGACAACCGACACCAGTCTTATGCTTACCTAGTTTGGTTAATGCCTCAGCATGCTTTTCTATACCCATCAAGTGCAAAGACAAATTGGCTTTGCGCGGGGAAAAGCCAATTTTAAACCAATCCACTTCCCTACCGGTTGCCGGACTCTTGTAGCGCACATTTCCAAAACCGATCATGGAGCTACCCCACATCTTTGGTTTTTCTTTGGTAGCCTTTTCCATCATCTTCAGTATCGCCTGGCTATCAATTCTCTTTTGCTCATCAGCAATACTTTCAATGAAACCATCTACACTCGCTGTAGTTTCTTTCGTTTTGATGTCTGCTAATTTTCCCATAATCTTTGATTTAAGGTTTTAGAAAGAGTAACGGTCGATGAGCGTAGCCGAAACGAACACCACAGATTACTCCGGTAATACTGTTTTAGAAGTAGCAAAATCAAGCTTTTTGTATTTCTTCTTCAAGGTAAGGTTAAATGCTTCTCTATCATCCGTAAAGGAAACAAGACCAGTATCAAAATTCCAGGCGCCTAAATAGGTCAATTGATCCGCTTCAACAGTAAAGGCAAATTGTTCAAATTGGCTGACATCAACACGTTTTGCAGCCTCTTTATCTTTCATGTATAGACTTGCATCAATACCCTTATAAATTGGTTCGGTATACATCATCCCCCCATACCATTGACTTTGTGTATACTCATACTTTACAATCGCATACCTGCCTGGTAATATGAAATAAAAGAACGTATTTTCCTTAGCTGACTTGAATGTAGGTTTTACTCTGAAGTACAGAAGCTCATTTTTATCCAGGTCGAGCAATTGAATGTCCTGCGGAAAACCACCGCTACTGAAAGCAAATCGTTGTATAAAATTTCCATAAATAATGGCTTGCCCTTTTGGGATAGTATCTATGGTTGTAACTTCTTCAAGCACCCATACTTTCTGCTTTTGGCCTGAAGCCAAGGTTGTCAAACAAACAAAAAGTAAAGTCGTAAAATAATTCATGGGCATAAAGGATGCAGGAGACAGGAAATAGGAGATAGGTAGATAATCCTACCTTTTTACTTCTACTTAGTTATTGGTTATTAATTATAATTCAATTCAGTATCTAAACAGCTCGCTCTTACTTCGATATTCCTTGCTCAGTACTTGTGCTGAGCGTAGTCGAAGTATTCCTTATTCTATACAGCTTCTGCAAAGTACATATTTACCATCCCTTTATTCTTGGCTTCAATTTTCCCGCGATAGGTGCAGGCAAACTTTTCCTTCACCAGTTCATACGTATTCTCACTGATATTGATTTTGCCTTCTTCACTGTTTTGTTCCATTCGTGCGGCGAGGTTTACGGTGTCTCCCCAGATATCATAAGCATACTTTTTTACGCCTACGATACCAGCTACTACTGGGCCAGTATGAATACCAATGCGGATCTCAAATGGTAGTTGCCCGAGCGCTTCTTTCTCTGCTTTACGCTGATCCATGAATTCACGTATTTCAAAAGCAGCATTAAGGATGTCTTCAGCATGTGAATCATTGGATATCGGAAGTCCGCTCACACACAGGTATGCATCCCCGATGGTTTTGATTTTCTCGATCTTATATTTATGGATGATATGATCGAAGGCACTGAAGCAGTGATGGATTTCAGCCACCAACAATTCAGGACTCACCTTCTCGCTGATCGTTGTAAAATCTTTAAAATCTGTGAACATAACAGTCACCATGGTAAAGGACTTAGCTTTAGCAGAGCCGGTAGCTTTCAATTCATCAGCCACTTCTTCGGGCAAGATATTGAGCAGCAATTCATCACTCCGTTGTCTCTCCGCATCGCTTATCTTTTTCTCACGACCGATTCTTATTCGTTGGCGGATCACCACTACTAAAAATATCAATGCTCCCAGGAGTCCTGCCGCAATGGAATTTCGGATAGCCCGTTCACGGAAATCCTTTTGTGCCTGGTCAGCTTTGGCCTGGGCTACTTTCTTGTCAAATTCAAATTGCATAGCCGTTTCCGTCAGCTTTTTATCCTTCTCCATATTGAAGACAGAGTCTTTGCTGATGGCATAGAGTTTATAACTCTCCAAGGCGCCACGGTTATCACCTAATAGGGATTGTATTTCGCTCATGCGGAAATAGTGAGTGATCAAGGCGTTGATATCCTCGATCTCTTTGCTGATGACGACGGCACTGTCGGTATAAACTTTGGCCTGACGTAAGGCAAGATTGCTATTGCCATTAAACAACACTTTCAGTGCTTCCGGATTGGTATCCTTGGCAATTTCCAAATAGGAGAAGCCAATAGATCCAAGGTTTGCCGCCTTACCAACCTGCAAGCCCATCTCTCTCCAGATGATTAGGGCCTTCGCATAATATTCAAGGGCTTTCTGGTGCATACCCATACCTGCATATAATCCACCGATATTCCCAAGATTGCGGGCAATGCCATTCTTATCTCCCAGTTCTTCGTACAGGGCCAGGGCTTTCGAATTATATTCTAGCGCCTTCTCATTATCATCCAACCGTTTATAGATTTCACCGATATTTCCCAGGTTGGAAGCTATCCCTGTTTTGTTTCCAAGCTCTTCATCATACGCATTTCCTTTGAGGAGGTATTCGAGTGCCTTGGGGTAATCTTCCTGGCTGTTATAGATGAGCCCAATATTCGTAAGGGTGATCGCCATTTCATCTTTCCTGCCGAGTTCTTCATGTATTTTGAGTGCTTTAAAATAATGATCAAGGGCATTGGTAAAATCGGACAGGAACCAATAAATCACACCCATATTATTCAGTGCTTTGGCTGCATCTTTTTTTTCACCGATTTCTTCTGCTAAGGCAAGAGATTTTGCAAATGCTTCCATTGCTTCCGGGTACTGCGATTTACCAAATCCGTAGTTTGTTCCTAGCGCTCTGTAAGCATCGACAATGCCATATTTATACTGCAGCTTTTCTGACATGGCCAGGCCTTCTTGTCCGTAGGTAATCCCCTTGTCTGGATCAATCGTATGGTAAGTGAAGCTGAGATCTATCAAGACCTTCGCTTGTTGGGTATCAAAGCGTGTTGGGTCGTTATCAAGTAGTAAGGAATCCAGACGTTCCTGGCCTCTTTTCTGAGCGAGTGAAGGTTGAGCAACTAGGCAAGAGAGGTATAAAAGGAATAATACTTTTTTCATTTGGAGGACGAAAATACTGCAATCTTGTATTCCCTTGTTATTACTCCTTCTTTTCCTGATAACGCTCAATAATACGCTTATTCATTTCCTTAACTTCATCTGGGAGCTGATCTTCAGCTGAGAACCACTCTTCATCTCCAATTGGTTCATATCCTTCATGATTATAGAATTGAATTAGCGAATCAATGGCTGCTTTGCCATAAATCAATTCCTCAAGGATCCTGGTTGTATTTTGGGGATCATTCCTTATAACTTTAGATGGCAGGCACTGTATATTAGGATAGAAAAGGCCACGCGACATTATATTATCCAGACTATCATTAAAAAGGATCTGGTACTCTTCATTTGAACTTTGTGAAATAATCATCACAGAATCACTTCTACCGCTTAAATTATTCGTGTCACACAAATTCTTAACAAGCCCCATGCTTTCTTCTATTGAAAACGAAATAGAATCCGAAGTCATACGATACTTCTTTATATGATTAAAGATGTATTCCTCTGTGTATGTGTCGGTGCTATAATTCCATGTTTGGATCCGTACCGGTAAATATTCCTTATCAGCAGGCGGTACTAATATTTGAATCATAGTATTCTCACCGTACTGAATATAATATTGATATGACATAAAATTACTAACGATGCCAAGAGGTAGCAAATCCTGAACTATGGACAAGTCTATCAGGCAAGAATATTTGGCAGCACGATAGTCTGGATCCAATGTTGGCAAGAGTTTTGCCTGACTCGGGTCACTTAATCTCAACCACATTAGAAATATCATTAAGAATTCATGCATTATCTCAGCATTCTATACTGGATGAATAGTGATCATGCCAAATTACAATGAAATACTTTAGATGTTAGCATTTTAACATTACAGCACAAACAACTTCACCGTATCAAATTCCTTCCCACTCCTCAATGACACTAAATAAATCCCTCCAGGCAAAGCTCCTGTATCAACACTCAGAAATCCATGGACATAGTCTTCCGGTTGTAAAACAGAAGATTGAATCTTGATTCCATCAATTGTATACAATTCCACAAGTACTTCTCCAGGGTCACCCGATATTTCAAAATAGAGATTCGTTGTTCCTGACCAGGTTGGATTTGGAGAAATAAACCTTATTAATGGTTTCGGTTGCTGAATACCCTCACATTCTTGATCGAGAGCTTCTATAGCCACATCCGTTTGCAACCTTTTACCGGAAAGTGTAATCCCTTCCAGTGTTTTATTGGGAGTTCCTGAAGTCAATATGATATTCTTGATGCGCAGAGCAATACTACTTGGGTTTGATTCCAAACTGTCAAAGAAGGATTGACATGCAGCACTGTAGAGCAATGCAACGGTCCCAGTCACATGAGGGGCCGCTCCACTGGTGCCTGCAAAGTGACTATACGTATTGTTGATATCGGTAGTCCAACTTTTCTCGCCGGGTGCACCCAGATCAACACTTAATCGCCCATAGCCCGCATTGTCCATCAATTCATCCTCCGGGCTGACATTGGTGACAATAATTGTAAAAGGGGATGGACACAATGCAGGCAAATCACCATTCTTATCCGCATTGTGACTCACATTTGATGTTGAACAAACACCCAAAATGCCTTCTGCACCCAATTTATCATACATCGAACACCATATAGGGTAATTCTCAGGCTTGGCATAAGCAATACCTGAAGATAAATTTACCGCCACAACAAAAGCCCCTTCCTCACCTTTCGTTTCGTTGTACTTTTTGCGCATGTCTACAACATACTGATAAGCCTCGGCAATACCTGATACATGATAGTCATAACTAATCAACATCAATTTAACATTCCAATTCACACCGCTAACTCCTATTCCATTGTTCCCCAATGCACCGATAATACCACTGACTGAGGTGCCATGGCGAAGCACTAAGTGATCATCATTGCCTGTAGTTGTATTTAGACCAAAGTAATCGTCTATATAGCCATTGTTATCATTATCAATTCCATCATCCGCAATCTCTTTTGGATTGTGCCAGAGATTACCCACCAGATCTTCATGATCAAGTTGGAATCCATCATCAATCACAGCTACAACGATAGTATCCCCATTGATAGTCAGGCCTCCTGTGGCTATATCCCATGCCTCTGGCATACCAATTAAACTCATGTCAGATTGGATGCCAAATTCAGGGTCATTGGGAAATGTGCTGTGCTTCTCCAGGACATCATCCGGCGTCATTTTCCGGATACAAGAAAGCTGCTTTAGAGCGTTTGAATAGATTTCTGGAATTTCAATGACATACCAGTTCTCTATTGTGAGTTTCCTCTTTAGATATGACTTTCCTTCAAACTCTTGCATAGTCCACCAGTCATCAATGCACTGACCCTGCTGTGGTTCAATTTCAACCAACCATCTATCAAGAGGTGTGGGAGTTTCAACAAGATTAAATATCAGCAGAAACGTGAATAATATTGGAAAGAGTAAAATCACTTCGAATTATATAGTTTCCTTCTAAAATAGGTCAGCTTACTTTTTCTTATAAAGTATCATATTACAACTATCAATAAAAACGCCAGGCTCACCATTCAATGCCCAAAACTTCAATTCCAAATTGACACTATCCGTCTCCATAACAAAATGAAGATTTGCATACCATGCGTCCCCATTCAAATAGCATACTGGAGCAGCCGTATATAAATAATATTCCTTATCAGAAACCATTGTAGGATGTGAGCCTGCAACATTTTGAATGACTCCATCAACTGCCACAATCAATCCAAATTGATTATATATATCCCTAGTCGTGTCGTTGAAAAATATTAAAGTATCAACACAAAAATTGCCCTCCACAATTCCAACATAAGAGTTACGAGCAATTAAAGTTGTTCCTCCCAGGGAATGGACGTATTCATTCAAAATACAATCGCCGGCAAAACAAACTTCATCCTCATGACATAAGCAGTCACATAAGCAATCATCCGGCTTTTCATCACAACTTGTTAGGCATAGCAAGAAAATTGCTACTGCGCCAATCATATATAATCCTGGGCTTTTAGTTTTCATCGTTGAATTTGAGGACATTGCATAGCAAAATGTTACAATACTGTTTAAAGCACTATTTTTGGTGTGCCTAATTTACAACTATTACTTTAAAAAGGATTTGTAAGTTTCAATCTTAACAAGATCAGCATCTTATTAACGTTATTTTAATAAATAAATTAACATTTGTAAAATTGAACCGGCATAATTTCTCACAAGTGATAGCACCTCGCATCGTATATATAATTGTCTTGGCTCTATCCTTAATTTGCCAAATACATGGTCAGAATATTAAACCAAATTCAGGTCTGTTTTACTATGACCATCGTTCCATATAGTGAACCGGAATGGCGTAATAGTATTACTTGGTATTCGGATTTATATCCCGCTAATAACCGGGATTCTCTCAGTCTTGTAACTGCCACATCTTGGGGTGCTCTGGATAAAAAATTCGAGTGGTCAAAGATTACGGCTTTTGACACTTTGCATCTGGATAGAGATAGAATTATTGAAGGACCTGACATTCCCATTCCTGATGCCTCCTGTATGGTTGTGGAATTCAAAATCATCAACATTCCTCTTGCTTGATCTAACTATTATCTTGTTTTGCGCCAAAGCTATGACTGGTTTTACCGCAAACCTCTGAACAAGCCATTAAAGCCTACCCTCCTTCAAGGAATAAAAAACCTGTTTCACATGCCAGATTATACCCGATTAACAATATTTTAAGGGAGAAAGCCTTGCTATTCTTTCGTTTTCTATGTATATTTATTTCGGAAGGCATGGATACTAAAAACACTCTATATGCGGAATGCTTTTTTACTCCTCCTCCTCCTTTATAACTACAGTACTTACGCTCAATCTAGAGCGTTTCACCACGACGCAACTGTTCCGAACCATTATTTCGGATATTCTCTAAAACTGATCAAGGAAACTCCTGGCTTTACTCCCCCAGTAGCCGCCCGAGCATTTGGATATATGGGTATAGCCCTGTATGAAGCGGTGGTTCCTGGAATTCCAGACCATACCTCTGCACAAGGAAAGCTGTTTGAATTAAATAAAGTGACGCTTCCAGTAAAAGGTGCAGATTACGACTGGCCAACGGTTGCGAATAATGCACTGGCAGGTATCATGGATAGCCTTTTCAGGACCATGACCCACGCCAACAAAGATTCGCTAAATGCTATTCGAACATTGTACAATGATTTAGCTGAACTTGAATTAACGCCTCAAGTTTTCCAGGATTCAAAAGCTTTTGGCGAAGCGATTGCAAAAGATATCCTTGACTACTCCAGGTTAGATGGTGGGCACAATGCATTTGCAGAAAATTTTCCACCCAGTTATGTTCCACCGGTGGGTGAAGAATATTGGGTGCCATTTGGCAACCAGGTATGTATGCAACCCTATTGGGGAAGCCACAGGCCATTTATACATGCAGATACGACGACAGAAACCACGTCTCAACCTCCGCCTTCCTTTTCAACAGATCCTGGTTCATCATTTTATGGTTATGCCAACCAGGTTTATACGACAGGAATTAATCTAACCGATGAGCAAAAAACGATTGCTTCGTATTGGGGCGATGGTGCTGGGAGTATTACCCCTGCAGGGCATAGCATTTCGATGCTTAGAAATATCCTGATATCAGAACATGCAGACCTTGAAGAAGCTGTGGTAGCTTATGCCAAATTAGGGATAGCGCTTTCCGATGCCTTCCTTGCTTGTTGGAAAACAAAATACATCTACAACCTATGCCGTCCAGTCACGTATATTCAATCTCACATTGATACGGCTTGGTTACCCTTCATTCCTACTCCCCCGTTCCCTGAATACTCTAGTGGCCATTCTTCGCAAAGTGGAGCTATGGCAGAAGTGATGACTAATTTATTTGGTGACAACTTTGCATTTACTGACAGCACACATGGTGCAAATTTCGGTGGACCGAGGCTGTTTATATCATTTGATGAAGCAGCCGGTGAAGCAGCGATTTCCAGGCTTTATGGTGGCATCCATTATGAATTTAGCAATAATGCGGGATTGGCCCTGGGCCGCATTGTTGGTGAAAATGTCAATGCCTTGTTTGATGAGATGGAAGTGGCTACAGAAGACGTAACTTCTATCATCCCTACTTTGCATGTTTATCCCAACCCGACAACTGATTATCTCCTCATACAATCCGAGGCTGATCTCTCTGGTGCTCCATACCTGATTTATGATAATACTGGCAGTGTGCTATTAACTGGTGTGCTGTCTAGTCAAAAAACGGAGATCGCAGTTAATACATTACCTGCAGGATTGTTTTTTGTAGTAGTTGACCAGGCGAAGACGTATAGATTTGTAAAGAGTTGATATTCCTAATTTGAAGTAAATGAAATCGGGATTATCTGAGGTGTCAGGGATGAGGCGTAAGCTTTTGATTTATATCTAGGAAAACTGTCAGACATGTAAGATCCCAAGCCCGAAGGGCTTACACTCCAATAGCCCCGGGCCGTGCCCGGGGTATTCGCGATGCAGGATCATTCCGACCCTGAAGGGGTCGCACAAAAATAGTTGGGCGTCGGTTGACCGACGTCCTGGTGACGGCAAAGCTGTGCTTTGCAAAATGGATACTACAAAGCGCAGCTTTGATGACGCCAAAATACTTCGACTACGCTCAGCACATCGCATCGTATCAACCGACGCTTAACGGTCGGGGGGGAGTTGTAAAAGACTAGTTAAACCAAACGGCATATCCCTGTCTCCTCAAATCCAAAGCAAGTTTCTCTTCCATCAAGAGAGCTTCCTTCCTGGTCATAGGATTTTCATTGATGTGCGTATAGAGGCTAGGACGCAGATAGCGACCATAGGTGTAGACCAGCTTTGCTGAAATATTATATCCTTTTTTGCTTTTGTATCCTGTTTTATGTTGCTTGAAGCGCTCTTCAGGTTCTTTACTCGACATGCCTACGTAAAGACATTCGAGTACGCCATTGAATTGAGGATTTGCAGTCCGGAACCTGGTATTTTCTGAAAACACCTTTTTTGATAATTCAATAACGTAAACCTGGTACTTAGTTGCCGGCAAAGCTTTATCCCTTTTTAGTTAACATGCTCACTCCTGGATCGGAGCATCCATGTAGAATGCTTCTAACCATTTTCCACCCTGCTTAATATAGGTAACGGCAGCCCTGACTTTTGGATCAAGTTTCTCACCACCGCATTCAGCATCTTGCGTAGCCACATAAGTGAGCACCACGGTCTTTTTGTTTATGCTAACAAGTTTGACATCCTCCAGGGAAAAACTCCGTACGGTACAATCCACAAATGATGTGGTGATCATTTCAGCTTTTGTCATAAAACCATAAGC
>Ga0157380_10000290_pt1 | contig 30172 bp, 25 predicted proteins | sample S35metaG_FD_119757 | JGI IMG/M metagenome (GOLD analysis project Ga0157380, IMG submission 119757) | Switchgrass rhizosphere microbial communities from Kellogg Biological Station, Michigan, USA - S3-5 metaG | ecosystem: Host-associated > Plants > Roots > Rhizosphere > Soil | place: USA...
CAAAACTGTCGCCGGCGCAAATCAAGATCACCGACCTGGCCGGCGAGAAGATTACCGCCGTGCTGGATCGCTCGCCCGGCAACAACGGCGCACTCGGCGGCATCAAGGTGATGACCGCGAATGCTTGGTTCGCCGCACGTCCTTCCGGCACCGAGAATATCTACAAGATCTACGGCGAGAGCTTTCTCGGACCGGAGCATCTGAAGAAGGTGTTGAGCGAAGCGCAGAAGGTGGTCGACGCTACGATCGGCTGACGCCGGCTCACTTCAACGCAAACCTGACCCGCAACGTCGCTCTCTTCGCCACCGGGATGCCGTCCTGTTTGATCGGCTCGAAGCGCCATTGCTGCACGGAGTTCATCGCGGCACGATCGAACAGCCGTCGCGGCTTCGCTTCGCGTACGTGCAGATTCTCCGGCACGCCTTGCGGCGAAATGATGAAGTCGATATCCACCCAGCCTTCGATCCGGTCGTTCAGCGCGTCGGGTGGATACCTCGGCGGCACTTCCTTGAGACGCTTCAGGTTGCCCGCCAGCAGCACCGCATCGGCATTCGCAGGAGACTGGGCTACGGGCTGCGCGGATGGAGTCGAAGACTGAGCGCTCCTGGCTGAAGATTCGGCGGTCGGTATCTCCGGAGCAGCCGCAGCCGGCTCGATCGTTGGCGCAGGCGGTGGCGCTGTAATCTGCTTTGCTACCGTCGCTGCTGGCGCCGGTCGCGACGCTTCCGCTAATGCTCGCTCGACCGCGGCGAGCGACGGGCCGGCCGCGCCAAGCTGTCGAGCCGCATTCACGTAGGCTCGCGCTTCGTCGTTTTTTCCAGCCGTCAACGCTGCATTAGCCGCTTCTGCCAGCCTGGTGTTCAGTTCGCGAAAGCCCTGCGCGATGGTTGGATCGGTCGGATCGAGCCTGCGTGCATCGAATAACGTATCGCGTGCATTGGCGCCTGCCGGAGCGATCAATTGACCGTCCAGCATGCGTGTCGTCGCCTGCGCCACCAGCGTACGGACGCGATTGCCGACGTCGCGCGCCTGGCTCAATTTCAAGCGCTCGTGTTCGCGAGCCACCTGCGTATCGAGAAACGGCAGCCGCGGATGCTTCGGATCGATGTCCCTCGCAGTTTCTATATTGCGCACGGCTTCTTCCATTCGCTCCGCTGTCAGCGAAGCTTCGGCACGCTCCAGGATTCGGTCGACGACCGAGCGCACGCCGGCCTTCGCCGCTTCGCTGCCCGGATCGATAGTCAACGCATTGCGATAGAGCTCGAGTGCATTCTCGCCTCTCGGCTCCAGGAAACGGCCCTTGTCGAAGGCTTCCTTCGCGAGCGCCAGTTCGGCCTGCAGCGGATCCGGCTTGTCCGGAAGATTGGTTTGGGTAGTAGCAACCGCCGCAGTGGCAACCGGGGCCGCGGGTTGCTCGGTAAACTTTCTTACGCCGGCCCAGATCCCGCCGATCGCTACCAGCAGGCCTAGTCCCAGCGCACCGTACGTCATCACATAGTTCTGGGAGCCGCCGCCGCTCGATCCTGCGTCGGTCATGCGTTTGCCGGCTGCCACCTGCTCGACGTGCTGGTTCGCCGCCGCTTCGAGTGCGAGGCGCGTCTGTCCATGCGAGATCGGCGTCAACAGAAAACGGAAGATGCGTCCGGACGCCGTGAGCTGCATCAGCGAGGCACTGTCCTCACGTTTACCCGCGACGACGACCACGAGATCGGGAAAGTGCTGCGTCAACTGCGCCAGCAGGGCTGGCGCGTCCGACGTGCCCGCCATGTCGATGAGCAGCACGGCAGGTTGCAGCGCGAGCAGGTCGTCGGCGATGCGATCGAGATTCGCCGCATGCGTGATCGGCATGTGATTCGGCGCCGCCCGGCGGACCGTCTCCACCAGTTGGGCGTCGCGGCTCAACACCAGCAGCGGAGAGTGCTTTGGGTTGAGTCTCTCAGGGGAGTTGCTCATTTCACCCGCGTCCGTCTCGCTGGCGCGTCGTACAGTTGCCATCCAGATTGCTCCGTAAAGTATTGGCGGAATACTAGGCATGCCAGCATCTACGACTGAGAACTGCTCCGCAATTGAGTAACGCAGGCAGCTGAGATTTTTTCACCCGCTGCTCATCGCCACGCGGCCTGCACCAATACAGACCGGAACAGATGCCAGCTGCACCATGCAGAGTCCAGCGGCCATTTCGAGTCGTGGAAAGCTGCACAGATTCAGTGTGCTCGCGAATTGGCCAGCTCCCTGCGGATCGCGTTGTTGAACGCCTTGTCCGCATCGCTTGCCTCGAAGACAAGAACCCGGTCCGGCGGGAGATCTTCTTTACCCCGGCTATGATCGAGGGACTAGAATCGACCACAAAGAATAGAGGGGATGACCATGGCTCTGTTGCTGGCATTGCTGATCGGTGTGGTTGCAGGCTTGCGGGCCATGACGGCGCCGGCGGCGGTCAGTTGGGCGGCGCATGCGGGCCTGCTCAACCTGCAGGGGTCGGCGCTGGCATGGCTCGGTTATGCCTGGACGCCCTGGATTTTCACCGTCTTTGCGATCGGCGAACTGATCACCGATCAGCTGCCGACCACGCCGAGCCGCAAGGTACCCGTTCAGTTCGGCACGCGGATTCTCACTGGCGCACTCTCGGGCGCGGCGATTGGAACCTCTGCAGGCTCGTTGCTCGGTGGAGCGGTCGCGGGAGCGATCGGTGCGATCATCGGTACGTTGGGCGGCGCCGCGGCACGAGGCAAACTCGCCGCGGCGTTCGGCAAAGATACACCAGCCGCGGTGATCGAAGACGTCGTAGCCATCGGCGCTGCGGTTGCAATCGTCACATTGTCATGATCCAGTCATACGATGCGATCGTCATCGGAGCTGGCCAGGCCGGCCCATCGCTCGCGGGCCGCCTGACCACGGCCGGCATGAAGGTCGCGCTGATCGAGCGTCACCTGTTCGGCGGGACCTGCGTCAATACCGGCTGCATGCCGACCAAGACGCTGGTCGCCAGCGCCTATGCTGCGCATCTCGCACGGCGTGGCGCCGACTTCGGCTTCAGTTTCAGCGGCGAATTGCAGATCGACATGCAGCGGGTCAAGGCTCGCGCCGACGCCATATCGATCACGGCTCGCAGCAATATCGAGAACTGGCTGGGAAGCATGACGAATTGTACGGTGCTGAAAGGCCACGCGCGCTTCGAATCCTCCAACACGATCTCCGTCGACGGCCAGCAGCTCACCGCGCCGCGCATTTTCATCAATGTCGGAGGCCGGGCTCATATCCCCAATTTTCCCGGCGTCAATGACGTCACCTATCTCACCAACACCTCGATGCTCGCGCTCGATGAGCTGCCCGAGCACTTGGTCGTCGTCGGCGGCAGCTACATCGGTCTCGAATTCGCACAGATGTATCGGCGCTTCGGAGCGAAAGTCACCGTCGTGGAAAAAGGGCCGCGCCTGGTGAGCCGCGAAGACGAAGACATTTCGACGGCGATCCGCGAGATCGTCGAAGGCGAAGGGATCGCCGTTCGCACGGGTGCAGAGTGCATCAGCCTCGCACGCCGTGCCGGCGGCATTGGCGTTCGCGTGGATTGCACCGACGGCGAACCCGAAGTCATCGGTACCCATGTGCTGCTCGCAGTGGGCCGCCGGCCCAATACCGACGACCTGGGACTCGATAAAGCAGGCATCGCGACCGACGACCATGGCTACATTCCAGTCGACGACACACTCGCCACCAATGTGCCCGGTGTCTGGGCACTCGGCGATTGCAACGGACGTGCAGCATTCACGCACACTGCTTATAACGATTTTGAAATCGTCGCCGCCAACCTGCTCGATGGCGATCGTCGCCGATTGAGCGAACGCGTGCTGGGCTACGCGCTGTACATCGACCCGCCGCTGGGCCGCGTCGGCATGACGGAAACGCAGGCACGAGCTTCGGGTCGACCGTTGCTGATCGGGCGCCGGCCCATGACCCGCGTCGGCCGAGCGAACGAAAAGGCCGAAAACCAGGGCTTCATGAAGATCATCGCCGACGCGCAGACCCGCAAAGTGCTCGGCGCCGCCATCCTCGGCATGAGCGGCGACGAGGCGATTCACAGCATCCTGACACTGATGAACGCCGACGCCCCCTATTCCGTCCTGCAGCGGGCCACGCCCATTCATCCGACCGTGTCGGAACTGCTGCCCACGGTGTTGGGCGAGATGCAGCCGGGCTAGCATTGCTCTGCCGATGTGCGAACATCGCGCCTTTCAGGGACGCATGGTCGCAAAAACAATGAGTGAAGATTCCAACAATCCCAAGGTAACCGACAGCCTGCGCGAAGCGGCGCTCGCATATCACGAATTCCCGGTGCCTGGAAAGTTATCGGTCGTCGCGACCAAGAAGTTATCGAATCAGCACGACCTGGCTCTCGCCTATTCGCCCGGCGTCGCCGCGGCGTGCGAAGAAATCGCTGCCGATCCGGTCAAAGCCCTACGCTACACGGCCCGCGGCAATCTCGTCGGCGTGATCACCAACGGCACGGCAGTGCTTGGCCTCGGAAGCATCGGCCCGCTCGCCGCCAAACCCGTGATGGAAGGCAAGGCGGTGCTGTTCAAGAAATTCGCCGGCATCGACGTGTTCGACATCGAAGTGAACGAACGCGACCCCGACAAGCTGGTGGAGATCATCGCCGCCCTGGAACCCACGTTCGGCGGCATCAATCTCGAAGATATCAAGGCTCCCGAATGCTTCGAGATCGAACGCAAACTGCGGGCCCGCATGCGCATCCCGGTGTTTCACGACGACCAGCACGGCACGGCGATCATCGTGGGCGCGGCGGTGCTGAACGGACTCACCATCGTTGGCAAGAAAATCACCGAGGTGAAACTGGTCGTCAGCGGAGCCGGCGCAGCAGCACTTGCCTGCGTGGAACTCCTCATCGACCTGGGATTGCCGACAGAACACATCTGGCTGACCGACCTCGCCGGTGTGGTCTATCGAGGCCGTACCGAGCTGATGGACCCGGACAAGGAGCGCTTCGCACAGCCCACCAAGCAACGCACCTTGCGTGAAGTCATCGCGGATGCAGATATCTTCCTGGGCCTGTCGGCAGGCGGCGTGCTCAAACAGGACATGGTGAAGGCGATGGCGGCACGTCCGCTGATTTTCGCGCTCGCCAATCCAACGCCGGAGATTCTGCCTGCTGAAGTGAAGGCGGTGCGCACCGATGCCGTGATCGCCACCGGGCGCTCGGACTATCCGAACCAGGTCAACAACGTGCTGTGTTTCCCTTTCATTTTTCGCGGCGCGTTGGACGCAGGCTCCACCACGATCACGCGGCAGATGGAAATTGCAGCGGTGCATGCCATCGCCAATCTCGCACGCATGGGACTGAACGAAGACGTGAAGGACGCGTACGGTATCGACGACCTCTCGTTCGGCCCCGAATACCTGATTCCCAAACCGTTCGACCCCCGGCTCATCGTTCACATTGCGCCCGCAGTAGCGAAGGCGGCGATGGAGTCAGGCGTCGCGCAACGCCCGATCGCCGACTTCGATACGTATCGCCAGCAGCTGCAACAGTTCGTCTATCAGTCGGGCACGATGATGAAGCCGGTCTACGCGGCGGCCCGCAAAGTGCCTCCCGAAAAATCGCGCATCGTGTTCGCGGAAGGCGAAGACGAACGCGTACTGCGCGCCGTGCAGATTCTCGTCGAAGAGAAACTCGCCCAGCCCATTCTCATCGGCAGGCCGGCTGCCATCGAAAACCGCATCCGACGCTACGGCCTGCCACTGCAGCCGGGCCGCGATTTCACCATCGTCAACGTCGAACACGACGAGCGCCACCGCGAGTTCTGGATGGAGTATCACAGCCTGATGATGCGTCGCGGCGTCACGGCTCAGTACGCCAAGCTGGAAATGCGCCGCCGCACTACACTGATCGCGGCAATGCTGCTACGGAAAGGCGCTGCCGACGGCATGATCTGCGGCACGATCAGCACGACGGCGCGTCACCTCGAATACATCGACTGCGTGATCGGCAAACGGCCCGGCGTCAATGTCTATGCCGCGATGAACGCCTTGATTCTTCCGAATCGGCAGGTATTCCTCGTCGACACGCACGTGAACCTGGATCCGACTGCCGCCCAGCTCGCCGAGATTACGCAAATGGCAGCGGAAGTCCTGCGCCGCTTCGGACTGATTCCCAAGGTCGCACTGCTGTCGCATTCGAATTTCGGCTCGCACGACGATGCGTCGTCTCTCAAGATGCGGGAAGCACTGGCGCTGTTACGCGAGCAGGCGCCGACCCTGGAAGTCGACGGCGAAATGCATGGCGACTCGGCTCTCGATGAAGCCTTGCGGCGCAAGGTCCTGCCCGAAACGACGCTGACCGGTCCGGCCAACCTGCTGGTCATGCCGAACCTGGACGCCGCCAACATTGCCTACAACCTGTTGAAGACCGCCGCCGGCAACAACGTCGCCGTCGGGCCCATCCTGCTGGGAGCCTCGGCGCCGGCGCACATACTGACCCCATCGGCGACGGTTAGACGCATCGTCAACATGACCGCGCTCACGGTGATGGAAGCGAATTCGGGGAAGTAGGAAACACGCAGTCGAACAACGACCTCGTGAGCGGAGTCAGGTCGCCGCGGTCGGGCCAGGCGCCAGGGTGCAGCGGTGGCGAGCCGTTCCAGGTCTCGGGGCTTCATGCGGCGCACACCCGCGCCAATCCCAGGCGCGCGGCCATCTGTTCACGCAACTCGTTCTTGCGGATCTTGCCCGTGATCGTCATCGGAAACGATTCCACGAATTGCACGTGGCGCGGGATCTTGAAGTGAGCAATCTGGCCGCGGCAGAACTCGCGGATTTCCTCTTCGGTCGTCTCCACGCCAGGACGCAACACCACGCAGGCGCAGACCTCTTCGCCGAACTTCGGATCGGGCACGCCCACGCACTGCACATCGAGAATCTTCGGATGGCGGTAGAGGAACTCTTCGATCTCGCGAGGATAGATGTTCTCGCCGCCGCGAATCACCATGTCCTTCGACCGCCCGACGATGTTGCAATACCCGTTCGCATCGAGAGTCGCGAGGTCGCCGGTATGCATCCAGCCGCTGCGGTCGATGGCTTCGCGGGTTTTGTCTTCATTCGCCCAATAGCCGAGCATGACTGAATAGCCGCGAGTGAGCAGTTCGCCGGTCACGCCGCGGGGGACGATGCGGCCTGCTTCATCGACGATCTTCACTTCCAGATGCGGCTGCACGCGGCCCACTGTCGAAACACGCAATTGCGGCGGATCGTCGATCGCACTCTGGAAAGAGACCGGCGACGTTTCCGTCATGCCGTAGCAGATGGTGACTTCGCGCATGTGCATGCGATCCACCACCTGTTTCATCACTTCGATGGGGCAAGGCGCGCCGGCCATGATCCCGGTCCGCAATGTAGACAAGTCGTAGCGCCCGAAGTCGGGATGATCGAGCACGGCAATGAACATCGTCGGCACGCCGTGCAGCGCAGTGCATGCCTCGGCCTCCACTGTTTCGAGCACCGACGCGGCATTGAAACTTTCCTCCGGAAACACCATCGCGGCGCCCTGCGTCACGCAGGCGAGATTGCCGAGCACCATGCCGAAGCAGTGATACAGCGGGACCGGAATACACAGGCGGTCCCGCTCGGTGAGGTTCATCGCCTTGGCGACGAAGTAGCCATTGTTGAGGATGTTGTGATGAGTGAGAGTCGCACCTTTGGGCGCACCCGTGGTGCCGGACGTGAACTGGATATTGATCGGATCGTCGAACTGCAGGGTACGTTCCAATGCCGCCAGCTGGTTCAATTCCGCGGCGCTGGCAGGCCTGACCAGGTCGTCGAAGTTGAGCATGCCGGGTGTCGCCTCGTGGCCGAGCCGAATCACGAACTCGAGCGACGGCAGCGTCGCGGATTGCAGCGGCGCATTGGCGCTCGCCGCCAGGTGCGGCAGCTGTTCGTTGAGGATCGCGAGGTAGTCGCTCGACTTGAAGCTTGGCGACAGGATCAACGCCCGGCACTGGACCAGCGACAGCGCATGCATCAGCTCCGTGCGTCGATACGCCGGATTGATGTTGACCAGGATCAACCCCGCCTTCGCCGTAGCGAACTGCGTCAGCACCCACTCCGCATTGTTCTGCGACCAGATGCCGATGCGATCGCCGGGCTTCAGGCCGAGCCGGATCAATCCGACTGCCAGGTTGTTCACCCGCTTCTGCAGCTCACGCCAGGTCCAACGAATGTGCTGGTGCCTGACGATCAGCGCTTCACGCTCCGCACAGCGTTCTACGACGCGATCGAAGTACTCACCCAATGTCGCACCGAGCAGCGGCGTCTCGCTGCTGCCGTGCACATAGCTCATCTCGGTCCCTGCCGGGCCCGGTTCCGTATGCATGCTGCCTGCCTCTCTTGACGAGAATGAGTCTGCATGAATTCTAACATCGTTCTAAACGAGACAAGGTAGGCGCCCGGCACTGACTTTGGTGAGTTCGCCACTCACCGCACTGCAGATGCTCCGCCTGAGTGACTGCCGACGCATACATTGCCCGGTCCGCCCGCTCCAGCAGCTCATCCAACTGCTGAGGTACCTTACCTTCGGCACGTCTCTAGATTGACATGCGACCCGCAGTTTCGGAGTACCGGCACCGCAGTCAATGCGGTGCCGACAAACAAGTCTTCATAAATGTCTTGCGGTCATCGCCAGCCAGGCCCTTGGTCTTCGCATCGGCATTGCAGGACTTCATCTTCTGCTGCTGCGGCGTGATGGTCGACGCCGTGGAGGTATCCGTGGCGGATAGGCAGCTCTTCATGAAGCCCTTGCGCTGATCGCCGGCCAGGTTCTTTGCTTTCGCCTGCAGGTTGCAGGTCTTCATCTTGTCCTGCTGGGAATTGGCGGCCTCGGCCGTGCCTACGAGAGACGTGGTTACGAGGGATGCAGCGGTCAGGGACGCAATGGATACGAGTCGAACGAGGGAGTGCAGCATGGGATCCTCGCGAAGATTCTTCTGGTGGAGGGGCGCGATTCGCGACGAATGAACGCACGGATCGGCCGGCGAATCCATTAACCAGCTGTTAGCTTGCACCCGAGAGAGGCTCTCTATCCGAATCATCGCATCAATCGATTTAACCTCTGGACGGTGAATCGCCAAGCTACACCCACCCTGCAATGTCTCTAGAGGTTCCGATGAGCAAGCATCCTCCCGCAATCATGACCACCACCGCCGGCAATCCCATCGCCGACAATCAGAATTCCTTGAGCGCCGGTGCGCGCGGGCCGCTGCTGCTCCAGGACTACCAGTTGATCGAAAAGCTGGCGCACCAGAATCGAGAGCGCATCCCCGAGCGGGTGGTGCACGCGAAGGGCTGGGGCGCTTACGGCACCCTGACGATCACCGGGGATATTTCCCGGTATACCAAAGCGAAGGTGCTGCAGCCGGGAGCGAAGACCGAGATGATCGCCCGCTTCTCCACTGTCGCCGGCGAACAGGGAGCTGCCGACGCGGAACGCGATGTCCGCGGCTTTGCGTTGAAGTTCTACACGCCCGAGGGCAACTGGGACCTGGTGGGCAATAACACTCCGGTGTTCTTCGTGCGCGATCCGCTCAAGTTTCCGGATTTCATTCACACGCAGAAGCGTCATCCACGCACCAACCTGCGGTCCCCGACGGCGATGTGGGACTTCTGGTCGCTCTCACCCGAGAGCCTGCATCAGATCACAACGCTGTTCTCCGATCGTGGCCTGCCGACCGACGTGCGCCACATCAATGGCTATGGATCCCATACCTTCAGCCTGGTCAACGCGGCCGGCGAGCGCTTCTGGGTGAAATTCCATTTCAAGACCCAGCAGGGACATCGGCACTGGAGCAATGCGGAAGCGGTACAGGTCGTCGGCAAGACCCGCGAGAGCACGCAGGAAGACCTGTATGAATCGATCGCGAAAGGCAGCTTCCCCCGCTGGACCCTGCAAGTCCAGGTCATGAGCGAGGCGCAGGCCGATGCCTGGTCGGAACGTACCGGCTGGAATCCGTTCGACCTGACCAAAGTCTGGCCGCATGCGGACGTGCCGCCGATCGACGTCGGCGCGCTCGAACTCAATCGCAATCCCGATAACTACTTCGCCGAGATCGAGCAGGTGGCGATGTCGCCGTCGAACATCGTGCCCGGCATCGGATTCTCGCCCGACAAGATGCTGCAGGGACGTATCTTCAGTTACGCCGATGCTCATCGCTATCGGCTCGGAACGCACTACGAAGCGCTGCCAGTGAATGCGCCGCGATGCCCCGTAAGCCACTATCACAAGGATGGCGCGATGCGGTTCTTCGGGAACGACACCGGCAACGCCGATGCTTACTACGAACCGAATTCAGTCGGCGGTCCGGCGCAAAGCGAACGGTATGCAGAGCCGGCCCTGGCCCTGCATGGCAATGCAGATCGTTACAGCCATCGCGACGGCAACGATGACTACACGCAACCGGGCAACCTGTTCCGCCTGTTCGACGCAGGCCAACGGCAACGTTTGGTCGAGAACATCGCGGCAGCCATGCAGGGTGTGCCCGAAACGATCCAGCGCCGCCAGATCGCGCTGTTCACGAAGTGCGATCCGGCTTACGGCGAAGGTGTACTCCGGGCGCTGCGCCTGGAACCTGTGACAGACGATCGAATCAAGGGAACCAGCGCCACCGACGAACCGCAGGAGGCCACTCGGACCACTCGAGGATAGAACGTCGTCAGGACAGAGTCGTGGCGCCGCCCGTGAGGGGACGCCACGACGTTACTTCCTGGGACGCTGCTTACGCCCTTTGTAACGCAGCCATAGCGCGTCTTTGTTCAGTCGACGGACGGATTGCAGCGTCATGCCCGCCGCCATCCGGTTGGCATTGCCGGAGCGGACGTCAAAGACCGTCGGGGATCCCACCGTTCCATCAGCGACCGGCGCCAGTACCAGGCTCACTTCATCGATGAGCCCCGCGGCCAGGAATGAACCGTTGACCGTATCGACAAGAGGTTCAGCGTCGCGCGACTTCAGAAACAGATGGGAACGTTGCCTCCCACGGTCTCCACGGACCATGTCTCCGGTGCCATGAACGCCGTGCCTGGCGAACCGGGTTGAAAGTTCGAACGCCGAACAAAGACACCGGACGGTTTGACCTCGACAGCATCGGCTGCGCCATCGCCCGTTACATCGACGACATGGCGCTGCGGCGGGTCGTCGATGCTCGACGTCCACGGAGTCATGGGAGCGAACTGCGTCCCCGTCGACGCAGACACCAGGTAGCCGTTGTCGAATGCACCCGGACCCGGAAAGGGCAGCATGCCGATCTTGACCAAGTCTGCCTTACCGTCGCCGGTTACATCGGCAAGGACGTGATAATACGCATACGCAAGCAGCGTCGGCCAAGACTGCGCCGAGCCGAAGGACTCGACCAGACCGGACCTGGCCACTGAATCGATCCAACCGCAGATAGCTTTGCGATTTATGCACGAAGGCATTGCAGCAGCCGTCGTCGACCAGCTTTCCCGCCTGCAGCAAGTCGACACGATGATCGCCGTCAAGATCACGCACTCGCACGAACGGCATGTCGATCAGCCCCAACTCAACCGGCTTCGTCAGTTGTCCCCAACCCCTGGCAGGCAGAAAAACGGTCCCGTCCGAGAGCCTCACGAGAATGGTCTGGAAACCGCTCGTCATCAGCTTCGACCGTACCGCCGTCATGACGATGTCGGCTCTACCGTCGCCCGACACATCGGCAACGTTTACTTCGTAGTCCGTCGACAACGGCTCGCTCCACGGTTCCGCGGGCTGAAATCCCATGCCGGATGACCGGCTCACGCTAGCGCCCGAGGCGCCGATCGAAATCGCATCCGCCTTGCCATCGCCGCTCACATCGGCAAAGTAGAACACCGTATTCCCCGTCGACACCATCCGCCGTGTCGGCGTACTCGCCCACTCCTCGGCCGGCAGCAACGCCGTTCCGTTCGAGAGCCGCACGATCATCTGGTTCTGCAGGAATCTCGAACTGCTCACGGTGATCGCGTCCGCCCTGCCGTCGCCATTCACATCGGCGAAACCGGCCGCAGCACAGAGCGGGTCGCTCCCCGCGACTGGACTGAAGGCAACGCACGCCGCAATCCAAATCCCTCTACCCGCAATCGAGACACCGTTCAGCCCGCTGGTACGCATGAGTCCGCTCCCTTCATGACGCCGGATTCGCTGCGGGAGTTCTATGCCAATCGCGGCACCATGCACATTGGACTTCGGGGCTCATCGCACGAGCGTAAAACTGTCTATCCGTTGACTAAGCAAACGAGTCATCAGTGGTAGCCCGGGCAGGCATCATGCATCGACGGTCTTGGGCGTGCCGAAGAAGGCGACCAGGAAGAGTGATCCCAGCACCAGGTCGATGCAGCCGGTGCGCAGCCGTTGCATCGTGGGATCATCGCACGACGAACAGGTGTGTTCCCACCCGCCATCGAATAGCATGACAGGAAGTTCAGGCACTCCCTCCGCATTTCAAATGAAGCCGATCAAGTTCGCACTGACAGTCCTGTGTCTGATCTCGACCATCACCTTCGCCGACGGTGAAAGCGCTGCGCCTGCCGCCATGGTGACGACTGCTTCGGGCTTGCAATACATCGACGACGCCGTCGGTGAAGGCGAATCGGCAAAGGCCGGCGATACCGTCAGTGTTCAGTATACGGGCTGGATCCAGAAGGCTGATGGCAGCAAGGGATTGCTGTTCGACACGACCCGGGACATCGGCCGACCGTTCGAATTTCGACTCGGCCGGCGCAAGGTCATCCAGGGTTGGGAAGAAGGCATCAGTGGAATGCGCGTCGGCGGCAAACGCACACTGATCGTTCCCACCGAGCTCGCCTACGGCAAACGCGGAGCCGGACAGATCGTGCTGCCGAATCAGAATTTGATATTCGAGATTGAGCTGGTGGGGCTCAGAGTGAAGTAGCCGGGCATCTTCGCGAAGTGTATCGACCACTGAACGGCGAATGGACATGCGCCGCGTCACCAGCAAGCAGTACTGTGCCCACCCTACTCCCACCACCGCTTTTTGCTGCCCCGCACAAGCATCTCGTCCTGCGGCCCTCACGACAATGCGGAACCGCGTCGCAGTTTTGTCTAAATCAGCGTTGGAAGTGTGACCGACTCCGCCTCCGGCTTACGCCGCGTCACATCGTGCATAAAGTCCCTCACCGTGGAGCCGTCAACGGCATGTGTATACATGCATCCGCATGGCATCGATCGTAGTCAACACAACATGGCGAGGATAGACATGAACTCCAGTTCCAAACGGCTTCACATGCGCTTGGCGGTTGCGGTCGCGCTGGCCGCGGGCATGGCCGGAGCGGGCAGCAGCCTTGCGGCCACCGATACCGATAACCTGCTCGTCTCGGCTTCCGTGACGGCCACCTGCACGATCTCGACCGCGCCGGTCGCGTTCGGTGCATACGATCCGACCGCGGTCAGCGCCCTGGACGCCACCGGTACGGTGACGGTCCTTTGCACCAACGGAACCGCGGGTTACATCACCCTGGGCGAAGGCGCGAATCCCGATGGTGCCAGCACGCCTGCCGCGCCGTTGCGCCAGATGGCGGGTGGCGCAGCTGCCGCTGGACGGCTTGGCTACCTGCTCTATTCCGAACCCACTCGCACGACTGTCTGGGGTAACACCGGCACGACCGGTTTGGGCCATACGGGCGACGGCACCAGCACTGCGCTGACGGTCTATGGAACGATTCCGGCTGCGCAGAACGTCATTGCCGGCTCCGGCGGTACCGCCTATGCGGATACAGTGGTAGCGACGGTCACGTTCTGATGCGTGCAGCGATTGAAAACGCAGCGCGTGGCCTCGCATGCAGTGTTGCGTGCCTTCTGGCAATCGGGCCGGCACTTGCCGGCTCGATTGCCGTCAATCCCATTCGCGTGACGTTGTCCGCGACCAAGACAACCGGGGCCCTGGTAGTACGCAATGGCGGTGCCGAAGCCAGCGTGGTGCAACTGCAAATCGTGGCTTGGTCGCAGCAAGACGGCCAGGATGTCTACGTTCCCGCTACTGAGGTGCTCGCAACACCGCCCATTTTCACCGTGCCTGCGGGTGGATCGCAGACGGTACGCATCGGGCTGCGGCAGCCTGCCGATCCGCGTCGCGAAGTCAGCTATCGCGTGATCATGCAGGAGGTGCCTCCGCCGCCGAAGCCGGATTTTCGCGGCCTGCAAGTCGCGCTGCGCTTCAGTGTGCCGATCTTCGTGATGCCGGCAGTCGCGTCCGCACCGGTCCTGGCCTGGCGGGCAAATCTCACTTCGCAGGGCGATTTGAATATCGTCGCAGCGAACACCGGCACGGCGCACGTTCAGATCATCAAGTTCAAACTCGCTTCCGGTGGAACGGAGTTGCTCCCGGCCGAGCAGCCCAGCGCGGCATACATATTGACCGACCAGCAACGCGACTGGAATCTCAGGTTCAAGTCGGCTCCGGCCGCGGGCAGCACGTTGCGAATCATTGCACAGACCGACGCGGGCGACATGCACGCGGATGTGGTCGTGGCCGGCTCGTAGCCATTCCCACCATTCGAAGGCATCGGGTCCCCATCGCTCCGGCGTGCAACCGTCATGCTCCGGATCACAACCATCCAGGGTCGCGGAACGAACAGGGTTACGAACGCCGCCCTCCTCGTTGCGGCTCTGTGCGGTTTGTCATGGACGAACATCGCTTCGGCCGCCACCGCGACGCAGGCGACCGCCGTGCAAGCGGCAGTGATCGAATCGCGGGATATCGAAGAGCTGCTGCTCGCGGTCTCCATCAACGGCCAAAAGACGACGGACGTTTCGTTGATCACGCGCATCACTGCCACGGGCAGTCTGCTGGTTCGGCGCGATGACTTGCTTCGTTGGCGCCTGATCGTGCCCTCGACGGCAGGCGTAATGAGAGACGGCGAATTGCTCTATCCGCTCGACGCTCTCGCCGGTCTCACTTATCGGGTGGACGAGCCGGAGCAGATGCTGCTGATCGTCGCGCCGGCGCAATTATTCGCGGCAACACAAGTCGCCGGGTCGCATGGATCCCTCGTCGATCCGACACCTTCGCCGTTCGGGGGCTTCCTCAACTACGACGTGTTCCATACCAGCGATCCGGACCGGAACTCCACCAACGCGCTGGCGGAGATCGGCATGTTCAACGGCTGGGGCATGGGCGTGAGCAACTTCTTGCGACTGGACCTGCCGGAGGAGCAACGGATCGTAAGGCTCGAAACCACTTGGACTCACGATCGACCGGCGCAGATGACGAGCCTGCGCATGGGCGATCTGGTCAACGCCGCAGGGAGCTGGGGGCGGCCGGTACGATTCGGCGGCGTGCAGTGGGGCACCAACTTTGCCAGCCAGCCCGGCTTCATCAGCTTTTCCCGTCCCGCGATGTCTGGCGAAGCAACGCTGCCCTCGACGCTCGATCTCTATGTGAACGATACGCTGCGGATGCGTCGGCAGGTACCTGCGGGGCCGTTCTCGATCCAGGACATGCCCGTGATGACCGGGCAGGGTGAGGCACGGCTCGTCGTCACCGATCTGCTGGGACGCGAGCAGGTCATCGTTGCACCCTACTATGCGAGTCCGCGCCTGCTGGATGCCGGGTTGAATGCCTACTCCTATGAGCTTGGTGCGATTCGCGAAGACTTCGGCATCGCGAGCAATCACTACGGCAGGCCTTTGGCGGTGGGCACTTTCCGGCGTGGCGTGTCGAGTCATTTCACCGGAGAAATCCATGCGGAGCTGCTCGAAGACCAGCAGACGGCCGGCATCAGCAGCGTCTTGCTGTGGCCCGCTGCCGGCGTCTTCAGCGCATCGATGGCAGTGAGCCGCAGCGATGCAGTAACAAGTCCCGATGGAATGGGAAAGCTCGCCGACACAAACGGCGGCTACGGCACACTGGTCGGAGCGGGCTTTCAAGCCCAGAACCATCGCTTCGGATATGGCGTCAGCGCCCAGTGGAGCAGCGAACACTTCGCGCAAGTCGGCCTGGAACGCGGCCGACCGGCACCGCGCTTGACGGGTCAGGCTTTCGCAAGCTTCGCAATGAGGCGAGCTGGCGCCATCGGGCTGAGTTATACGCGCCAGGATCCACGCGACGCCGAACGCGTCGACTTGCTGAATGCCACTTACAACGTGACGCTCGGAAGAATCGGATTTCTCGGGCTGTCGTTCGTGCGGGTTCTCAGTGCGCAGTCCGCTTCGATCGCGAGTCTCAATTTCACGCGCCTGTTGGGAAAACGCGATACGGGCAGCGTGTTCGCATCGAGAGATGGAGGACGCACACGAGCGACCATGCGTGTTCAACGCAGCGTGCCGCAAGGAGAAGGAGTGGGCTATCGACTCTCGACCGGCCTGGCCGATTCGGATCGCCGCGAAGCCGCGATGACCGTCCAAAGCGGGATCGGAACCTATGAGGCCGAAGTCGGGCAATTCGAAGGCGAGACGAGCTACCGCGGCAGTATCAGCGGCGGTATCGCGCTTCTCGGTACAGATGCATTCCTGAGCCGCCGCATCGATAGCAGCTTTGCCGTGGTCGAGGTACCGGGCTATCGGAATGTGAGCGTCTATCGCGACAACCAACCGATCGCTCGCACCAATGCTGAAGGGGTGGCGCTGATTTCCAGGCTGCGGCCGTACGAGGTCAATTCACTGCGGATCGAACCGGCCGACCTGCCGTTGGATGCGAAGATCGGCACCCTGCAGCTCGACGCGATTCCTTATCTGCGCAGCGGACTGCTACTGTCCTTTCCAGTAAAGCGCTCGCGCGGTGCTACTTTCAAGATCGTCCTGGACAATGGCGATGAGCTTCCGGCCGGAGCCACTGTGAAGATGGCCGGCCAGGAAGAAGCGTTTGCGGTTGGCCTACGCGGGGAGGTCTACGTGACGGATCTCGCGGCGAACAATGACCTGCAGGTTACGTGGCGGGAACAGAGTTGCGCGGTCGCCGTGCCATTCCCGGAATCGAGCGATCCGCTGCCGGATCTCGGCACGTTCCTGTGCAGCGGAGTGACTCGATGAACGAGGCGACACGGGAATTCTGGGGCGCCGCACGGAGTAGCACCATCGTGAGCTGGCTGTGCGGTGCCGCGCTATTGATGCTTTCGTTTGCCCCGTGGGCAGCAACGTGCACCGTGAGCGCCGGCGGCATTGCCTTCGGCGGTTACGATCCGTTCGTCAACCTGAACGTCGACAGCGTGGGCAACATCAGCGTCAACTGCGATGTCGCAACGACGTATTCGATCGCGCTGAGTACGGGAAGCGGAACCTACGACTCGCGCGCCATGATGAGCAGCACTCACGAGTTGTTCTACAACCTGTATATCGACGCAACGCTGACGACCGTCTGGGGAGACGGTACCGGCCACTCGGCGACAGTCGGCGGCACTCAGTCGATCGCGAATCACACCGTCTATGGACGCATCCCCGCCGCGCAGAATGCCCACGTCGGCGTCTACAGCGACACCATCGTCGTCACGCTCACGTTCTGATCGCGAATTTCAGGGCAGCGGGTGCGGGCCTTCGCTGCGCCCTGGAATAGAGAGGTCGGGCAAGCGCCGCTGGAGTGTGAATACCTGCAGCCATCGACCTTTTCTTGAGAAGCTGGCGCCGCCTGAGTTGCCATCGGAGGCGGCGCTCCTCGCCCTTCCTATTGCCCGATGATCTCGATAGCGCTGACGATGGGATTCTTCACCTGGTGACGGAACACGATGTTGAGCTGTCCGTCGGTGACCGTCACGACTTTGCTCACCGCCAGCGGCCGATTGAGTCCGCCCGCCGCTGCGTACACATCGAGGTTGTCGATCTGCTGGACGCCTTCCATGTCCACGTCGAACGTCCGCGCGCCAGCAAAAGCCGTCTTGGTATTGCTCTCCAGGAACAGCAGCCGCACCGCGTATTCGCCGTTGGGCACGGTGTAGTTGTATTGCAGCTCAGGCGCCGGTGTGTCGTCCCAACGAATGCTCTGGTACAGCGAATCATCATCCGTGCCCGCAACCGCCGCGGACGACGTGCTGACACTTCCGATATTGAAGTTCGAATCCGCCGACCAGAGATGCCCCTGCGCATCGGTGTAAGCACCACCGCCAGCGTTGGTCCGGATCACTGTCCCAGCGCTACCGCCGCCCGGTCCCTGCGCAATAATCTCGATCGCGTTGATGATCGGACTGCGCACGACGTGCTGGAACAGGATGTTCAGCTGTCCATCGCTGACAGTGACCGTCGCGCTCTTGACGAGAGCCTTGTTGATCGCCCCCGCTTCGCGGAACACATCGAGATTGGTGAAGCGCGGCGAGCCTTCGATCGCCACGTTGAACACGCGGGCGCCGTTCGAACCGCGATCGGCATTGATTTCGGCGAAGTGCAGCTTCACTAGGTAGGTGCCGTTGGCGACCGGCAAGCTGTATTGCAGCTCGGGCGCCGGCGTGTCGTCCCAACGCTGGTTCTGGTACAGGGCATCGTCGGTCGTGCCGGCAATCGCCGCACTCGTCGAGTTCACGATACCGGTATTGAAGCCGGTATCCGCCGACCAGACTTGTCCCAGGCTGTCGGTGAAGGCGCCGCCACCCGTATTGATACGCAGTGCTGCACCGCTGGCGACAGGCAGGTCGCGAACATAGACATCGGCGCGGGCATTGAGATCGTCCGCCGCCAGGTTGCTGGCGAGCGTGGTGAAGACCACACGCTGGCCATCGGCACTGATGGAGGGATCGCTGCTCTCTGCGTTGGCCGCCTCGCCCGCGCTGTTCACGCTGACGAGCTTGGTCGTCTGCGTCTGGCGGTCTCGCACCATCACCTGCGAGCTGCAATTGCACCCTACTACGGCGACCGCGGTAAAGGTCACATAGCGCCCGTCGCTGCTGATGCCCGGACTGAACCCATTGAGCACCACGGGTTGCCCGTCCGGGCCGAAGCTCACACGCTCCGTGGTATTCGAGACCAGATCGCGCAGATAGACAGACGTCACGCCGGTGACACCACTCGCCAGGTTCGCAGCTCTGGAATTGAAGACCACATAGCGACCGTCAGGCGAGATCGTCGGCACGAAACTGCTGTCATTTCCTTGGGCTCCATTGCTCGCCACGCTGACCCGCACCGTAGTACCAGTCGTACGATCGCGCACGAATACGTCCGTGAACCCATTCGTGTCGCCGCTTACCAGGTTGGTGGAATCTGACGCGAAAGCGACATAGCGACCGTTGGAACTGATGGAGGGATTGATGCTACGCGAGTCACCCGGTGCGCCGCTCGAACTCACGCTGATGCGCTCAGTGGTTGCCGATTGCCGGTCACGCACGAATATATCCGGATCGCTGTTGATCTCTCCGGCCAGCAGATTGCCGGCCGAGGAAGAGAAGGCGACGAATCTGCCATCGGCGCTGATGGACGACTCGCCACTGTCGTCGTCGCCCGGAACGCCACTGGCGCTGACACTCACCAACTCGATAGGTCCGCCGTCGAGGTCGCGAACGAAAACATCGGTCGCGAAGTTGCTGTCGCCGGCGACCAGGTTGTCAGCACTCGAAGCGAACGACACGTGCCTCCCGTCCGCGCTGATGGCGGGAATACCGCTGGAGGCGTTGGGCTTGCTGCCGCCGGTGTCGAAGCTCACCGGCTGAATTGCTCCGGTCTGCAGGTCGCGAACGAACACGTTACTGTTGAACGCACCGCCCGAGCTCAATACGGGAGAGGTATAAGCGACGTACCTGCCGTTGGCACTCAGGCTCTTGCCTGCGGTGGAGCTGCCTCCTCCCGCTGCTGAAGTGCCTTGAGTTATCACGCTGGCCGTCGACGTCTGCAGATCCCTGAGCACGATCCGGCCGTCGACCCGTAGCGCGACATATCGTTCGTCTGCGCTGAAGGAAGTTGCCGGGCTGTGCACATCCCAGAACACATCGCCATCGTCACTGATGCGGGTCGTGGTGCCTGCAACCCGATCGCGGAGGAACGTGTCGTAAGCAACGTTGATATCGTTGGGAACGAGGTTGGACGAGAACGAGTAGAACGTCACATACCGTCCGCTACTGCTAATGGACGGCGCGTAACTGCCGCCCGCGGAATTCTGCCCGACGGATACCTCGTTCGCCTGCTCTCCCGCGCTGCTGACGCTGACTCTTTCCGTGGTCCCCGAGAGACGATCGCGAACGAAGATATCCGGATATTCGCTGGTGGTGTCGCCAGGCACCAGCGTTGTGGCGAAGGAGGCGAACGCCACGTAACGCCCGTCGGCGCTGAGGACGCCGCTGTAACTCAGTCCATTTGCCTGAGCGCCATTGGAGGCCACGCTGACCAGTTCGGTGGTGCCCGTCAGCCGATCGCGGACGAAGAGGTCATCGATTCCATTGGTATCGTTCGCCACCATGTTGGCTGACCGGTTCTCGAAGGTTACATACCTGCCGTCAGCGCTCAACGATCCACCAGACGAAGGACTGTCCGCCTGACCGCCGCCATTGCCAAGGCTGACGCGTTCGGTGGTACCGTTGACGAGATCGCGCACGAACACATCCTGCACGCCATTCGTGTCGCCAGGCACGAGGTTCGTATCCAGGGAACTGAATGAGACATACCTGCCGTCGGCGCTGATGGAGGAGTTGAAGATATTGGAGCTGCCCTGAGCGCCGGTGCTGCTGAGATTGACGCGTTGAGTCGTACCCGCGATTCGATCGCGAACGAACACGTCCGCACGTTCGTTGGTGTCGCCAGGGACGAGATTGCTGGCGCTGGAAATGAACTCGATGTAGCGACCGTCCGCGGAGATCGAGGGTCCGTCGCTGTCCGCATTCGCTTGCGCTCCAGCAGCGCCGACGCTGATGCGCTCGGTGGTACCCGCCTGTCTATCGTAGAGGAAGATATCGCTCCTCGCGTTGGTGTCTCCGGTAACCAAGTCCGAGTCGTACGAGGCGTACGCGACGTACCGTCCGTCCGCACTGACGCTCGGGTGCTGGCTGGCGCTGAGCGGCACTTCTCCGGGTATCCGGGTGCTCACGAGTTTGGTTTCACCCGGAGCCGCCGTTACCGCGATCGGCGCTGCCAGCGACATCGCTATGACAGAAAGCATTCGACTGCGCATGTCAGCGACCCTCCGTGCTGGTACCCGCAAAGCTCACGATTTCCCCGGAGGCCGTGTCGACCGCCTCGACACGAAGCTGCACCTCGCGCAGATCCCGGTCAGCCAATGGACTGATCACGCAGGTGTAGGTCCACGTGACTTCATCCTGGCCGCCGGATTTCAGCGACTGCACGCGGGCAGGTTCGCACTCGCTGCTCGGCTGCGGGAGATTCGTCCGCGACAGGAAGAAGTGCAGATCGTAAAGATCGTGACTGCTTTCATTGCGCACCATCAGTTGCAGTTGCAACCCAACGCGACCTGCACGCCGTTCGGGCTGCGATACCACGCTGTGAGTGATGACGAGCCGGTAGTCGGCAGGGTCGACAGGCTGAGCGGCAAATCCGCTCGATGGCGCGAACGCCGCAACCAGCAAAGCAATCGTGCACGTTGCCGCTGCTCTACGTCGCTCACCAGCCTGTAAGGCAGTGCATATCTGAGTTCGCAATTGCAGCGCCGATAGCCGAGGCGCTGCCGTGCGTGAGTTAGTCGTCATTGATGTTCACCGGCGTGGTTGGATGAAGGTCAGCTGCGACTACCGTGTCGTGGTGTCAAGTGGAGGTGGACCAACCGAAGACCGCCAGGACAGGCATCGCTTTGTGACAGCAGCATACCAATGGCGTGGTGTGCGCCGCGTCATCCGAATGGATGACACTTTCGATTTATTTTTTTCTTTCGATTTATTTTCTTCCCCAGGTGCGGCCACCCTTGCCGGCTGGGCTGATTTCCTGGTTGAAAAGGCACGTGACGCAGGCGAGGCAGTCATCCTGGTTGGCCACAGCCGCGGCGGCCACGTGATCGGTGAAGCGGCCGAGCGCGCCCCGGAGCTCATGGCGGGCCTCGTTTATGTCACCGCCGTCCTCGCCCGGCCGGGCCAAAACGCGTTAGAGGCAATCGGCGCCAATACCGACGACACACCGCTCGACCTTTCTTCCGGCGGCGTGATGACGATGTCGGCTGAGGTGGCAACGCCGATCTTCTACAATCGCTGCACGCCCGCCGATGCGGCCGAGGCGGGACGCCGACTCTGCCCGGAAGCCTATGCGCCCACTGCAACACCATCGAGCGTCAGTTGGGAGCGCTGGGGCCGAGTGCCACGTGCGTATGTCGAATGCAGCGACGATCGGGCGCTGTCGCTCGAACAGCAGCGGACAATGCAAGCGTTTGCGCCTTGCGATCCGGTGTTCACGCTCGATGCCGACCACTCGCCTTTCTTCAGTGCTCCGGAGTTGCTTGCGGAAGCGATCCTTGCGGCGGGACGGTCTTTCTCAGCGACACGCGCCTAGACTGGAGCATTTCGTATAAGTGGGTGAGCTGTATTCCACCTGTGCTGCATGCACTGGTGATCCACCAGTTGCGATGGTAACTACAACTCTGCAAACGAAGGAATCGTATGCGCACACTCGTTATTACAACCTTTGCCCTCGCGTGTTCAGTCGGACTGAGCGCCTGTAACCACTCATCTCCGGAACTCAGCCACGTCCCGCCCACCGAGCAGTGGACCTGGGGCGTGTATGAGATCCAGAACGAACGGGAACAGATGAAACAAGCACTGACAGCAGCGGGAGTTCCGTTCGAAGTTCGCGACCTGGGCGCCGGTCGCGAAGAGATACGCTATCTCGAGAAGCACAGAGATCGGGTGTCGACGATTGAAATCGATATTTTTGGCCAGCCGCCGCCTAGCGGTCGCAACGTCGGACGAGACTCCAGGATCGAACGTGGCCTGCAAGAACGGCACGTGCTTTATCGAACGACGAATTACCGCGGCCAGGCACTGTTGGTGTGGGACGAAAAATACGATAACGATGTGGACGCAGTACTGCGGGAACTCAACCCGGAGTGGGCTGCGGGCATCAAGCAGATGAGAGGGCAATAGTTCGCGAGAAACAGCGACGAAAAACAGCGACATCGGATCACCGTGAATCGTCGCATTTCGCTGCCGTATTTCGGTCGCGCGATGACGCCTCGATGCGACAAGCCGCTATGAAAAAAAACTGGCGATTCCTAGGTTTTTCGGACTCAGCGCGAGCATCCGATCGAAGACGCACGCCGAAGTAGGAAAGAAGTCTCAGGGAGGACATGGCATGCGAACACATCGATTCAGCACTTACTTCCGGCCCGCCGTTCACCTGCTGCTCCTTTGGACTGCGCTGCTCGTGTGCTCCGCATCGCCGGCGATGCACGTCTCCTCGGGACACATCTACGACGAGCAGGGCAACCGGATCACGATTCGGGGCGTCAACTGGTTCGGCGCCGAGACGGATACGCGCGTCGTTCACGGGCTCTGGGCCCGCAACATGACCGACATGCTGGACCAAATGAAGTCGATCGGCTTCAACGCCGTGCGCGTACCCTTCTGTCCCGCCACGCTCCAGAGCGTGCCCACCAATTCGATCGACTTCAGCAAGAACCCCGCGCTCCAAGGGCTGAACAGTCTGCAGGTGCTGGATGTGCTCGCCGGCGAGCTCGAGAAGCGCGGCATGTACTTCCTGATGGACCATCATCGTCCCGACTGCAACGCGATTTCGCCGCTGTGGTACATCAACGGCTACACGGAAGCGCAATGGATCGCGGACCTCAAGTTCGTTGCCGCTCGCTACAAGGACTACCGATACTTTCTCGGGATGGACCTGAAGAACGAGCCGTACGGCGCCGCACGCTGGGGCAGCGGCAATGCCGCGGTTGACTGGAACGACGCTGCCGAGCGAGCCGCAACCGCCGTGCTTTCGGTTGCGCCGCAAGCCCTGATCTTCGTAGAAGGTATCGGCGACGGCTCGTACTGCACGACAGTAAGCAGCGGCATCTGGTGGGGCGGCAACATCAACCCGCAGATGTGCGCGCCGCTCGACATCCCAGCCGATCGACTGGTGTTGTCGCCGCACGTATACGGTCCCGACGTATTCAGTCAATCGTATTTTTCCGCCGCCGATTTCCCGAGCAACATGCCTGCGATCTGGAACAGCCACTTTGGCGATGTGCAGACGCAAGGCTACGCCGTGGTGCTCGGCGAAACAGGAGGCAAGTACGGAGCGGGCGACCCGAAGGACAAAACGTTCCAAGACACTCTCTTCGCCTACCTGAAGCAGCGAGACTTGCGCGATGTGTTCTACTGGTCGTGGAATCCGAACAGCGGCGATACCGGCGGAATTCTCAACGACGAGTGGACGACCGTGCGCCAGGACAAGGTCGCCCTGCTGCAAGCTTTCTGGGCCGGCGCTCCCAATCCGCCGACCACAACGACGCCTACGCCTGCTCCTACTACACCTGTTCCGGCCACGCCTGCCCCTACTTCGCCTGTTCCCATAACGCCTGTTCCCACGACGCCTGTTCCCACTGCGCCCGCGGACCCAGTGACATCGACCTCGCCGACGCCCAGCTCCAGCATGAGCAGCAGCAATGGCGGAGGTGGATCGCTGGACGCGCTACTACTGATGTGCGTCGCATTCGGCGCAGTGCAACGCTGGCGCATAGCGAACCGGAAACAGGGATGAACGGCGGATTTCGTCACAGCATGTAGCGCCCGCAAAGCCTCCGGTTCGCTTCGGCATCCGGTATCAATTGTGAAATCAACTGGCACGGAGCAGCGCTATCGTTTAACGTTGGCGCGAGCCCCGCCGGATGCTTTGAGTTTCGACAGCGCACTCCTGGATGGGTAGCTCGGCAAGTGGCAACCGTGCCTCGGGGAATCAAAGCACACGAGAACCCGTATGATGAAGCGAGTCGCAGCGGCAGTTCTGTCGCTATCTGTCGCAAGCTCCCTGTACGCCTCGGACGCTGAGCATCACTCGCATCCAGTCCCGGAAAAGCTGGGTTCGGTGAGTTTCGCCACGTCGTGCACTCCAGTGGTAAAGGCAGCGTTCGAACGCGCCTTGGCGCTCCTGCATTCTTTCGCGTACAGCGCCTCCGAACAGGGTTTTCAAGACGTCGCTGGCCGAGATCCAGGATGCGCGATCGCATACTGGGGGATGGCAATGACCCATTACCACCAGCTATGGGAACCGCCGTCAGGCAACGAACTGCGTGAAGGCGCTGAACAAATTCGCAAGGCCGTCCAGGCGCGAGCAGGTTCGCTTCGCGAGCGACAGTTCATCGACGCATTGGCTACGTACTATCGTGATGCAGAGCATACAGCACCTGCGGTTCGCGCCGAACGGTACGCGGACGCCATGGCAGGCGTAGCACGAGACAATGCAGGCGACGCCGAGGCGCAGATCTTCTACGCACTCGCTCTCATCGCCACGGCGCCGCCGTCCGATAAGACCCATGGCAACCAGAAGCGCGCCACAGCGATTCTCGAACCGCTCTATCGCTTGCAACCTCAGCACCCCGGACTGGCTCACTATTTGATCCACGCGTCCGACAGTGCAGAGTTGGCGCCACAGGGATTGGCGGCAGCACGCGCATATTCCAAGATCGCTCCATCTGCACCCCACGCGTTGCACATGCCATCGCATGTGTTTACCCGCCTCGGGCTCTGGGACGATTCCATCGATTCGAATCGCGCTGCGCGTGGGGCGGCACATGAGCAAGGCGATGTTGGAGAAGAGCTCCATGCAATGGACTATTTGACGTACGCCTACCTGCAACGCGGCCGATATACCGAGGCCGGCCAGGTTGTGGTCGATCTCCGATCGATGACGACTATATCCGCGTCGCAGTTCAAAGAGGGTTACGCCGCGACGGCCATGCCGGTGCGCTTCGCAATCGAGCGCCGTGCCTGGGACGGCGCCGCTCTGCTGGAACCGTTGCCAAAATCGGCGCCGCATGTCGCAGCGCTCGTTTATTGGGCCAGGGCACTCGGCCGGGCTCGGAGTGAACCTGCACAATCGTCGGATGACGACGTTGCCCGGTTGAGCGACTGCCAGCGTGAATTGCAGTCTGCAGGGAACACCTACTGGGCTACACAAGTAGACGCACTTCTAAAAGAAGCGCAGGCATGGCGGGCTGCCGCCAAAGGAGAGTCGGACGCGGCGATCCAAGACCTGCGTACGGCGGCGGATGAGGAGGATGCACTCGAGAAACTACCGGTGACGCCAGGTCCGATCGTTCCAGCCCGTGAGCAGCTAGGTGAATTGCTTCTGCAGTTGAAACGCCCGGACGAGGCGCTGCAGGCGTTTCAAACCGCTCTGTCCAACGCACCGCGACGACGAGGAGCGTTGGTCGGGGCGATTACTGCAGCCGACCGATTGGGTAACACTGAAATGGCCAAGCATCTTCGCGCGGAGCTGAATCAATAGCTCGGTCGTGCTCCCTGAGCCGTTCGATCACTATAGATTCTTGCAACGCTCACACCGGCCTGAACCTGGTCTCAGCACTCCCGCGGAAATCTGTTTCCATGGCGAATATGTTGCCCGCACCTTCGGGAACGCCTTGCGGCATGAAGGCTTCGAGGCGGGCCGTCGTGACATAGAGCGTGGAGAGCGTAGGGCCGCCGAAAGCGACCATCGTGACGAACGGCACCGGCATATCGACGTAGCGATCCAACTTTCCATCCGGCGTGAAACGCGCCACGCCTCCGGTCGGCGGCCCTCCGGGCGGCGCAGCCACAGCGACCCAGTAACCGCCTCGATCGTCGACCGTCGCGCCATCGGGCATGCCATATTGACTCGGCACGGTGGCGAACGGTCGATATTTGCTCATGCTCGCCTCGCTCGAAACCCGGAATGCATGGTATCCACCTACGCATGCGCATTCCAGGCTAGCGAGAGGAGATCTCGCAGCAGACCGGAGTTGTGTCTACACAAATGGCAGCGCGGCAGCCTCGCGTGAGGAGAAGACGTGGTCTACAACGCCCCACGCCTTGGCCTCCGCCGCGGTCATGAAATGATCGCGATCCAACGTTCGCTCCACCTCTTCGAAGGTGCGGCCGCAATGTCGAGCGTAGATTTCATTGAGGCGACGCTTGGTCCGCACGATGTCTTCGGCATGCCGCTCGATGTCGGACACCACGCCTTGAAAGCCACCTGAGGGCTGATGGAGCATGATGCTTGCGTTGGGTAGCGCGATGCGCTGTCCGTGCGCCCCTGCCATCAGCAAAAAGGACCCCATCGAATATGCGGTGCCCATGCAGACGGTCGCGACGGGGCACTTGATCCATTGCATCGTATCGTAGATGGCCAGGCCGCTGGTCACGACGCCACCGGGCGAATTGATGTACATCGAGATCGGCTTGTCCGGGTTCTCCGCTTCCAGGAACAGCAACTGGGCGTTCACCAGGGCGGCGATCCCATCATCGATCGGCCCGTTTACGAACACGATGCGGTCGCGCAGCAGGCGGGAAAAGATATCGAATGCCCGCTCACCGCGCGCCGAATGTTCGATAACCATTGGCACCAGATTGGCGCTCATCAGGCGGCCCTGCGCATGACGCCGAGAGAACACACGATTGCTGGTGCCCGCGTCAGTCGAGCACGCACACGACGGCGGCGCGAAAGTGGTAGCACGGCAGCAGAGCTTGTTGCAGCGGCACCTGCCATCGCGACGATCGGACACGAGGCAAACCCCTCGTGCACCAAACGCAGATGAGTGCCCCCATCCGGAAGCGCGGAGAGTTCGAAGCTCACTAGCGACTCGACCAGGCTGCCGCAGGCATCGGCATGGTCGCGCTCCCATTGATGCCAGCTCAGTTGCCGATGCGGCTCCGCCTGCAGTATCCGGCAATGCACCGGCGCTGACCCGCGGACACCGTCAATCTGAAATTGCGCTCCAACCTCGGGGCGGATGTCGTTCGGACCCACCCACGCGGCGAGCAACTGCGGCTCGGTCAACGCTCGCCACACCTTGTGCGGCGGCTGGGCCAAGTCGTACTCGAGGACGATGGGCGCGGGTGTTCCGGTAGTGGCTGTCATCGGTCCATATCCTTCAAGACAGTTTTGAGATTCTCGATTCGCGCCGGCCATTCCACGCGATAGTGCTGCACCCAATCCGCTAATGTCGTCAGTCCGCGTGGATCCGAGCGGTAGTAGGCATTGCGACCCTCACGACGCTCCACGATCAATCCGGCAGCTCTCAGCACCGACAGATGCTGAGAAATCGCAGGCTGCGACACGCGAAAGCCCGCCGTCAATTCGGAGACGTTCATCTCCTGCCGCGACAGGCGCTCAAAGACGGCGCGACGTGTCGGGTCCGCCAGGGCGCGAAACACTTCGGATTCCAGCATGAATCAAGCATAAGCCGCCGCTTATGCATTGGCAAGCCTCTCGAACTGTCCTGTGATCGCAGCACCAACGCGGGTTCGCGGTGGCTGAAACAGACATCGATTGCAGGTCGTACGCTGGCCCCGAGACCCACTCATGCGCAACGATCGGGCAGCGCACGCACCAACTTTTCCGAATTCGCGATCTGCCTTTCCTGTCTTCCACGCGCTGATCCACATCTGGTACAGCGACCGTCCAGTAGCGGCTGCGCCAAGACCGGGCCGGTTGGGCAAGACCGGCTGCGATGAATGCTGCGCCCACGTCGGCCACGAAATGAGCGTTGAACGGCCCCGTGGCTGCCACTCCGGGCGTTCTCGCGTACCAGCCGTGGGGGGTCGAACAGCATGAAGCTTCCGTTGAGCAGGTTGACTCCGCCGATGAGTCCGGCCGCGATGCGTTTGAACATGGGGTCCTCCAGTCGTGATGGCCCTTTGACGATCGGGACCGGACCGATGTGACATGGGCCCACCAATACCATGGTGCAATCGATTCGGCCGGGCGCCTCTGCTGTGATCCACGCCTGTGTCATCCAAACTGGGGAGTTCGACATGAGCAATACTCAGGTGCGCAGTGAGACCTCGACAGCGCAGCAGGTCGACATGAAATTCGAGGTCGCCGCCATTCCCGTCTCGGACATCGACCGCGCCAAGCGCTTTTACGGCGACCTGGGCTGGAGGCTCGACGCCGACTTCGCCGTCGGCAACGACTTTCGGGTCGTGCAGTTCACGCCTCCAGGCTCGCCGTGCTCGATCCACTTCGGCACGGGAATCACAGCGGCCGCGCCGGGCTCGATGCGCGGACTGTATCTCGTCGTATCCGACATCGAGGCCGCCCGCGCCGAACTCGTCGGTCGCGGTGTCGAAGTGAGCCAAGTGTTCCACCGTCCTGGCCCAGGAAAACCGCCAGTGAACGGCCCGGATCCGCAGCGGCGCAGTTACTCCTCGTTCGCCACGTTCAGCGATCCGGACGGCAACGGCTGGCTGTTGCAGGAGGTCACCGTGCGATTGCCCGGACGCGTGGATGCGGACGACACGACGTTCACCTCGTCGACTGAACTCGCGAAGGCGCTCCGCCGAGCGGAGGCCGCGCACGGCGAGCACGAGAAGCGGATCGGACAGCGCGATGCCAATTGGTCGGACTGGTACGCCGAGTACCTGGTCAACGAGCAGGGAGGCAAGCCGCTGCCTACGTGAGCTAGCGCGAAACGAGGCTGGTCTCGGCTGCAAGGTCACTGAGCACGCTGCGCAGTTCGCGCAGCTTTGGCGGCTTGCTCAGAACGTGATCGACGCCGTCCGGAATCTCGTTGTTCGAACGCAGGCGCTGTCCCCAGCCCGTGAGAAGAACGACCGGGGTCGTGGGCGACGCCGCCTTCACTGCCAACGCCACCTGTCGTCCGTCTACATAGGGCATCCCCAGATCCGAGATCACTGCTTCGAACGGTGCATCGCTCCCCAGCGCCTCGATGAACACGTCGATTCCCTGTTGACCTCCTTCCGCGCACACCACGATATTCCCTTCGCTGGTCAGTGCGTCCTGCAAGGACTCGATGACGAGGGGATCGTCGTCGATGATGAGCAGCTTCAACGGCCGCTGTTGTCCAGATGACGGCACAGTCGTCACGGCAACTGCGGGTACTGCTACCGACGGGAAGATCATTCGTACGGTGCTGCCCTTCGCGGGCGCGCTGTCGATCTCGATCTCCGCGCTGTGCCGCTGGATCATGCCGAACACCATCGCCAGTCCCAGGCCGGTGCCGCGCTCTCCCTTGGTAGTGAAAAAAGGTTCCAGGCAGAGCCGGCGGGTGGTTTCGTCCATCCCGATCCCGGTGTCGCTGACTTCGAGATAGAC
>Ga0157380_10000295_pt1 | contig 29994 bp, 21 predicted proteins | sample S35metaG_FD_119757 | JGI IMG/M metagenome (GOLD analysis project Ga0157380, IMG submission 119757) | Switchgrass rhizosphere microbial communities from Kellogg Biological Station, Michigan, USA - S3-5 metaG | ecosystem: Host-associated > Plants > Roots > Rhizosphere > Soil | place: USA...
ACCTATTTGTTCTTCACGATACAGGATTGGCATTTCAAACTCCCTGAGAAACTCAATTCCTTCAAGTTTCATTTCAATGGCAAGCGCACGCTGATAAATCACCTCTTGGAAACCGGTGCCCAGAATTTTATGAACAGTCATGGCGCAACCAATAATTTTGGCAGTCAGCGCTGAATATTTGTATTGTTCATTGATCATTGTAAAAAGTGTTTGAACTGTAATTTAATTAGTTTTTAAAATCGTAATCTGCCTTTTGCAATGTAAATAAATCAGGGCAATCATACAAATCATAAAAATCAGAGTTCAGACAAATGGCACGCGTTTGGAAACGCGCGCCAGTGAGAGTTCATAATTCATTATTCTTTTACCAACTTTCCATTTTTACATAAACCATTTCCAGATGTTAACTGATACACATATATACCATTTGGAAGCTGTTCGGTATTTATGGTGATAGTATTTGTAAATTGTTGATTTATCAGTTTCCTTGAGGTAATGTCATAAATAATAATTTCTGATGGGCTATTATTAGTCTGGCTGACATTTATTTTATTTCCAAACGGATTAGGGGAAATAAATGCTTCATCAGGGATTTTGCTTTTGTCATTAACACCCTGCGGAAAATGGTTCACAGTGTAGGCATTCATAAATGACCCTGTGGATAAAACAACACCATTTGAATCTTTTAATACAACACTTCCCATTTCAAAAGCCGGAGCTCCCAGGTTTTTTGTGTACCAGGTAAAATATTCAGAAGAGTCGTAAGAAAAAATGCCAACATTCAAAATAGAGTCCTGATGAAAACGGAAAACATGAACTCTTAATACACTGTCATAAGTCACGTTAGGAAGTATAAGTTTTCCCCAGCCATCACATTCCTGATAGAGTGAAATTTTATTATAGTGGCTATTTGATAATCCCTGGTGACTCGGACCTTCAGCCTGATCCGATAAGGTATCTCCATACACCCATGGAAACTTCATGATTTTAAGCGGGTCGTTATAATGATGCTCATGGTAAACCCCGAAACCCAAATCCTGGCAGGAACCCAAATGGTAATATGCTATGGAATCACCGTAATAAAAAGCGTTCCAGTTGGAAATTGGAATATTAGAAACCATCAAATTTGGCGAGGGTATAAAACTTCCAAAACAATTTTGATAGTTAATGTTGGAACTGTACAAATCTGTGTACGCTGTTAAATAACTGATCATGCTGAAATCCCAAATAACATTAGCTCCATTTGCTCCGGGATTAATACCACCTGTAGTATCGCATTTAATCCTTGTTTGATGGTCGCCATGCATGGGAAAATCCTGGCGAGTTAAAAACGGTTGCGAAAAGGAATAGAAATCTGTAGCCAGGATCAACAATGCTGTTTGCAAGTGAATGATAAAGCTTTTTTTCATGATCGAAATGAATTGAGCATTCAATTTGAAATCATTGATTGCAATGTAAGCATTTAATCAGGACAATCATCCCAATAGCTATCAGGAGGAAGACAAATCCGTGATTCAGAAAATTGTTGCTATGAAACACAGCCGTATCAAACTAAACCCGATGGCAGGGAGCTCCGCGACCGGACAGCGGGTCTGCAGCTGCCATGAAACACTGCAGCTTGTTTCCTTGTCAGAAGTCAGAGGACAGTAGAAGGAGGGCTGATTGCTGAACATATCATAATTATTGTTTTTTCTATGTGCCCTATGTGCCTATGTGGTTTTCATTTTTTTGGAACCACATAGGCACATAGAACACATAGGCTGTTTCCAAATCATTTTGTGCTGGCTAACAGCTATTGGCCATTAGCTTATGGCTTGCTCCATTCATTTTTTAAAAACGAATTCAGCCATTAGCTATCAGCCATCAGCCAAAAACTACCTGCCACCAAAATAAAATTCTTCGGCCTTTTTACCGATCTCCCAATTAAAACATCGGCAAATACCTGTTCCTAAAAAATATTTTTCCGTCTTTCCGCACTACTGCTGACATACAGCCATTTTCAGGCCCCGTTTTTTTCAACAACCGGCCCGAAATTTTTTAAAAACTCCTTTTTTTGTATAAGTTTGCACCCTGATTTTAAAAATTATTACCTCGGATTCGTACAATGACTAATAAAATCAAGGGTTTCAGGGCTTTCTGCAGGCTGTTTTTCCTGTTTTTACTGGCTTTTGCTGCAAGCGCACACCTTGCAACAGCCCAGCATGAGGAGCATGCCGATACTGCAGCCGCAACGGAGGCTGTTGCTGATGAAGGCGCTGAACATGCGCATGGAGAAGCAGCGCACGGAGAAGGCCATGAAGAAGGAGGCAAGTTCAATGCCGGCAAGCTCATTATGGAGCACATCAGCGATGCGCACGACTGGCATTTGTGGGGACATACACACATTCCCCTGCCAATTATCCTGTACACGCCTGAAGGACTGAAGTGTTTTTCATCGTCAAACCTGGCACACGGAGCCGTTTATGAAGGATATATATTGGAAGGCAACCATGTAAAAGCAGTGGACGCCGACGGTAAGGTAAATGAAGAGGCTTCCTCACACATTGTTGATATTTCCATTACCAAGAATGTGGCGTCGATGCTCATTTCCATCACCATCATGCTGCTGGTGTTTATTTCCGTAGCCAATGCCTACACACGCAACAAAGGCAAAGCGCCATCCGGTTTGCAGTCGCTGATTGAACCCATTATCATGTTCATCCGCGACGACATTGCCAAGGCATCCATCGGTCCGAAGAAATATGAGCGCTACATGCCTTATTTATTAACGATCTTCTTCTTTATCTGGATCAACAACCTGCTGGGACTGGTTCCCATCTTCCCCGGAGGTGCCAATTTAACAGGAAACATTGCAGTGCCGCTTACTTTGGCCTGCATGACCTTTATCATCACCACCCTGAGCGGCAATGCCAATTACTGGAAGCACATATTCGTAATGCCAGGCGTTCCCAAATGGGTTTTGATCATCCTCACACCCATTGAAGTGATGGGCATCTTTATCAAGCCATTCGTTTTAATGGTGCGGTTGTTCGCCAACATCACCGCCGGCCACATTGTGCTGCTGGTGTTCTTCTGCCTGATCTTTATTTTCGGCGAAGGTTCACCGGTTACCGGTTATGTCACAGCCATACCTGCCGTGCTGTTCACCATCTTCATCAACTGTCTTGAATTGCTGGTGGGACTGCTGCAGGCGTACGTATTCACGTTCCTCTCAGCGATCTATTTCGGAATGGCGACTGCGGAACCGCACGGAGACCACCACTAAAAATTAGTTAATAGTTAATAGTGAATAGTGAAGAGTTAATAGTAGAAGTAGGAGTGATGAGAAGGATCGAACTTAAACAAACCTTGTAACCGATAACTAGAAACTAGGAACTAGGAACCAGGAACCAGGAACTAAAAATAAACCAGCCACCGGGAACTTTGCCACCGGCAGCTGTAATTGAAAAGGCAGAGGACACTTAATAAATTAACAACATGTTAGGAATGTTATTAGCAGACATGGAAATTGCAAAAGCGGGCGCCGTAATCGGAGCCGGTATCGCTGCACTGGGTGCAGGTGTTGGTATCGGACGCATCGGCGGCAGCGCACTGGAATCCATCGCCCGCCAGCCTGAAGCAAAAGGCGACATCGTATCGAACATGATTCTTGCTGCCGCCCTTGTTGAAGGGGTTGCACTGGGCGCTGTGGCGCTTGGCTTTATCGTAGGCTTGTAATCAATGGTACAAAGGTCCTGCATCAGCAACGATTGGTTGGGATGCAGGACTTTAATGAGTTTAAAGTTTAAGGTTTAAAGTTTAAAGTTGGCTTAAAAGACCAGAAACTAGAAACTAGAAACTTTACATCTAAATAAAAATAAAAAAATTCACTTATAAATAGTTAACATGGAATTAGTAACACCCTCCATAGGTCTTGTCTTCTGGATGCTGGTCTCATTCGGGATCGTATTTTTCCTGTTGAAAAAATATGCATGGAAACCCATCCTTACCATGCTCAAAGAAAGGGAAACATCCATACAGGATGCCCTCGATGCAGCTGAGCGCGCCAAGCAGGAAATGGCCAGCCTGAAATCAGACAATGAACGCATCCTGATGGAAGCAAGGAATGAAAGAGATACGCTGCTGAAGGAAGCACGTGAGATCAAAGATGCCATCATCAACGAAGCAAAGCAGAAAGCATCAGCTGAAGCGGAGCGACTGCTGAAAATTTCGCGCGACAACATACATGCGGAAAAAACGGCTGCCATCAAGGAAATCAAAAATCAGGTGGCCACACTGTCGATTGAAATTGCTGAGAAAGTGATCCGCCAGCAACTCTCGAACGATGAGAAACAGAAAGCTTTGGTAGCAGACTTGTTGAAAGATGTGAAGCTCAATTGAGGGAACAGGTATAAGTAATGAGTTTAAAGTTAAGCTTCTAAACTAAGAAATGATAAATAAGAGAGTTGCCAGACGGTATGCCAAGTCGTTGCTTGACCTTGCAAAAGAACGCAAGATCACTGACAGGGTATTTGAAGACATGAGCCTGATTGCTGATGTGTGCAAGCAAAATCATGACTTTGCCGTAGTGCTTCAGAGCCCGATCATCAAGTCGGATAAAAAGGAAGCCATCATCCGACAGATTTTCGGAGGAAAGGTTGATAAGGTTACAGGTGCATTCCTTGACATCATCACACGCAAACGAAGGGAGAAATTCCTGGATCAGATAGCCGCTGAATTTATTTCGATTTACAAAGAAAGCAAGGGCATATCAACGGCGTACATCACTACTGCTGCACCGATTGATGACAAGCTGAGGAAAGAGATATTAAGCCTGATGAAAAAACAGGAAGGCGAAGTAGAGCTGGTGGAGCAGGTGAAGAAGGACCTGATCGGCGGATTTATTCTGCGTTTCGGTGATGAGCAGGTGGACGCCTCTGTGGCAAGGCAGCTGAAAACATTGCGCAGGGAATTCAGATCGAACTGAGTTAAGAGTTAGTAATGAGTTTAACGTTGAACTAGAAACCAGGAACTAGAAAATAGAGACATTTAGAATAAGATTATTTAACTTCATAAAAATAATACAATGGCAGAAATAAAACCGGATGAAGTATCCGCCATATTGCGACAACAGCTTACAGGCGTTAAGACAGCTGCGGAGCTGGAGGAGGTAGGTACAGTACTCCAGGTGGGTGATGGTATTGCCCTCATTTACGGCTTGTCGAAAGTGCAGTCGGGCGAGCTCATTGAATTTGAGAACGGCCTGCGCGGAGTAGTGCTCAATCTGGAAGAAGACAATGTGGGTGTGGTATTGCTTGGCTCGAGCAACGATATACGTGAAGGCGATACGGCAAGGCGTACGGGAAAGATCGCTTCCATCAATGTAGGCGAAGGCATGCTTGGCCGCGTGGTTGACACGCTTGGCGTTCCCATCGACGGAAAAGGCCCGATCAAAGGCGACATGTATGAAATGCCGCTGGAGCGCAAGGCCCCCGGTGTGATCTATCGTCAACCCGTAAACGAACCACTACAGACAGGTATCAAGGCCATCGACGCCATGATCCCTATCGGCCGCGGACAGCGTGAGCTCATCATCGGCGACCGCCAGACGGGCAAGACCGCCGTTGCCATTGATACGATCATCAACCAGAAAGAATTTTATGAAAAAGGCACACCCGTTTTCTGTATCTATGTTGCAGTAGGACAGAAAGGTTCAACCGTTGCCAATATATTAAAGGTCCTTGAAGAGCAGGGCGCCATGGCGTATACGGTAATCGTTTCGGCCACGGCATCCGATCCCGCTCCCATGCAGTTTTATGCTCCGCTTGCCGGCGCAGCCATCGGTGAATTTTTCCGCGATACAGGACGTCCTGCTTTGATTATCTATGATGATTTGTCGAAACAGGCGGTAGCATACCGCGAAGTGTCATTGCTGTTAAGGCGTCCTCCCGGACGTGAAGCGTATCCGGGTGATGTATTCTACCTGCACTCGCGTTTGCTGGAGCGTGCTGCCAAGGTCATCAACTCTGATGTTATTGCAAAGCAGATGAATGACCTGCCCGAATCGCTGAAAGGCAAAGTGAAAGGCGGCGGATCGCTCACCGCGCTTCCGATTATTGAAACACAGGCTGGCGACGTTTCAGCGTATATCCCCACCAACGTAATTTCCATTACCGACGGGCAGATATTCCTTGAGGCCAACCTGTTCAACTCAGGCGTGCGTCCTGCCATCAACGTAGGTATTTCCGTATCGCGTGTGGGTGGTAACGCGCAGATCAAATCCATGAAAAAAGTGGCGGGTACCCTTAAGCTCGACCAGGCCCAGTTCCGCGAGCTGGAAGCGTTTTCGAAATTCGGTTCCGACCTCGATGCTGCAACGAAAGCCACGCTCGACAAAGGTTCACGCAACGTGGAGATCCTCAAGCAGGGCCAGTATTCACCGCTGCGTGTGGATCAGCAGATCGCCATTATATACTGCGGTACAAAAAACCTGCTGCGTGATGTGAATGTGAAGCGGGTAAGGGAGTTTGAAGTTGATTTTCTCAGCATCCTCGAAACAAAGCATAAGCCGGTTTTAGAAGCGCTGGGCAAAGGACAACTGACCGATGAGATTACCGCTTCGCTTGAAAAAGTGGCAAGGGACCTTGCTCCAAAATATAAATAACAAAGGTCAGTAATACATTCAGCATAAGAAGCAGGCAGTAAGATGGCAAACTTAAAAGAAGTAAGGGTTCGTATAGCCTCCGTTAATTCCACCCAGCAGATCACCAAGGCCATGAAAATGGTTTCGGCATCCAAGCTGAGGAGGGCGCAGGAAGCCATTTTGCAGATGCGTCCGTATGCGGCCAAGCTCCGTGAAATTGTGGAGAACCTCTCCTCAGGCATGGACAGCTCCACGGGTGGCGCTTTCGCAAAGGTACGACCGGTGGAGAAAGTGCTTATTGTTGCAATTACATCCAACCGCGGTTTGTGCGGCGCATTCAATGCAAACGTGATCCGTACGATTAACCGCATGATCGGCGAGCAATACAAAGAGCAGTACCAGGCGGGGCAGGTGAAGGTGATGTGCATTGGCAAAAAAGCCAGCGACTTTTTCAGTAAGAACCAGAAATTATTTCACAGCCAGCACAACGATATTTATACGCAATTGACTTATGACAATACATCAGCGATTGCAGAAATGATCATGAAAGATTTTGCAACCGGAAAATATGATAAAGTGGAAATCGTATACAACCAGTTCAAGAATGCTGCCGTACAGAACCTGATCACAGAAACGCTTTTGCCAATTGAGCCGCCTGCGACAAAATCCAAATCGAAGCTGGTGAACGATTACATTTTCGAACCCAACAAGGAAGAGATCATTTTACAGTTGCTTCCCAAAGCAATCCGTACGCAGCTTCACAAAGCGTTGCTCGATTCGCATGCCAGCGAACACGGCGCGCGCATGACGGCCATGAACAAGGCAACCGACAATGCGGGTGAACTCATCAAAGCATTAAAGCTTTCGTACAACAAAGCCCGCCAGGCTGCCATCACCAACGAAATCCTCGAGATCGTCGGCGGAGCTGAGGCGTTGAAGGGGTAAAAAAGTTCAAGGTTCAAAGTTCAAGGTTCAAAGTTTCGATAATATCGAAACACAAAAGTTTTTACCCGGCAACTTAAAGTTTTTTCAAATTTTTATCAGAAATTGTGCGTGGCACCTTTCCAAACCTGGAAGGATTAAGCCTGCCTGCTGTAACTTTTATCCGCGTGCGGGTGGCAGGGAGTGCCCGGGTTTAGCGAACATTTCACAACTCAACATGTTGCTCGCATCCTGCGAGTGACTGAGCTTTATTGCGAAACGCCGTTGTCGATGAAATTTTCTAACGGTCCCTCGCCGGAGTGAGCGACCCGAATTACACTTCTAAGGAGCTTTTTTCAACAATCATTTTATTTTATATCTTTGAATAGACCTCATCAAATCATTCCATTAAATATAATTTATACATTAATATTGAGTTATATTGAAATCAATTTTTTAAAACCTCAAACCATGAAAAATTTTATCAGGCTGTTTCTGATTTCCTGTTTGGCAAGTGCATCGTACATCACAGGTTATGCACAAACTAACGTCAGCGGATTTATTTCCGTTAACACAACCTGGACCACCGGCGGCTCACCCTACATCATCATTGGAAATACATTGCTTTCATCTGGCATTACCCTGACCATAGAACCGGGTGTTGTGGTGAAGTTTGACAGCAACATGAACCTGCAGGTTGCCGGCGAGCTGATTGCCGATGGTATGCCCCAAAGCAGGATCGTTTTCACTTCGAACCAGGCTACTCCGGCTCCCGGCGACTGGGGAGAAATTAATTTTACCAATACTTCTCCATCCGCTGTCTTTAATGCCAGCGGATATTATTTATCAGGCAGCATCATGCGGTATTGTGATGTTTCGTACGGTGGCGGGATGTCGGGCCAGGTTCACATCATCAGCACGTCACCGTATATCAGTCATTGTAACATATCGTACAGCTCAACAGATGGCATTTATTGCCAGGGCTCATCTTATTTGCTGGATTCCAGTACTGTCAGCCTTTGCACCGGTTACGGAGTTTCATTCAAAAATGTGACTCCCCCTTTCTGTGGCCTGAACATCATTGCCGACAGCATTGTAAATAACAATGACGGAGGAATTTATGTGGATGGGCAACCGGGATGTATCTCCATGATTAAAGGATGCTATTTTTCATCTAACATCAATCACGGAGCTATCAACGCACATGACAACTCCAATTTGCTGAAGGATTTTAAGGTAATTGAAAACTATTTTATAAGCAACAGCGCTGCCACAGATGGCGTAGTTTACCTGAATTCATGTGATCGTGCACGTATTGCGGGAAATTATTTTATTAATAACGTAACGGGATCAGCTAATAGTGGGATTGTAAATTTCGGACACATGGGTGGTGCTGGAAGCGGGGATACGGTTGAATGTAATTTATTTTTGAATAACCAGGCAGGCGGATACGGCGTGATTGGAATTCAATATACGGGTGATGCAGTGATCAGGCATAATTATTTTGAAGGGAACCAGTCTGCATATGATGTGGTTATTACTGATCATCATGGAATGACAGTAACCAATGGCGGAATTTATTTTGAAAACAACATCATCAAAAACAATACATGCGCCGGCGGATCACTGTGCGTTTTTCGTCCCGATATCTGGTCCAATACGCCGCACATGCATATTTCACATAATACTTTTATTGATAACACCGCCACCAATGCAATCTTTTTCACCGGACCTGATATCGGCAACAACACCAACCAGTTCCTTTATTTCCAGGACAATAATTTTTTGAATCCGGCTGCAGCGCATGAAATATACAATGATCTTCCATCCGGATCACCGTCCATTGCAGCTGCATCTAATTACTGGGGCGGTGCAGGCACCCAGCATGTTGATTCAATGATTTATGATTTCTTTGATAATGGCGCAAAATCAGTTGTTTATTATACGCCGCTTCTTGGTGCTCCGGCTTCAGTGGATACTTCCTGTGTTCCTGTCTTCATCAACGAAACAAAAGAGATCAACACAAAAATCAGCTTTAATATTTTCCCTAATCCGGCTGTCTCGGATTTAACAATTGAATTTAACCATATCATCAACGACGGACGGATTGAAGTGTTCAATATGCTCGGCAACAGGATGGCATTGGAGCATATCAATGGCATTTCCAAAAAGCAAATCAACCTGCAAAACGTACCAGCCGGCATTTACATGATCAGGTTGTATGATGGAATGGAATTTTATTCCAGGAAAATTATAATCCGTCGGGATTGAAGAGTGTGTTAAGAAGGTTTTGTTACTCACCAACTTCTGAAATCCAAAATCCCCATTCCTTGTTTGTGTCATTCACAGGGAATATCGTGAACACGGGTGTTGGAATTGTGTCGTCTCAGGATAAAGATTTTGGTCCCCAATGTTGTTGAAAAGGATTCCAACAACGGCGAACCTCATTACCCATCACTCATCACTAAAACTCCGTCACGCCTCCGGATATAATAAACTTCATCATCTCTGTACCGGAAGCATCGAGTTTTACGATATTTTCAGAAGGCACAATTAACAGCTGTCCATTAAAGCCATAGGAAAACGGAAGGTAAACCGCCATTTTTTCTTTTCCCAGTCCGAGGTCGGTGAGGTCGTTTTGTGTGATAAAGCCAATGCGCTGGATGTTTGATTCTTTATTCACTGTTACCAGTACAGGCTGGTTGAAACGTTTTTTTTCACCTACGAACGCTTCAATTAAATCTTTAACAGAAGTGTAGATCAGTTTGAGCAGCGGCGTTTTTTCAAGCACACGCTCCACAAAAAGAAAAAACGGATTGGCCACAAAACGTGAACCTGTATAGCCGATCAGCGTCACCACTGAAAAAATAATGATGATGCCAAGTCCGGGAAGATCAAAGCTGTCGAAACCCGGTATGTCGATGGGCACTTTAAAGGGCAGGAGGGAGTCGATCCAGACCACCCCTTTTATAATGACATAAAACGTAACCACGAAAGGCACGGTAAGCAGTAAACCCTGGAAAAAATAATTGATGATCCTTTTCATTTTATTTTCAAAATTGAATTGCTGATGCAATCATTTAAAGCGCGATTGCAGGTTGCAAATATCTGAAAATAAACGCATTTTTAGTGGATTACAAAGTCTTAGCAGGAAAAGCCTTTGCTATCCGGCCACCAGCTATTAGCTATTGGCCAATAGCCAAAAGCCACAATCAGAAGCTGTTCAATGCTTCACGCTGTTTTTTCGTAAGCCCGTTCGCAGCCAGGTCATACGAATCATCAATCCAGCTGCAGATCGTGTTCCTGTCGACCGAACCGTCAAGCACTACCGTGTTCCAGTGCTTTTTATTCATGTGATATCCAGGTGTGACGGAAGGATACCGTTCACGCAGCTCAATGGCCCTTTCCGGATCACATTTCAGGTTGATGGCAAGGGGCTCATCAGTGATACCGGCCAGCAGGAAAATCTTATCAACGACTTTAAACACAAGGGTATCATTGTCAAAAGGAAAAGATTCATTTGCACCTTTTTTGGCAAGACAGTAATCCCTGATGTCTTCAATATTCATGAAAAAACTCAGTAAGAGAGCGGCAGGCAGTTTGATTTTTTCACCTGCGACAAAACGATCAATGACTGCATGCTGGTGATTTCTTCAATCATGCTCAGCTTTTCCCTGATCAGAATATCATAAGCATTGATGTCTGTTACCATGATCTTAAGCAGGTAGTCGGCAGCGCCGGTGAGGTGATAGCAATCCACTATCTCGGAGATCTCCGCTATTTTAGTTTCGAACTTGTTTATTGCATTGTTCTTATTGATAGCCAGCGACACCATCATAAATGCCTGGATGCCGATACCCATCGACTTGGCGTCCAGCTCGGCATGGTAGCTCGTGATAATGCCCGCCCTTTCCAGCTTCTTCACCCGCTCAAGTGTAGGAGCGGGAGAGAGCCCAACATTGGAGCTCAGTTGTAAATTGGTGATCCTTCCATCGGTTTGCAGGATCTGCAAGATCTTCAGGTCTGTTTTGTCTAAATCGTCAATCATATGATGTGGATAAAATGGAATAAGGGGAACAAAAATAACAACAATGTGATGAAATGCACTATTTTATTTTTTGAAAAGGCATTTATACATAAAGATGACAAATAAAATGCTACGACCTGTCGCCATCAACATAAAACAGGTCGGAAGCAATGCGGTCGGCCAGAAATTTTCCTTTGTCTGTAAGCGTGTAAACCTGCTCGTTTTCCTGGACCGTGCCATCAGCAATAAAGGATTTAACATGTGCTGAAAAATAGGCCGCGAGTTCTTCGCCTGCCTGCTGGTGGAGGATGGAATGGCTTACACCCCATTTGGTGCGAAGCGAGGTCATGATGTATTCATTATAAGCCTGCGTCCTGGTGAGGATTTCGCTGGTGAAGGGAACAGTTCCTTCATCGATGGATTTTATGTAGGATGTATTGTTAGAAATATTCCACTGCCTCGACAACCCGTCGTAAGAGTGGGCAGATGGACCAAAACCGATGTAGGGAATGCGTTTCCAGTAGCTGCTGTTATGGCGGCTGTATTTTCCATCCCTGCAGAAATTGGAAATCTCATACTGCTCCAGCTGATGCCCTTTGGCAAATTCCATCAGCAGGCCCAGCTGTTCAGCGGATTTGTTTTCATCGGGAGCTGCAGTTTTATTTTTTTTGATCATGTCAGCCAAAGCGGTCCTGCTCTCAACGGTCAGGCTGTATGCCGATAAATGCGGAACCTGCATGTCATGAACACGCTGGAGATTTTTAATCCAGTTTTCATTGCTCAAAAGCGGCGATCCGTAAATCAGGTCCACACTGATGTTTGCAAACCCTGCATCCTGGGCCCTGCGCACACTGGCTGCAGCCATCTGCGCATCATGCGCACGATTCATCCAGCGCAATTCAGCATTGTCGAACGACTGGATGCCGATGCTCAGCCGGTTGACCGGTGTGCCTTTCAGCATGTTGATCCTGTTGTCAGTAAGATCATCAGGATTGGCTTCCAGCGTGACTTCTGCATTTTTATCCACTTCAAAGCAGGCATGCAGCATGCTGAATATTTTTTCAAGGTCCTGCTGTTCAAGCAGCGATGGGGTGCCGCCTCCCAGGTAGATGGTGCCGATGGCTTCCTTTGCGGGAAGATAATTTTTCCTCAATTTAATTTCTTTCAGCAGTGCCTGTATGAAAGCATCTTTTTGTTTGAGCGAAGTGCTGAAATGAAAATCACAGTAATGGCAGGCCTGCCTGCAAAATGGAATGTGTATGTAAATGCCGGCCATTTGATTTGCAAAAGAAGAGTTTATTAAATTAAAAATCAACCGGGCTACTGGTATAGCGTGTGGTTGATGTTTTCCACCAAACCACTGAATGGAAATATTATCGGAAACGCAGCTTCTGCTTCTGCAGAAATTGAATTGATCCTGCTACTCAACAACCACCTTTTGAAATTTCTGCCAACCGCCTGCATTCACACGCACCAGATACATGCCTGGTGCAAGAGGAGCACCGTTCAGTTGTACCTGGTTTGATCCGGATACTGCAGTTATATTTTTTTTGATCAGAATTTTACCGGTTAAATCCATGATCATGATCGTCATGCTGGTTTGTGCAGACAGTTCCATCTCAATAAAAATCTTGTCATGAGCGGGATTCGGATAAAGCATAAACGCTGGTGAGTTCTTTTCAGTTTCCTTGACGCCAAGCGTACCGCCGCTTTCATAAAAGCGTTTATAGAATTCCTGGTAATACTGGTTGGAAATATTTTCATCGTGTACGATAACCGTATTTTCATCATTTTTCAGGTTGGCCGTATTGCTCCAGTTGTGTGAGCCGGTGAGCACCAGCGGATCAAGCGAAGCATTCAGCTGATCCACGATCATGTATTTGTGGTGGAGGATGCCCGGCAGGGACGGATGATCATAAAGCTCGATCTTATTTCCCATCACCGACTGCATGATACTGTAAGGATAGCCGCCGCCATTGGATGAATCATCCACGATGCCTGCCGTGTATATACCGTGGTTCACCCTGTCTTCAATGGCAAAGGCAAGGTCGTACCGGGTGAAAACATAAGTGGAGAAGAACAGCTGTGCATCAGCGGCGTTAATGGTTTTAATGATCTGGTAGTTGACATTGTCGCTCGGGCTGAAATAATTCTCCACCCGTTTACCGCCGATCAGGAATTCATGCGGCGTGTTATCTGCTTTGTCGGGACCGAATTTTGCATTGGCCGGTACAGGCGTCATGCCGGCGCTTCCCCACATTTCATTAAACTCCATCGTATACGCAACTGCAAGCGACTGGTCCTGGAAAATAATGACGTTGTTGGCATCGGTATAAAGCTGGTCGTTCGACCAGTTGGTGGATCCTGTCCATACCACAGGCAAATCAGCATTGCTGGCATTTGCATCCATCACCACAAATTTGTTGTGCATGATGCCGTAATACAAGGCCGGTATGGTTGGAGATGAAACTTTGGGTATGGCAGCATTTAAAGAAGGAAGCGCTGCATTGTTATTGCTTCCGTCGCTGATGATGCGGATCTGCACCCCCCTGCTGTAAGCGTCATTGATTGCCTGGATTATCTGCGTGGTGTTGACGTTGTCGAAATTGTAAATGGCAATGTCAAGTGTCTGCTGACAACGGTCGATGTAGGCCTTCAGCGTATCATCAATGGCATTGTTGAGCTGGATGGCATAATTTGTAGGAGCATTGGCAACAGCATGGTCAACCGTCCTGTTAAAGTAAGCTTTAATCGCCCCGCTTGAATTGGAAGCAGTGATAAAAACTTTGGTATCTGAAAAGGCCGTATCATTTCCCGAGACGGAAAATGCTTTCACATAAAAAACTTCCGAGGCCGTCGCACCTGAAACGGTTACCAGGTGTGTGGTCCCGGCGGTACCGGTAAGCGTGCTCCCCAGCGCAGGTGAATTCCCGAAATTGATATAGGTTGATCCGGTTACATTGGTTTCCCACTGAATGTCAAAGCCCGATGTGGTGATATTCAGCTGGACAGGAGGCACTGTGATCTGGATGGATCCTGAAGAGACAAGGTCATTCGTATCACGTGGCAGCACCTGGTAAGCGAGGTTGTTCTGTGAACATATACCGGTAAGCGTTACATTGCCTGACGGAATGGAAGTACCCACCAGCGGGCTGTTCGACCGCAGATAGATCACGCCCGGCTGGCCGTTGGCGCTGAAGCCGAAGGTGGCATTGCCGGTAAAGAGTCCGCCCGGATTGGAAAAAGTAACGCTGTTGATCTGCACCAGCTCGCCTTCAACCGTTTCATCCAGCTGTGACGGCGTGATAATTGCCGGCAGTGGCAGCGGATTTCCCGAGGAGATCAGATTCCATGATGTGACCGGATTGATTTCAAGCAAATTGAAATAATCATCCGTAACACCGGTTACCGAAACCAGGTCGCCTTTCACCGTGCTGCTGAGCGCCAGGCTGAATACTCCGATTCCACCTGTCCCGTCCTGCACATACCTGATTGTTCCCAGCTCCGGGCCGTTAAGCACGATGCCTGAAATGGTCACGGTGCTTCCTACAGGCAAAGAACGCGCAGCGGCAATGGTAATGGCTGAAGCAAATGCGCCATAGCCTGAAACCAGTAAAAGGAACAGCAGGGAAATAACTCTTTTCATAAACGTATAAAATAAAAATGGGCCCTGAACAGATCAAAGCCCATGCAATTTACTCAATTTTTTTTACTGCACGTCTGCGGTGCTCCTGATATTCAGTTCAGGGGTGCCGTTGAAGATGTTGACATAGGCTGTAACCGAATGGGTGCCTGATGAAGGATAAGCAGATCCGGCAAAGGTGGCGCCCGAACGGGTGTAAAGGTCAATGAATCCGGTAGGATCTGAAATACTGATGCTGCCTGAATATACTCCCGACCCGGGGAATGTCACATTTTCAACGCGGACCAGCATGCTCTCCCAGTTGTTTGTATTGGCGTAGATCTCATCCACAGTTGCATTTATTGGAGCAACATTGCCTGTTCCCAGCACGGTTACATCAGTCAGGTCCACGCTGCTGATCTGCAGCAGTCCGTTGAATGCAGTGAGTGAGTCGCCTGAAAGATCAATTTCAATCGAATCATTCAGATCAAAAGTATTGTTGCTGTAAAACCGCACTACAATGCCTGCAAGTTCATCCTGCATCACCAGGTTGTATGAATTGATGTTGGCTGTGGTGAGATCGGAAGTAACAGTGCCGCGTACTTTGGTTCCGTTTGTAAATGCAGCAGCGCATCCTGAGAACAGGTTGCGTATGCTCTTGACGTCCATGAGCGATCCTGTACCGATCAGCTTTGGGGCAGCCACCCCGCAACGAAGTCCGTTCATCTTCACATCACTCAAATCGCGGATCTTGATCTGGTTGTATGAATCATAGATCTGGAAAATACCTGTCATGCTTCCTTTTCCTGCAGGGGTAAGCTGGTAACCGAAATCAGCAAAATCACTCGTACGCAGTTCGAGCTCATTGTTGCAGCAGTCTTCAATCACCATGTTCACATCGGCCAGGTTGGGTCCGTTTGCATAAGGAAGGTTGATGTAAGAAGAGCCCGGAACGTCCTGGAATTCTACATCCTCCACCTGCACCAGCATGTTCTGGTATTTGTTTACATCCTTGCTCAGGTTGAAGATGCTGGTTACAACAGGTGTAACGGTATGGTAATACGAACCTTTAATAATATGCTGACTGACGAGTGTCTGCGGGATGCGTTCAATATTGAAATAGGTTCCGCTGGTGGTATAGTAACCGCCAAGCTGAATCAGATGATGATACTCACCCAGCCAGAGGTCGCGGAGCTTGATGAATACCCTGCGTCCAACAGGGAAATCCTTGTAGTAATCCGACTGGTCAATCTGAATGGAAATTCCTCCTGTTTCATCCTGGATGACAAGCTCTTTGTAGAAGTTGCCGGATTTGTCATCAGCCACAACAATTCCTGAAATGACCAGGTCGTCTACAATGCGGATAGGTATTCCTGCCAGTGAATCCATTTCTTTCAGCGCTGCTATGGTGGTATTGGCATGCAGGTCAGGATCGGTCAGTGCCGGATCAGGTGGAGTTTCAAAATCCTTTTTTATACAGGATGAAAAAGCGCCGCATGCCAGGATGACGACCAATACGGAAAATAGTTTTTTACGGAACATATTCATTTTATTTTTTCTTTCTTCTTTTTTATGATGGAATTAATCTTCAGTTAAACCGCAGCGTTACGCTTGCAAAAAAAGTAATGCCGTAGCTGTAATAATATTTTGATGCAAACTTATCGGGGTTTTTGTCAACGAAATCAAAACGCAACTGCTCAAATCCGCCATTGACAAATTTCCTGTTGTTAAGCAGGTTGGTAATACCCAGGTTGAGCACCAGGTAGCTGTCTTGTTTGATGGCTTTGAAGGTGTCGTTCAGCTTCCACGACTTAAATCCCGAAAGGTCTACCGACATCTGGCTGGATGCTTTTTCCTGTGAAACGATGTCATGGTATTGCTCCGAGTTCGGATCCACCAGGTCAACGGCAGCCGTGGTGCGGCGTGCAGGGTTGACGGGAATATAAATGTCATCAAAGAAATTGAAGCTCAGGAACACGCCCCAGAATTTTTTTCCGCGGTAACCTGTACCCAGTGTATATGCCTTTTCAGGGGTGTTGCCGTAATGGAAATTCTGAACATATACCGTTTCGTTTTCAGCAAGCAGGGTATCTTTATTGTCTTGTGAGATGGTGGCTCTTGGATTGCTTGTAAAAAGATATTTTCCTATACAGGCTACGCCATATACGCTGAAGCCATACCCTACATTCGCTTCTATGGCCAGCTCTGTTCCAATGTGACGCAGGTCAATGCCGCTGGTAGTATAGTTTACAAACGTCCTGAAGTCATCATGGTAAAAACGGTTGGTGCTGATCCCGTCCCTGAATTCAGCGGTATAGAATACGGCACGTGCTTTTAATTTCGGTGCTCGCAGCAGGTAACCGCCTTCAACGGTTGAAGCTGTACCCTGGCGCAGGTCATCGGCAACGGTATTCCTGGTGTTGGGCGAAATGTAAGCGTCATGAAAATCAGGTGCCTTTACCGCATATGATCCGTTGATGAAAAAATAGTTCCTTCCATTAAGCTTGTAGGTGATGCCGGCCTTAATTGCGTAATCGGTAAACCGGTAAACATCCGACTTCCCATAAGAATTCGATGCAAAAACACCGTTCCTGAACTTCCCTTCGCGGAAGAAACTAACGGCGCTCATTTCAGCAGCAAAGAAATATTCGAACAGCCTGTACCTGAAAACACCCTGGGCCCAGCCTGTTGTTTTGCTGATGTCGGCCAGGTAGTTATACCCATAACGGTCACCCGTATATAAAACATTGTTGGTGTTGTTGAGATCATTCTGCACTTCCTGTGTGGTGTCGATGTTCGACTGTTCGGCAAACTGGTTGTAATCAACAAAAAAATCAGCGCCAAGCAGATCATTCACCTCCCTGTAATATTCCGACTTCTGATGCTGGTATGAAAAGCCAGCCGTGAAATGCACCTGCTCATTTACTTCCTTGTTGAATACCGTGTTAAAACCTGTTTTGTCGGTCCTTGTCACCCTGTCCTGCACGATATAATTCGCCCAGCGGCCGTGAACGGTTTTTCCCGGTGTGCCGTCGGCGTTATATACGGTGGAATCGTTCAGGTAATTGGCCTGGTACAGGTCATCCCATTTGATCTGCCGTTCCGCTTCACTGCTGCTTAACAGGTTATGGACCACTGCAGCCTGGTTGGGATCCGTCAGCGCAATGTAGCTTGGAAGTCTGCGGTAATAATCAGGACGCGGATCGGTGGCATTGTACCAGTCGAGGCCTGAAATGCTTGACTTGCCGGTCATTTCTGAAAACGAAGTATAGAGGGAGGCGCTGTTGCTTATTTTCCAGGAATGATTCAGGATGATGACAGGCTCATGGCTCCGGCCTACAGACGCATTCCTGATCTCACCCTGCTGAAAACCCCATGACGGGTTGTAATAATTATTGCCTGAAATGTCATTCATCTCCTGCGTGGATGGTGACTGCCGGCCGTTGTGCAATGCGCTTCCGAAAAGCGTAAGGCCCAGCCTGTGTGCCGACCCGAGGGTCTTTTCAACCGATCCGAAATATGCCCAGCTGTCGTAGAAGGTGCCTTTTACATAGCCTTCATTGGCCCACCGGTGTGAAACCGATGCCGCTACGATCCATCCGCCTTTTAATACGCCTGATCCATACGTGATCATCAGCCTGTTGTCGAAGCTGCGGTTCGACATGGCATAGTTCACCTGCAATTGCCTGCGCTGGTAACCTGCGCGGCTGTCAATCGAAACAGAACCGGCCATTCCACCGAATACATCATTATTTGGTTCCAGCCCGGTGGAGGTTTTTTTATACCGGGTAACATCATTCAACCCGCTCCAGGTATAGAACATATCCCGGCCGGTGCTGAGGTCTGTCATGGCTATGCCGTTCATATAAACGGGAGAAAACTCATCCCTGAATCCGCGGAAGCGGTACCGGGAAATGCTGAAATTATAGGTGATGGCATCCAGAAAAGCATCGTTGGAAGCGCCCAGCACACCCGAAGAGCTGGCGCTGACGCCATCGTCCTGGATGTCAGTTTCAGCCATGGAGGTAACCGGGATATCTTCCCCTGCATTCTGACGGTCATGAACGATCGTGATCTTATCCAGAACCAGCTCGGTTACGCTAACTTCAAGTCCGATGGTCTGGTACACAAATTCATCGGCGCGGATGGTCAGCGTGCGGGTGCCATAAGGAACATTGTGAAGCTCGAATGCGCCATCGGTTCCGGTGGAATCCTGTATCTGGCTGCCGGCAATGCTTACAGAAGCACCGGAAACAGCTTTGCCGTTTTCATCAGTGATTGTTCCTTTAATAACCGCCTGGCTGAATGCTGCATATGGTAAGAAAATAAGGATGAGAAAGGGGTAAATCTTTTTTAAAGGCATAAAAACAGGGTTCGTTTCAGTTCATGGAGGCGCGAAGTTAATTAAAATAGTTATGAGTTGGAGTTATGAGTTATGAGTTAAATTTCCGCCTTACTTTCTTAGCTTTGCCGAAATTAAAAATCAAAAAATTACCATGATAGCAAGATGTTGCCGGATTCCCCTGTTGGTTTTAATATGTGCATTGCTTTTTTCTGATGTCAGCGCGCAGGAAAAGAAATATAAGATCGGCATCATTGGTTTTTATAACCTCGAAAATCTTTTTGATACCATCGACGGACCGAATGATGACGCTGATTACTTACCGGACGGTCCGGTCAGGTACAATGGCTATTTTTATCGCGACAAGCTTGGGCGCCTGGCTGATGTGCTTTCGCAGATCGGAACGGATGCATCACCTGACGGACTATCGGTTTTTGGCTGTGCGGAAGTGGAAACACAGGGAGTGCTTGAGGACCTGGTCAGTCAGCCAAAGCTGCAGAGCCGGCATTATAAGATCGTGCATTTCGATTCACCTGACGAAAGAGGCATTGATGTGGGATTGATTTACAACCCGAAATATTTTACGGTTAAATTCAGCGAGCCTTTGTTTGTACAAATTTATAACGACGACAAAACAACGCGTTTCACACGCGATGTGTTATACGTATATGGGTTGTACGACGGTGAGCCCATGCATTTCATGGTGAACCACTGGCCAAGCCGCAGGGGAGGAGAAGAAGCCAGCGCTCCCAACCGCATCGCAGCGGCCAAGGTCTGCAAGCACAAAAGAGATTCCATCCTGCAGCTTGATCCCGATGCTAAAATCATCATTATGGGCGATCTGAACGACGATCCAGTCAGCCCCAGCGTTGCAAAAGTGCTGAATGCGAAAGGAAAAAAAGAAGAAGTAAATAAAAGCGGGTTGTATAACCCCTGGCTTGACTTTTACCGGCAGGGTATCGGAACGCTTGCTTATGATGATGCATGGAACCTCTTTGACCAGATCCTGATCACTGAAAGATTTTTACACAAAGATCAAAGCGGTTTTTTTTACAAGGATGCGCACATCTATAAAAAGAGCTTCATGATCCAGCAAACCGGCAAGTACCAGGGTTATCCGTTGCGTACCTACGGAGCCGGTAAAAACAACGGAGGCTACAGCGACCATTTTCCAACGTATATTATTATGTTAAAAGCGTTATAATTTCTAAATGCAACCCAATGAAAATGTCTAATTGTTCTAATTACTAATTTCTAAATAGGTCTATTAGATCAATTAGAGATTAGAATAATTAGAAATTAGAATAATTAGGAATTAGGTCAATTAGAAATTAGATCAATTAGGAATTAGGTCAATTAGAAATTAGGAATTAGATTAATTAGAAATTAGATCAATTAGAACTTTAGTTACATTTGCATTTTCAACAGGAAATGGCAGAAGAAGGAAATAAGCTCGCCCAGAAAACAGTCCGCTCATCTTACATCTCTACCATCGTCAGCATGACACTGGTGCTGTTTACGCTGGGTATGTTAGGCGTGATCCTGCTGCATGCCAGGAAGCTTTCCAACTATGTAAAAGAAAACATGGAGCTGACCATTTTCATGAAAGCCGATGCAACGGATGCCGACATATTAAGAGTGACGCAGATCCTGGGCCGGTCGGAAGCAGTCAAATCATCGCAGTTTATTGATAAGGAAGAAGCAGCAAAGAAGCTGACCGAAGAACTGGGAGAGGATTTTGTCAAATTCCTGGGATATAATCCGCTGCTGCCGTCCATTGATGTACGGCTAAAAGCAGATTTTGCTGACGATGATCACATCAATTTGCTTAAAGATGCACTTGCCGGTGAGCGGTCGGTGAAAGAAGTGGCTTATCAGCAATCACTGGTGCAGCAGGTCAATAAAAACCTGGGCATTATCGGCATGGTTATTCTCGGCTTCAGCGGTTTGCTGTTCATCATCTCGCTTGCGCTGATCAACAACACCATACGTCTTTCTCTGTATGCCCGGCGCATGCTCATCAAAAGCATGCAGCTGGTGGGCGCCACGCAGGGTTTTATCCGCAGGCCTTTTATTTTTAAAGGTTTTCTGAACGGACTTTACGGAGCCATTATCGCCAACCTGCTGCTGATCGGACTGCTATACTTTGCCCAGACCAGGATACCGGAGCTCTTTAGCCTGCAGGACCTGCAGCTGATGCTTACGCTGATGGGTTCGGTGGTTGTGCTTGGTATTTTTATTTCCGTGGTCAGCACCTTTTTCGCAGTCAACAGGTACCTCCGCAAAAAAGCGGATGACCTTTACTGAACTAACCATCCGGCACCTGCTGGTTTTCAACGTTTCCCGTTAAAAATTTGTTATTTACAGGCATTGGCTTGATAGTTTTCAATATATTTGCCCTTTCGTAAAAATCCGGAGATGAGTAAATCAAAAACCACCGCTACACCCCAGGCTAAGCCTCCTGTCAAATCCACAGGAACAACCCCTGCAACGGCACGAACTGCAACCAAAGACAAAGCGGAGATCGACTTTGCTTTTGGCCGCATCAACTATATTTATATGCTCGTGGGAATGGCATTCATTGCTGTTGGTTTTATCATGATGTCAGGAGGTAGGTCCGGCGACCCGTCTGTTTTTAATCCTGAAATATTCAGCTTCCGTCGTATAACCCTTGCACCAGTACTGGTTATCGTTGGCTATATCATTGAAGTGTACGCCATCGTAAAAAAAGCGGAAGATTGAACAGAGATAAGCTTTTGTCACCCGAAAAATAAACGCCCTTCCTTTAAATGAATTACCTGCAAGCCTGCATCCTTGCCATCATTGAGGGCATCACTGAATTTTTACCGGTTTCATCAACGGGCCATATGATCATCGGCTCCTCCATGATGGGAATTGCCGAAGATGAATTCACCAAGACTTTTACCGTAGCCATCCAGTTCGGCGCAATCCTGTCGGTGATCGTGCTCTACTGGAAACGTTTTTTCCAGTCTGTCGATTTTTATCTCAAGCTGTTTGTCGCCTTTATCCCCGCTGCCGTATTTGGCAAGCTGCTCGACGATTATATTGATTCCCTACTAGGAAATGTACTGGTTGTAGGCTACTCATTGTTTGCCGGCGGTATTATCCTGGTGATGATTGACCTTTATTTTTTTAAGGATAAGCATGATAACGATAACCAGATCAGCTATGCCAAAGCTTTTAAGATAGGCATGTTCCAGGTTATTGCCATGATTCCCGGGGTATCACGCTCAGCAGCTACCATTGTTGGCGGCTTATCGCAGAAGCTGGACAGGCAAACAGCAGCGGAGTTTTCATTTTTCCTGGCCGTTCCAACCATGTTTGCTGCAACCGTTTACAAAATTTTCAAACTCTATACGGCCGGCGGCGGCTTTAAAGCTGAACAGCTCGGCATTCTTGCTGTAGGTAATGTAGTAGCTTTTATTGTTGCCATGCTGGCCATCAAGTCGTTTATCACCTACCTGACCAAACATGGATTCAGGCTTTTCGGCTTTTACAGGATCATCGTGGGACTCATCATCATGATCCTCCATTTTATGGGCAAAGAGCTTTCCATGATGTAATGAAGCCCAATGAATTTGACGAAGGGAAGGTCCTTTTATTCGACAAGCCATACAAATGGACCTCTTTTGATGTAGTCAGAAAAGTGCGTCAAATCACCAAAGCAGGGAAAGTTGGTCATGCAGGTACGCTCGACCCGCTTGCAACAGGGCTTTTAATCGTTTGTACAGGAAAATTTACAAAGCGCATCGATCAATACCAGGGTCAGGAGAAAGAATATACCGGTAGTTTTTTTCTGGGAGCAACCACCCCTTCTTATGATCTTGAAACGGCTGTTGATCAGCATTTTGATAGCTCGAATATTACCGAAGAACAAATCAGGGATACAGCAAATCAGTTTACCGGTGAAATCATGCAGTCGCCGCCATTGCATTCGGCAGTTAATGTAAAAGGCGAAAGGGCCTATGAAAAGGCAAGACGGGGAGAAACTTTGGAGCTGCCTCCGAAAAAAGTAACGATCAGCACTTTTGAAATAACTGAAATAACGCTTCCGCTTATCCACTTCCGCATTGTCTGCAGCAAAGGGACGTATATCCGTTCGCTTGCGCGTGATTACGGCAGGGCGCTCGGCAGCGGTGCATACCTGGCATCCCTTTGCAGAACCAGGATCGGCAATTTTTTATTGAAGGATGCCATGGCGGTAGCGGGTTTTGCAGCTGACACACAGGTCGGAAATTAACCGTCGGTTTTCTTCCGTTATTTTTGGAAATCTCAGGAAAAAGTTTAAATTTGTGAAAACCCCGTCATTTATGAAAAAAACCATCCTGGCGTTTTTCATCACGCTTGTATATCAGGGAGTCGCCATAGCCCAATTCAGCACGCTGACACTTTCCACACCCGATCCTTTGGATCAATGCAGCTGGAATAATGGCATTATTAATTTTACCGTTTCCCCTTACGATCCAGGCTCTACTTATGAGTGGACGTATGACGATTACCCAAACTGGAGCTCCCAGGGCTTCGCGACGCGAATTACCCTCGGATATGGTCAATCAATTATTTTCAATTGCAACTTATATCCAATGCCAACCACACGCATCACATGCAGCAGGATTGACAGTTTGGGAAATTACACTGATTTCGGCAGCACGGTGGTCCGCTCGTGGACTAATTGGATTCCTTATTTCCAGGATCAAAACAATTGCAATACCATTACCATCCCGGTTCCATATTGCAACCCGCTTGTTTTCGGAGGTCCGTATCCGGCTACTCCTGGATGGTATAAGGATGGAGTAAGTATGAACCTGACTGATTGCACCCTCTCCAATCCGGATAGCGGAACGTATGAATACAGGCTGACGCTGACCTGCGGTCAGACCGTTTCAACAATGCCGATCAACATCACAACACCATTGCCCGTTCCGGTCATTTCTGCAGGAGGTCCTTTATCATTCTGCCAGGGAAACAGCGTTAACCTGGCAGTGACCAGTCAGCCCGGCTGGCTGTACCAGTGGCAAAAAAACGGGGTCAATATTAATGGAGCCAATTCGTATAACCTGAACGTTAGTACAAGCGGTTCCTATTCCGTTTTTGTAGGAACTTCAAATGGTTGTACCGGTCAGGCTGTTCCTGTAGTTGTAACAGTTGAGTCAGGAGCCGTTATTACTGCATCCGATTCCATTAACTGTACAGGTGATACCATCACGTTAAGTGCAAGCTCCGCCTCGTCATATACGTGGAAATTAAATAATGTGAACATCCCCGGGGCAAATGCGCAAACCTATAAGGCCACACTAACAGGCAATTATCAGGTTATTACCACCGGATTGCAATGCAATGTCAGTGCTGGTAAAACCCTTTCCTTCATTGCTGTTCCTGCTATCAGCCTGGCGGCAGGCGGAAGTCTGGCAATCCTGCCGGGAACAGGTGTCGGTTTAAGCGCAACCACTTCCAATACGACTTCGCTGCAGTGGTATAAGAACGGTATTGTGATTACTGGTGAAACATTTGCATCCTTATACGCAACACAGTCAGGTGCATACAAATGCATCGCTGCGAATGCCGGCTGTGAAACGAAATCAAATATAAAAACAGTTACACTCAAAGCAGCCAACCAGCTTCCTTCCAAATCAGTTACAATACAGCCTGACGGCACAACAGGTAAGGATTCCTGGGTTGTCAGTTCTTCGCCTGGTTCCTTTAACGGAACTTCTCCTTATGTATACGCTGTCTGTTACAACAGCGGCACTTTGAATGTATACCGCAGCTATTTGCAGTTTGATCTGAGCGTGTTACCTCCCGGCACCATCATTAACAATGCAAAGCTGAATCTCTACAATACGCAATTTGGATTAAATGCTCCTGTCAATTCCACTTTCCTCGACCCGGTTACCGCCATCTGGAACGAATTGGGGGTCAAATGGTCCAACCAGCCTGCTGTAACAACCTATAACAGGGTTACCATTCCAGGTACAAACAATGCAAGTCAGGACTGGCTCAACATCAATGTGAAAGGTTCTGTGATCAGCATGGTGAATAATCCCGCGAAAAATAACGGGTGGAGGCTCTGGCTTCAAAATGAGGCACAGGCAGGAAACATGACGGTAGGGTCGAGTGACAATACCACTGCTTCCTGGAGGCCCAAACTGGTTGTCACTTACGCATGGGCAAAGGTCGATGCCGGTAGTACGCTTACTTTTTGTTCAGGCGACAGCGTTGCGCTGTCAACTAACGCCGGGGCATATACGTATAAATGGAAAAAGAACGGTGTTAATATCAGTGGGGCTACTGGCATAACCTATTATGCCAAAACATCTGGCAATTATTCCGTTGTGATTACTGATCTGAACGGTGCTACCGTAGCATCGGCTCAAAAGACGGTAACCGTTAACCCGCTTCCCAATGCAACGGTTACAGCCCAGGGCCCGCTGACCTTCTGTGCAGGCGACAGCGTAAAGCTTCAGTCATCAACAGGTACAGGCTATACGTTTAAATGGAAGAAGAACAATACAACCATTGGCGGTGCGGTGTCTTCATCCTATACGGCTAAAACGGCAGGCAGCTATAAGGCAGTGGTTACCAGCAGTGCCGGATGTTCAAAAACTTCTGCGTCCCTCACGGTGAGCGTGCCCTGCAGGATCAGCGGCACGCATGTGTTAACCGGAGCATCAGTGGCAGTTTACCCGAATCCTGCAATTCATAGTTTTACTGTACAGCTTGATGAGGGCAGTGATGAACCGGTCTATGGTGATGTATTTGATATCAGCGGAAAAAAAGTGGAGGCATTCACGTTTAATGGTAATGAATCTTTCAGCTTTGGGTCCACCTTGATTTCAGGTACATATCTGTTGAAATTATATAACGTCAGCTTTAACCACAAAATGTTGATCGTCAAATATTGACGGAGCCGTTTCGGCAAGGGGCATTTGGTTTCCCTGCTAATGGACAGGATACCTGTTTGCAGGAATTTCAAAATGCTTATATTTGAGGAACCTGTTTTCATTAAACTCCGCCATTGAGAAGATTTTTATTCAGCTGTTTTTTGCTTTTCTCTTGTGAAGGTGCTTCTTCCCAATACTGGGCGCATTCGTATGGCGGACAAACCATCGACGAGGGTCTTTCGATTGTAGCAGGACCGCAGGGCGAAACCTATTCAACCGGCTACTTTACAGGCATTGCCGCATTCGGACTTTCCAATGTCACTGCCAACGGACTTTCAGATGTTTATATCCTTAAAACTGATACAACCGGAACTGTAAAATGGGTTATCGATGAGGGAGGACCGGGTGTTGACAAGGGCTTGTCCATCGATGCTGATGCAGCGGGAAATATTGCCATTACCGGTTTTTACAATGGGAATGCATTATTTGACAGTCAGTCGCTGGTTTCTGCAGGTCAGCAGGACATTTTTGTTGCTGTGTACAATGCGGCCGGAGCCCTGCAATGGGTGGTATCAGCCGGAGGTGTAAGTAGTGATATCGGTAACTGTGTAAAGTTTGATAACAGCGGAAATATTATTGTAACGGGTGAATTTACAGGCACCTGTTTTTTTGGCGCAACGCAGGTCACCAGCATGGCCGGATCCATTGATGTATTCACCGCCAAATACGACAGCAACGGCAACCTGCTCTGGGTAAAAACAGGATCTGCAATTTACACCGACAGGGGCATCAACCTTTCCACAGATGATAACGATAACATATACGTAAATGGCCTGTTCAGCGATACCATCACTTTTGATCAGACCCATTTCAATACAATCAGCAATGCACTGTTTGTGATCAAATATGATCCTGCGGGCAATGAGCAATGGTTCAGGTGGCTGGGAAGCACGGCGCAGTCGGAAGCCGGTGGCATGGACTGGCTGGATAACAGGCTGACGATGACCGGATCTTTTACAGGCGATGTCTTTTTTTATAACAATGGTCCGCCCGTTAGCCTTCCCGGAGTCGGAAACAACAATATCTTTTTATGCGCTTATGACAATGCCGGAAACCTGCTATGGTCCAGGGCCGACGGATCAACAGGCGACTTCACTTCCAACGACCTGGTGATAGCACCATCCGGTGACCTGCTGATTACGGGAAATTTCGGATGCAGGCTGGAAACGTATTCCGCAACTTACGGCGACGGTACGTTTTGCAGCATTGGTTACAGTGACTGCTATGTTGCATCTTACGACAGCAACGGAAATTTTTTATGGGCGCGCAATTACGGAGGGCCGAATGACGATTTTACAAATAGCCTGACCGTTAGTTCAAACAGCCACATCAGCACCACAGGGATGCATAACGACTCGCTTTACATCACCTGCAATCCGGTTGCTTTCAGCGGCGGCGTCATTTTCAACCAGCTGCCAATGACCTATTGCGGAGATACGGTTTATTACGGAATCGCCATGATGTATTCTTACTTCAATTCAGCTGACATTTTTGTGAACAGCGGAATTAACCTGGCCAGGGAGCCCATGGATTTCTTTTACAGGACAGGAGTTACCTGCACACGGCCTTTTCCTGATATGGAGATCTGCTGCGGTGATACTGTGACCGGATGTGATCAGGTCCCTGTGGCCTCAGGACTGCAGGCCGTTTTTTTTTCACCCGTTTTTAATTATGCATGGACCAATGGCGCAACATTAAGCTATACACAAATTAACACATCGGGACTGAATGTGTTCACAGCCACTTCCGCCGACGGCTGCTTTACTTTCAGCGATTCGATCTACGCCGAGGTGTATCCTTTACCGCCCAAGCCGCTGGTTAATGACAACAAGGGCTTTAATTTTTTTGCGCTGTATCCCCAACAGATTGACCTTTGCAGCCCCGATTCCGTCATCCTGCAGGTGCCCAATGCAGGATCGGGAACAGTAACCTGGTCGGGGTATCCAGTTGGCCTAAACCCAATAACCGTTTCCAGCGGTGGATTTTATAATTGCACGGTAACTGACTCGAATGGTTGCGTGTCATCTAACAGTGTTCCTGTCAGCATTGACAACCCACTGGCAACTATTGATCCGCACCTGACCTGTTTGAGCGATGCCGATCATAATGACACGGTTGAAGTCTGCGAAGGAGATTATTTTTACATGTTCGCATTCGACACGTTGACAAATCCCACAGGCTCTCCGAATGACTGTATCCCGGATATGGATCACATCAACTGGTTTATCGTGATCAATGGTGTTTTGAATTTCGATTATACCGATTGCTTCAGTGCGAACGGAGTCCTTTCCTGTTACCTTCCGATAACAGGAAATTATCAGTATGATTTTACGGGCTGGGTGGTAAGAAGCAATGCCTGCGGAGTAGATTCATTTTTTATTTCCAAATCAATTTATGTGATCGTCCATCCATCTCCCGGCCCGGGTGGTCAGCTCAATGTAACCGTTAGCGGACCGCCTGTCATCTGTACCGGTGATTCAGCATTGCTTGTCGTATCCGGAGGATCAAACTGGTTATGGGACAACGGATCGATGAATGATTCAATTTACATATATGGCCCGGGTTATTATGGAGTTACGGCTGACAGCCTGGTGACCAACATATTCGGGTGCAGCGCTACCTATACGGGATTCGGGGGAATTTCGGTTACTGCACCCATACAGCCGATGATCAGCACCAATCCCCCCAACGGCCTTATTTGCCCCGGCGATTCAATCCAGCTGGTTTGCACGGGAATCGGAGGCACGTTTGAATGGCAGGGCCCGGGAGGCATGCTTCCTGATTCAACAAATACGGTATACGTTAGTACGCCGGGATTTTATTATTGCGTGCAGAAATTATCTCCGACCTGTCAGTTCATTACAAATACCATCCAGGTATTCCAGGCTGCAACACCCACCTCGTCCATACTTCCCACATCCATTTTATGCGTTGGCGATTCGGTTCAGCTGGTGGTTTATGCCGACCCGACCTGTCCTATTTTCTGGGATCCCCCGTTGTACACGCTCGACTTTATCCAGACCGTATACGCACCTGGAACATATTCCTGCCAGCTGATCAGTTGCAATTCTCTTTTCGTTTTTACATTCGAAGTAACAGGCGACAGCATCCAGGCATCCATCACTGCCTCCGACACTTCACTCACCTTCTGCCAGGGCGATTCCATTTTACTCGAGGGCGATACAGGAATGGTGTCATGGTCGTGGCTGCCTTCAGGTGCCGGTACGCAATCCACATACATCACTGCACCCGGCCAGGTCACACTTATTGAAGGAAATATGAATGGCTGTTATGATACGGCATCAGTTAATCTGATTGCACAGGTCAATAACCTGGTGGCGCCGGTTTCAGCAGATACAGCTGTATGCCCCGGCGACAGCATCATGTTAAATGCAGTATGTGCAACAACGGTTAACTGGTCATATACACCGGTGTATAACAACATTGCTGCGAATGGAAATACATTTCAGACACCTTCATTATTTTCACCTGTCACAT
>Ga0157380_10000296_pt1 | contig 29958 bp, 29 predicted proteins | sample S35metaG_FD_119757 | JGI IMG/M metagenome (GOLD analysis project Ga0157380, IMG submission 119757) | Switchgrass rhizosphere microbial communities from Kellogg Biological Station, Michigan, USA - S3-5 metaG | ecosystem: Host-associated > Plants > Roots > Rhizosphere > Soil | place: USA...
CGCGGGCTCGAGATCGTCGAGTTCGCCTGCGGCATTCCGCAGCTGCTCAAAGGCCAGTTCAGCGACAACGTCGGCGGCGACATCGACAACTGGTCCCTGCGCCAGCCCATCGGCGTCTGCGTAGGCATCACGCCGTTCAATTTCCCGGCCATGGTGCCGATGTGGATGTTCCCAATGGCCGTCGCCTGCGGCAACACGTTCGTGTTGAAGCCGAGCGAGCGCGACCCGAGCACGTCGCTTCGGCTGGCGCAGCTATTCGAGGACGCAGGATTGCCCAAGGGCGTGCTCAACGTCGTGCAGGGCGATAAGGAAGCGGTCGACGCGTTGCTCCGCCACCCCGATGTTTCGGCCGTAAGCTTCGTCGGTTCCACGGCCGTCGCCGAGCACATCTATACCGAGGGCACGCGGCACGGCAAACGCGTGCAGGCACTCGGCGGCGCCAAGAACCACATGGTCGTGATGCCCGACGCCGACCTCGACCAAGCGGCCGACGCGCTAATCGGCGCGGGCTACGGCTCGGCCGGCGAACGCTGCATGGCCATCTCCGTCGCCGTCGCCGTCGGCCACGTGGCGGACGAGCTCGCCGCCAAGATCGCGGAGCGCATCCGCGCGCTGACCGTCGGCGACGGCAGTGTGCCGGGCGCGGACATGGGGCCTTTGATCACGGCCGCTCACCGCGACAAGGTCACTGGCTACATCGAGGATGGCGTGCGCGCCGGCGCCAAGCTGCTCGTCGACGGGCGGGGACTGCGCGTCGCGAACCGCGAGAGCGGTTTCTTCTTGGGACCGTCGCTGTTCGATCACGTGCAGCCGACAATGCGGATCTATCGCGAGGAGATCTTCGGGCCGGTCCTGTCGATCGTCCGCGTGCCGGACTTCGCTGCGGCGATCGAGCTCGTCAATGCCCACGAGTATGGCAACGGCGTCGCGTGCTACACGAGCGACGGCGGCGTAGCGCGCGAGTTCGCGCGCCGCATCAAAGCCGGCATGGTCGGCATCAACGTGCCGATACCGGTGCCGCTTGCGTTTCACTCGTTCGGCGGTTGGAAGCGCAGCTTGTTCGGCGACCATCACATCTACGGCGAGGAAGGCGTGCGCTTCTACACACGCTACAAGTCCGTCATGCAGCGTTGGCCGAACGCGGGCGCCAAGGGCCCCGAGTTCACGATGCCGACGAACGATTGAGAGCTACGATTCGATCAGCGGGGCGAGCTCGCTGACCAACGTCTCGCGTTCGCGCGCGTCGATCGCCTGCCCTTTCCGCAATGTTCTGAACACGAGCTCGAGCTTGCCCCGACGCCTGGCGTCGATCGCGTCCGCGAGATGCGTACCGGCTTGCGCGTCGACGACCAATTCCTCGCGCCGTGCGTGGTTGCGCTCCGCCACGAGCTTCGCGTGCAGCACCGCGCGCCCGAGCAGCACCCACGGCATATTGGGATCCGTGATCGGCCCAACCGTGAGCTCCGCGCCGCCGAGCGGGAGCCCCATCACTTTCACCTTCGCCAGCTCGCCGGCGCCGGCCAGAGTGCCGAACGCGCCGATCGCTGCGCCGATTCCGGCGCCCAAGAGCAGCGAGGCGCCGCCGAACGCGACATCGACGACGCCGCCGACGATCGCGCCCGACGCCGCGCCCGTGAGTGCGAGCTGCATCTGCGAGAGACCGAAGACATTGAAGCTCTGCGCCGAGAACACGTCCTCGACGAGATACGCGCCTGCCGACTCGCGCGCTTCCAGGCCCGCGTGCTTATAGATTTCTTGCACGCCGCGGCGCGCCTGGCGCTCGCGGCGGCGCACTTCTTCCTTCAGCCGCGCGCGAGCACCCTCTTGGGCCTCGCGCCCGTCGCTGCCTTCGCGCAGCGGCACCGTGACCGTCGCCGTCAGCGCGGCAAGCAGGAAGTCGGCGATCTCGCCGGCCGCACGCACGTTGCGCCGCTGCCTCTCCGCGACGAGGGCGTCGGCCGCGCGATTCAACGGCGCCGCCCAATCCTGGTCGATCGCACCGAAGGCACGTAGGAGCTCGATTCGCGTGCCGAAGTCGGCTCGCACGGCATCGAAGACGCGCACGATCGAGAAGTACTGCGCGAGCGCCGCGCGCCACTCCACAATGTGGTCGCCGGTCGAGATCAAATTGATCAATGCCATGCGCGGCCGGCCGGTCCAACGCAGCACTTCCATCTCGGCTTCGTACTGCCGTCCGTATGGCCGGCTGCCGTCGACGACATACAGAATGCCTGCGCCCTCGACGATCGGCTTCAAGAGCTCCCGCTCGTCTTGAAAGCGCGGATCGTTCTCGTGCGCCTTCGCGAACTCCGCGACCACGGCTGCGCGCTGGCCCGCGCCGCGGTCGTGCGCCTCGAGCCACGCGAGCGTCTCGCGCGCGCGTTGAAAACCCGGCGTGTCGACGAGCTCGTAGAGCACCTCGCCGTCGAGCCGCATCGGATAGGCACGCGCCCGCGTCGTCGTTCCGGGGTGCGACGAGATCGCGATCGCGTCATCCTCGGCGAGCGTCGAGACGATGCTGCTCTTGCCTTTGTTGGGATGGCCGACGATCGCGAAGCGCGGCCGGGTCATGCGGTGCCCGTCTCGACGTAGACTCTGGGATCCGCGAGCCGAGCGATCGCGCGGCTCCACGTTGCACGCTCGACGTCCGTGACCGCGCGTGCGCCGTCCGGTACCGGCGTCACGACGATCGAAGCCGTCGCGCCGACGCGGCTTCGGAGCTCCGCCAGGAAATCGAGCAGCTCGAGCAATGGCGGCTCCCAAGCCGGAGTGAAAACGACCAACGTCTGCGAAACGTCGGCGGCGAGCCGCTCGAGGACCGCTCGGTCGCTCGTCAACGCGCTGCCGCCGCCGGCTTCCGCGATGCCCACGACGTCGAGACCCAAACGTTCGCGGGCGTATTGGCGCGCGGCGTCGGGACGTAGGCTGCCTTCCCAAATCAGCGCGTGCGCGCTCCCTGTGATCCCGCGCGGCGCGGGCGCAGCGGCGCCGACATCGACGGCCGGCGCGTCGTCGTGCTCCGGCGCCGCGGTCTCGATCTCGGGCGCGGCCATTCGGTCGATGAGCGCGGTCACTTGGCTGTCCTCGAGCAACAGCGCCGCGGTCGCCGCCCGCAAACGTGCAGTCGTGAGCGCGAGCAACGCGAGCCGCGGCAGGAGGCCGTACGTGATGAGCGCAGCGACCACGAAGGGCCACCACGCCCCGAGCGACTGCGGCGACGCGGCCGCGGCATTGCCGCCGTCGAGCCTGAAGAACTGCGATTGCTCGATCAGCGCGGCGCTTGGCACGGCGCCGGGAGCGAGCGTAGCCCAAGGCCACGCAATCGCCTGCACCGCGCGCGTCACGGCCTCAGGGTCGGCCTCGAGCGTCGTGCTCCAGCCGAACGCAAGATCGGAGAACGTGACGAGCGCGACGGCCGCTACGAGCGCGGCGACGTTGAACGCGACGGCCGCGGTCTGCGACCAGTTCAGGAGCTGCCATTTCGCGAATCGTCGGTAGGCCGCGCGCGCAGCATGTCGGTCGAACAAGCGCGCCAAGTCCGGCGACGCGTGCACGAGCTTGGCGTAGACCCCGGCCGCCCACGCACCCGGATTCAGCACTGCGATGAGATCTTGAATGCGTCGCAAGCCCGGCACGCGGCCCGGCAACAGCACGAGCGTGAGTGCCAGCAGCACGAGCTGCACGCCGACCAAGAGTGCGAGTAACCGTACGACGTTGACGGGTTGCGAGCCGTCGTACGCGAGTGCCGTGAGCGCTACCGCGACGCCGGTAACGCTGCCGACCGCCGCCATCGCGACCGTGACGAGCGTGCGGAGCCGCCCAAGCCGCGCGCCCGCGCCGGCTCCGACATCCGGCGCCGCGCTCCGCCACCAGCTGCGCACGCGCTCGACGCGGCCGCGTTGCCGAATGCGTCGCCCAATGTCGCGGTCGCGCCGCACGCGCTCGGCATAGGGTGTGAGCCGATCGGCCTCGAGCCACACCGGCACGTCGATCGCGTCTTCGAAGAGGGTCGTGGAGGCGCGCGGCATTGCGCGAATGATAGTGGAACCGCAGGAGCGGCAGGATGATTCCCGCAATCCGGACGCGGATCCCGCGCGGTCAGCCCGCGAGTCGCTCCGCCTCCCGATTGAGGCGCTGAACCCAGCCGCAAACGTCATCCACCGGCATCGGCCGCGCGAACAGGTAGCCCTGTCCAAGGTCATAGCCGATCGAGCGCAGATAACTCTCGACCCACTTTGTCTCGACGCCTTCCGCGACGACCTGCAGGCCCAATGCATGCGCCATCTGGGCCGTCGACTCGACGATGACGCGATTCTGCTCGCGCGTCTCGAGGTCGACAACGAACGACTTGTCGACCTTCAGCGAGTGCACGCGCAGGTCGCGCAAGTAGCCGAGCGACGAGAACCCCGTGCCATAGTCGTCGATTGCGATCAGCACACCCAGGCCGTGCAGCTCCTTGACGATCAGCTTGGCGCGCTCGGGGTCGACGAGCATCGCGCTTTCGGTGATCTCGAGCTCGACTTGCTCGGGCCGGACAGCTGCTTCCTGCAGCAGGCGCTTCATGCGCCCCGGGAACTCCGTGTCCTGGAGGACGCGCGCCGAAACGTTGATCGCGACGCGCAGCTCGATGCCACGCTTGTTCCATTCCACGACGTCGGCCAGTGCAGCGCGTATCGCCCAGTAGGTCAGCGGGTGAATCAGATCGGTGACTTCCGCCAGCGCCACGAACTCGCCGGGGCTCACGTCGCCGTACATCGGATGATGCCAGCGGACCAACGCTTCGACGCTCGTTACCGCGCCGGTCTTCAGGTTCAGCTGCGGCTGGTAGTGCAGTCTGATGCCGCCGTTCTCGATCGCGGCGCGCAGCTCGCTCAGCATGCCGAGCCGGCGCACCGTGTGGTGATCGTCGACGACGTCGTAGTATTCGGAGCCGGCGCCATGCCGCTTCGCGGCGTACATCGCCACGTCGGCGTGCCGCAGCAGCTCGCGGGAATCGAGGCCGTGATCGGGCGCGACGGCAATGCCGATGTTCACGCCGACCTCCATCGCGATGCCGCGCGAGTCGATCGGCGTTCGCAGGCTCGCGATGAGCCGCTGCGCGACTTCGTCGATCGTGCTGTGGCCGACCACATCGGCAAGGACCACGGCAAACTCGTCGCCGCCGATCCGGCTGATGAACGCTCGGCCTTGCAGTTGCGCGGAGAAGCGCCGCGCTACCTCGCGGAGCACCTCGTCGCCGACGTCATGGCCGAGGGTATCGTTGACCTCCTTGAACCGCGACAAGTCGAGCATCAACAGCGCGACGCGCTGGCGCGCGTTCGCTTGACCCAGCAGGGTGCCGAGGTGACGCGCCAGCGCCGTCCGGTTCGGCAGGCCGGTCAGCGGATCGTGCGTCGCCTGGTGCTCGAGGGCGCGCTGCTGCGCTTGCCGCTCGCTCACGTCGCGAATGATCGCCGTGAACAGGCCCTCCTCGGTCGCGACTCGGCTCAGCGTGATCTCGACCGGGAGCTTGCGGCCGGTTGCGCTCAGCGCTCCGCGCTCGAGAGGCGTTCCCGCGATCGACGCGAGGCCGAGCTCGATGTCGCCGGCGAGCCCCGGTACGAACTCGGCGAGGTTGGCGTCGAACAACGCCGCATGAACGCAACCGAAGATCCGCGATGTCGCGGGGTTCGCCGTGCGGATCGTTCCTTGCGCGTCGATACAAACGATGGCGTCGGTCGAGGCATCGACGACGCTGCGCAGCAGCGCATCGCGCCGCTTGACTCCGAGCGCGGACGCGACTGCGCGCCACGTCTGCTCGTCGAGCGAGCGAACCGTGGCCACGACGAAAGTCGCGGCGAGCGCGAGCGCGAATGGCGCGATGTCGAGCACTACTCGGCCGGCGCCGTAGAGCACGAGCGTGGCGGCCGCAAGCGCGCCGAAGCCGGCCGCCGCAAAGGCGGCGTTGGGCCGCCAGCCCCGCCGCCCGAACAGCAACGCGCAGCACAACGTCCAGAAGGCGAGACCCACGGCGTAAAACCCTGCGGGCAGCGCACGCAGGAGGCCCTCGCGCACGGATTCCGTGGCGAACGCCTGGACGACGACGCCCGGCAGAGCGCGGTAGACAGGGACGGTCACGATGTCGCCGAGCTCAATCGCAGTCGGGCCGACGTACACGGTCTTGCCGCGCAACGCGGCCGGGTCCACGCGGCCATTCACCACGTCGATGAACGAGGCGTAGCCGAACGAGCCGTCGTCGATCGAGAAGTCGATCGGCACCGATGTGCCCTCGGGCAGCGGCATCTCGTGCGCGAATATCGACTGCAAGGTCTCGCCGTCGATAGCCCAAGAGCTGCGCATGTCGCGCACGAGGCCGTCGGCGCCCGGCTCGAGTATCACGGACGCCAACTCGGCGTGCGCCGCGAAACGCTCGAGCGGGCGCGTCACGATCAACGAGTCGTCCGCGCCGCTGCGCGCCTGGAAATGGCTCGCGAGGTAAACCGGCGTGCCGGCCCAGTCTGCGAGAGCGCGCTCGAATAACGCGTCGTCTTCCTCGGTCGAGCGCGAGCTGAAGTCGATGTCGACGAACAGCGCCTTCGGAGCAGCGGGGCGCAGCATCTGCAGCAGACGCGCGTGGTGCCGCCTCGGCCAGGGCCATTCGTTCAGCGCTTGCAAGCTCTCGGCGTCGATGCCGACGATCACGATGTCGCTGTCGCGCGCATGCGCGAGGGCCGCCGCGCGCGCCTCGGCAACGGCGTTTTCAGCGCGGCCGAGGTAGCCGTTCTGATGGAGGTATAGGCTGCCGCCGAAGATGGCCAGCACCGCCGCCGGCCAAACGACCTGCGCTAGCTTGAGCACCGTGTACTAGGGCAAGCCGCCGAGCAGGCCGCCCAGCAGGCCGCGCGGGGGCGCCGGCGGCGCAGGGCCAGGAGTCGTGCTGCCTGCACCGAGGCCCAAGTCGATCGTGCCCGCACCGAGATCCACGTCGAGACCGAGGTCAAGATCGAGCGCACCGCCGAGATCCAACCCTAGGTCGACTGTGCCGGAACCGAGGTCCACACCGGTATCCACCGTGGCATCGACCAGACCGAGGTCGAGGCCCGCATCGACGCCCGCGTCGAGCGCACCGCCGAGGTCGAGGCCGGCGTCGACGCCGACGTCGACGACAGCGCCGCCGAGATCAACGCCGGCATCGAAACCTAGATCCAGCGTGCCGCCACCGAGATCGACGCCCGTATCGAGCCCAACATCGACCGTGGCGCCGCCCAGGTCGACGCCTGCGTCCAACGCCACGGCGAGACTGCCGCCGCCGAGGTCGATTCCCGTGTCGAGCGCCACGCTCGCGCCGCCGAGCGTGACGTTCGCGCTGGCCGTCGTGCCGGCAGCGCTGGCGCCGATGTCGGTCCCGGCATCGAGGCCGAGATCGAGCCCACCAGCGCCGACGATTGGCTTCGCGGTAAGGCCCACGTCGGCGCGACCGCCGCCCGCAGGGGCGCCGTCGCTCGCGAGCGCGATCGCATTCGTCAGATCGACCACGCGCGGCGCCGGCTGCTCATCCAGAGCGGCGGCGACGGCGACGACCGGCTGCCCCGCTCGCGGTGCGGCGACGCGGTCGTCGTCCATGCCGACGACGCGAATCGCGCCGTCGGTGCGGGAGCGGATCGCGATCTCGCCAGCATTCAACTGCACGACGTCGGCGCCGTCGGGCGTGCGGATCTCGAGCCGGCCTTCGAACAACGAGATTGTCGTGCTATCCGGCTGCACGGCGACGTTGAACTGCGTGCCCTTGATGACGGCCACGAGCAACGGCGTCTCGACTCGCAGCTTGCCCAGGTCGCGCGGGGCGACGTCATAGAACACGTTGCCGCGGTGTTGCACCAGCCGCGCGATGAGATTGCCGTCGACGGCTTCGGCGGGTATCTCGACGTCCGTGTCGTTCGACACGCTGATGTTCGTGCCCGCCTGCGTGAGACCCAGCGTCCCATCGTGCCCCGTGACGATGCGGCTCGGCAGCAGCACCGTCGAGTCCCGCGCCACGTTCGTGGCGTGGCCCGCCATCGTCACCTCGACGTCGCCGGCAACGGCCGTAACGGAGATGCGCGAATCGCCGACGTTGCGCGCGCCATTGGACGCCGCATGCACGTTGGCAACGAAACACAGGATGAGTAGCGAGGAAGAGGCCCAACGCGCTGTTCTTGTTTGCTTGCGCATGCGTGACACTCCATGTCGTCAACGAGCGACAGAATAGAGATGCGCTCGAACGAGTGCCGTGATGATCATCACGGCAACGTCGAGCAACATTGTCCATAATCCGCGGCTCTCTTCGGCTGCACTCTCGAACGAGAAAACTCGGCACGTGACGCGATGCGAACAACGACGGCATTGCAGCGGCTACCGACCGCCACACCGAGCGAAAATCATCGCAGTTGGCATAATCTGCCTCGCACTTGAACTAATCTCTCCGGCCGTACTTGCTGCCGCGCCCACGCTCGTGTCCGTCGTGGTGCGCGGCTCCACCGTCTACGACGCTCCCACGCTTTTCGCGATCTACCGCGAGCAGCTCGGCAAGCCCGTGACGAACACCGGCGCGCGAGCCATCGCGGCTGCTCTACTTGCGAAATACGAAGGCGACGGCTACTCGCGTCCGCAGATCAAGGTCGACGATTCCTTGCTCGAGGTCGGCGTGCTGCGTTTCGACTTGCTCGAGCCGCGGATCGCCGAAGTGCGCGTCAACGGCGATCCGGGCCCGCATCTCGAGCGCCTCGAGTCGCTCGGCTCCCGGCTGCAGGACGAAACGCCCATCACGCAGGCCGGGGTGGCTACGGCGTTGCGGCAGATGCGCGCCCTGCCCGGGTTGTCGCTGCAAGCGACCACCGCACGCGACGCGACGAGCGCTCATCTTTACCGGCTCGACCTCGACACGCAGTTCGACCGCACGACGGGGGCCGTGCGCTTGAGCAACCGCGGCACCGACGAGGCGGGGCCGAACTTCGTCATGGGCCAGGTCATGGCGAATGGACTGCTCGACGGGCAGACGAACATCGGTGCAATGTTCGGCGCAGCGACCGACTACGACGAATATCACGGCCTCGGCGTGCTCGCTAACGTCGGCATCGGCACGGCCGGTAGCCGTCTCTCGTTCAACGGCTTCCGCTCGCGCTCCGACCCGAACGAGGCCCCCGTCAATCTCGACGACAGTTATCTACGCGACCGCGTGTCGATCAGCTACGCGCGCGCCGTACCGAAGTTCGAGCGCGCCAATCTGTCGCTGGCCGCGGCGCTCGACTTCGACGACCTCGAGATCCTGCGCAGCGGCGAACGGCTGCGCGACGAGCGGCTGCGCATGCTGACGGTCGGTCCGCGCTTCAATTGGGGCCACGGCCGAGCGGCGCAGTCTTTGGCCGCCATCGAGGTCGTCAAAGGCCTCGACGCCTTCGGCAGCGGTCTCGCAGCGCTCGATATCGAGGACGATCCGCGGCGCGCCGATTTCTTGCTGAGCCGCTTCACTTTCATGCGGCTCCACCGCGTGACCGATTTCTGGTCCGTGCGCCTCGACGCGCTCGCCCAGCAAACGGCGTACACGCTGCCGTATGGTGAGCGCTTCAAGATCGGCGGCGATCGCTTGGGGCGCGGTTTCGAGGTGGCCGAGATCGCGGGCGACCAAGGCATCGGCGCCAAGGTCGAAGGACGCCGGAGCTTGCCGGACGCGCCGGCGGCGCTGCGCAACGTGTCGCTTTACGGGTTCTACGACATCGGCGCGACGTGGAAGAACGACGCGCCGGGCCGCGAGTCCGCGGCGACGGCCGGCTTCGGATTCGCGACGCAGTCCACACGGCTGTCGGGCACGCTCGAGCTCGCAAAGCCGCTGACGCACCCCGACGTCGAGGGCCGCAAAGAGCTCTCGTTGTTCGCCGAGATCGGGCTCACGTTCTAGCGGCGCCCTCGCTGCGCGCCGGTACTACGCCGACGGCTGCATGCTGCGCAGAATCTCGTTGAGCAACGTGCGATTGGCTTCGGCCGAGCGCTGCACGACCGTCTCGTAGCTCGCGACGAGCCGCTCGCCCGCCGCCGTGAGCTTGGCCCCGCCGCGCGACGTGCCGCCAAGCCATTTCGCCACGATCGGCTCGGCAAACACCTCGTTGAGATCCTGTACGAGCAGCCACGCGCGCCGGTACGACATGTCCATGGCCCGTGCCGCGGCGCTGATCGATCGGTGCTCCCGAATTTGGCGCAACAGCTCGATCTTGCCGGGCCCGATTCGGCCGCTACCGGGCAGGTCGAGGCGGATGTTGAGCTCGATGGCTTGACGCTTGGCTTTGGCTCGAGAGCTCGCGCGCTTCATTGAACGATTACCCGCAGGGCGTTGTGAGGGCGATGGTGTTTTCAAACTGTTGCCATTGCAACCTGGCGGCGATTCGGCCGTTGCTCGCCGCCCAGGACGCGCCGCGCGATGAGGTAAGATCGCGCGCATGAAACTCGCCAACATTTTCTACCGCGGCCGCAACATGGTCGCGACCGAGCTCGCCCCGGGCGAGCTCGTCGGCATTGCGTCCCTCCCCGGCCGGCCGACGGCACCGAACGCCACGGTCGAAATGCTGGATGTCATTCGCGGCGGTGAGCCGCTCAGGCAAGCGCTCGTCGCGTCGCTCGACAAGATCCGCACCGACGACGCCGTCGCTCGAATCCCGCTGGCCGACGTGCGCTGGTATCCGCCCGTGCGCAACCCCGGGAAGATCTGCGCGGTGGCGATGAACAACTCGTCGAGCAACGAGCGCAAGATCAGCGCGCCCGATCATCCCGCGTTCTTCCTGAAACCGGCGTCGTGCCTCGTGGGCCATCGCGAGCCGATTCGGATTCGGACCTACTACGGCAGCGTACACCCCGAGCCCGAGCTTGCCGTCGTCATCGGCCGCGTCACGCGCGACGTACCCGCGACGAGTGCGCTCGACGCCGTGTATGGCTATACGATCTTCAACGACATCACCGGCAACGGCATGCGGGCCGAAGACCGCTTCCACTATTGGGCCATATACGCAAACAAGGATGATCCGGGCCAAACGGAACGCGTCGAGCAACACCTGTCGTACGCGGGGCGTTACAAGGGCACTGACACGTTCGGCGCCATGGGCCCGTGGCTCGTGACTAAAGACGAGATCGCGAACCCCGACGACCTCACCGTGCAATGCAAGGTCGGCGGCGAGCTCATCGCCGAGGACAGCACGCGCTACTACAACTACAAGGTTGCGGAGGTCGTGAGCTTCATCAGCCAGTTCCACACGCTGTACCCGGGCGACATCATCTCGCTCGGCACAGCCTTCAAAGCCGGCGAGAACCGCAAGTCGATCCACCAGGCGAACTTCCAAACCGTGGCCGGCCCAGTGGAAGTGACGATCGAAGGCCTCGGCACGCAGGAAAACCCGGTCATCGTCGAACAGAAGGAGCTCGGCGCATGGCGGCTGCCTTGAGCGATCTCGAGCGGCTCACGATCCGCGTCGCGCTCGAGGACCTGAATACGGCGTTCTGCTATCACCTCGATCACGACGACGTCGATTCTTTGCTCGAGCTGTTCGCGGATGACGTCTACTACACGCACGGCAGCCGCGTGTCGCGCGGCAAGGCCGAGCTCGAGCAAGTGTTTCGGAGCCGTTCCGGCACTCAGCAGCGGACATCGCGGCACTTGTATTCGGGGCTCAAGCTCGACATCGAGAGCGCTGTGCGCGCACGCGGGACGTGCGTCTGCATGACGTTCGGCCAGTACGGCGAGCCGCCGCTGTCTCCTGCCATTCCCACGCTCGTCGCCGATTTCGTCGACGCGTACGTACGCGGCGACGACGGCCGGTGGCGATTCCAGGAGCGGCACATCCACCGCATCTTCGTGGCACCCGACAACACCGGGCCTCTCGGTCAGAAGCGCTGAGACTCAAGTCGCGTGACCGACGACATCGATCTTCGTCTCGACGCGCCGAGCGCCTATCTGTTCACGGGCGAGATCTGCACGCGCGCGTACAAGCTCAATCGGTTCGCGTTCGACTTCAAGTACCCGAGCGTCCGCGAGCGGTTTGCTAAGGATGCCGAGGCGCTGATGACGGACTACGAGCTCAGCGCGCCCGAGAAGGCGCTCGTTCGCGCGCGCGACTGGACCGGTCTCGTCGCGAGCGGCGGCCATCACTTCAACGTCATCAAGATCGCAGCGGCCGTCGGTGAGAGCCACCTGCACGTCGGCGCCCACATGCGCGGCGCGAGCTGGGACGAGTTCAAGCGCACCCTGCCCCATCGTGTCGAGCTGATGCCGGACGATCTCGAAGGCACGCGCTGATGGCGCGCATCGTCGGCGGTATCGGGATCGCCCACACGCCCTCGATGGGCTATCAGTACGACAAGGGTATGCGGCAGGGTTTCGATGCCGCTTGGCAGCTCTGGTACGACGGCACCGCGCCGGTGCGCGCGTGGCTCGGCGAGCGGAAGCCGAGCCATATCGTGATCATCTACAACGATCACATGAACTACTTCGACCTGAAGACGTACCCGACCTTCGCGATCGGCATGGCGGCGCATTTTCCACAAGCCGACGAAGGCTACGGCCTGCGGCCGTTCCCGGGGGTCGACGGCGATCCCGACTTCGCCTGGCCGATTGCGCGCGCGCTCGTGCACGACGGCTTCGACCTCACGTTCTGCCAAGAGCTCGAGCTGGATCACGGCGTCTACTCGTGGCTGCCCTATCTGCTCAGCTCCCCCTGGCCGGTCAAGGTGCTGCCGATCGCCGTCAACATGCTGATGCACCCCGTGCCGACGCCGCAGCGTCTGCGAGCGCTTGGGCTCAGCCTGCGGCGGGCGTTGCTCGCCGACGGCACGGCACGCGACGTCGTCGTGCTTGCGACGGGCGGCATGTCGCATCAAATCCACGGCACGCGGTTCGGCCTCACGAACGAGAAGTGGGACCGCTATTTTTTGGAAGCGCTCGAGCAGCGGCTCGACGAGCTCGTCGCAGTTCCGCTGGAGCAAATCATGCAGGTTGCCGGCACGGAGGCCGCCGAGCTCAGCATGTGGTATGCGATGCGCGCAGCGCTGAGCCCACAAGCACGCACTCACTACAGCTTCTACACGCTGCCGGCCGTGACGGGCTGCGGCGTCATCGCGCTCGACGAGCCGTGAGCAGCTACTCGAACAGCGGCGCGACGAAAAAGCGGAAGCCCATCAGGGCAACGAACGACGCGACGAGGAATACGCTGAGCCCGAGGGGCACGTAGCCGAATAGAGCGACGCCCTCGACGCCGCGCTGCGCGGCGTAACGCGCCGCGAACGCGCCGATCATCGCGACGATGAACGCCGCCGCCTGCCAGGTCAGAAACGACACGACCCGATTCAACCCGCCGGTGGCGTCGTCGCCTGCCGTGAATTGCAGCGTGACGAACGAGACGATGAACAGGATGAGCCAGACAACGGCGAGGCCCTGGATGATCGGCTTCAACTGCATGCCGCGCGCCTAGTGAAGAACGGCGGCACCCGTCGGCGCGGCGCGCACGCGGATCTCGCGCGAGGCGGCTGGGGCGAGACCGAATGCATAAGCGTCGAGCGACAGCAGCCCGCGATCGTAGCTCGCATGGATGCGCACGCCGGGTTCCTCGTCGTAAGCCGCGCCGAGCGTCACGAACAGCGGCAGAAAATGCTCGGCCGTTGGGTGATTTTGCGCCGCATAAGGCGCGCGTTCGGCATAACGAAATAGATCGTCGATACGCCGCCCTGCGATGGCGCCAGCCGTCCACTCGTTGAACGCCTCGATCCACTCCGGCGGCGCGCTATCGTCAGTGCGCCCGCGCGCATGTGCGTACAGAGCGAGATTGTGGGTGGCGCCGCCGGAGCCCAAGATCAGAGCGCCGGCGTCGCGCAACGGGCGCAAAGCGCGGCCGAGCGCGTAATGCTGCTCGGGCGAACGCTCGCTGCCGATCGACACTTGCACCGCAGGCACGTCGGCACGCGGGAACAGCAACGACAGCGGTATCCACGCGCCGTGATCGAGACCGCGCCGAGGCTCGGGCACGGCCGGCAAGCCTGCCGCGCTCAGGCGAGTTGCGATATCGCGCGCGAGCTCCGGGCTGCCGGGCGCGGGATAACGCAAGCGATACAACTCGTCGGGGAACCCGCCGAAATCGTGGATGGTCTCGGGCTGCGCCGCGGCCGTGACTTCGGTCGTCGCGGTGTCGTAGTGTGCGGAAATCACGACGACCGCGGCCGGTGCCGGCAAACGCGGGCCGAGCGCCTGGAGGAAACGCCGCGCCGCGCTATCGACGACGGCGAGCATGGGCGAACCGTGCGAGACGAACAGCGTGGGCATGCGAGCCATATGCCATTATGCCCTGCGATCAGACGAGAGTTGAGGAGGAGACCGTGAGCTACGAGCCAAGCATCGCGGCAGAGGCGCCGATCGAGCTGACGATTCAGCCGCGGGTGCGCAGCTTGGGCGAGTTCGACGTCCGGCGCGTGTTGCCGTCGGCCAGGCGCCGCATGGTCGGGCCATTCGTGTTTCTGGATCACATGGGGCCCGCGGTGTTTCCGCCCGGCCAAGGCATCGCCGTGCGCCCACATCCGCATATCGGTCTCGCGACGATCACATATCTATTCGAAGGCGAGATTCTGCATCGCGACAGCTTGGGCTACCGCCAGCTTATCCAAGCCGGCGCCGTCAATCTCATGACGGCCGGTCGCGGCATCGTGCATTCCGAGCGGGCGAGCGACGATCTCGCCGTCACTTCGCGCTTGCACGGCATTCAGTCCTGGATCGCGTTGCCGCTCGAGCTCGAGGAGATCGAGCCGACGTTCCTGCACTACCCCGCGACCACGCTGCCCGAGCGATGGATCGATGGCTGCAGGGTGCGCGTGATCATGGGCAGCGCCTATGGGCTGCAGTCGCCGGTGCTCACGTATTCGCCGACGCTTTATCTCGAGGCGACTCTGCCGGCGGGCGGCGAGCTCGTGCTGCTGGACGAAGCCAAGGAGCGCGCCGTGTACGTCGTCGCGGGCAGCGTTGCCATTGGCGCCGACGTTTACGCCGAAGGGACGCTCGCCGTGCTGCGCGAGGGCGCAACCGCGCCGCTCAAGGCCGCAACCGAGACGCGCGTCATCGTCGTCGGCGGCTCGCCGATCGGGCCGCGACACATCTGGTGGAATTTCGTGTCGAGCTCGGAAGCGCGGATCGAGCGCGCCAAGCGCGACTGGGCCGACATGCGCATGGGCACCGTGCCCGGCGACGACGAGTTCATCCCGTTGCCCGAGAGCTGAGCGCGAGGATGAGTTGACACCTCGGCCTTTCAGGCCTATTGTAATTTCTGTAAATACAGAAATTACTGATGCTACATGCGCACTCACACGTTCCTCGACCCCTTCGGCGCCTTCGCGCCCGATGATGCGGGCCAGGACGGGCGCGGGGCGGCGCCGCGCAACCTCTCTTACTCCGCGTTGCTGCGCGCTGCGTGGCACGAGCTCCCGGCGGCGACGCAAGCTCGCTTCGAACGGCACGACGCCCTCTATGCGGGCACGATGGCGCTGCACGCCACGACGGCGGGGCGCTGGGTCGCCCGGCTGTGCGGGCTCATCGGCTCGCCGCTGCCGCCGCCGCACGAGCGGCCGCTCGCAACGACGGTGCGCGTCGAGCCCGACGGCGCGACCGGCGGCAGCCGCTGGACACGCTGCTACGCCTTCCCGAAGAAGCTGGTCTGCGTCGCCTCCGTGAAAGCGCTCGATGCCGACGGCGCGCTTGTCGAGCGCCTCGACTTCGGCTTGCGGATGCGGCTGACGCTGAGCGTCCGCGCGGGAGCGTTGTGCTTCGACAGCAACGGCTACTACGTCGAGTGCCCCGGAGTGCTTTGGCGCGGCCGGCGCTGGTGTGCTTGGCGCCTACCCTTACCCTCGTGGTTCCTGCCGGGCCGCACGTGCGTCGCACACCATGACTTGGGGGATGGCCATTTCCGTTTCACGATGACGATTCGACACGCTCTGCTCGGAGAGCTGTTCCGCCACGACGGCGTGTTCCGGTCGGTGGAGTAGACAACGCATGTCAGTGCTCGGTGCAACATGGCAACGGCTTAGGCTTAGGGCGGGCCGGCGAGCCACGCCCAAACGCGTGCTCGTGACGGGCGCGACGGGCTTCATCGGCCGCAAGCTCGTCTATCGACTCATCGAGCGCGGCGACAGCGTGCTCGTCTTCGCACGCAACGCCGCGAAAGCGGCCGATCTGTTCGGCCCGCACGCCGACGTCGTCACGGATCTCGCGGCCGTGCCGGCGACGACGCGCGTCGACGCCATCGTCAATCTCGCCGGTGAGTCTATTGCCGGCGGCCTCTGGACGAAGCGGCGCCGCGCCCTATTGCTCGACAGCCGGCTCGTTGTTACCGAGGCTCTGCTAAGGCTCGTCGGCCGGCTCGCGGTGAAACCGACGACGTGGGTCAACGCTTCCGCGATCGGCTACTACGGCGCGCGCGACAGCGACGAAATGCTGCATGAGAAATCCGCGTCCGGCGAGGGCTTCCAAGCGGAGCTGTGCCGGCGTTGGGAGGAGACCGCGCTGCGCGCTGCTGCACTCGGCAGCAAGGTCACGCTGCTGCGCACCGGCGTGGTCTTGAGCGGCGACGGCGGCGCGCTGCCCGCGCTCGTCCGACCCGTGCAGCTATTTGCGGGCACGCTCATGGGCACGGGGCGGCAATGGTTCTCGTGGATTCACATCGACGACCTGCTCGACGTCATCCTGTTCGCGCTCGACCAGGAGACGCTTGCGGGACCGTTCAACGCGACCGCGCCGAATCCGGTGCGGCACGCCGAGCTGATGGCGGCGATCGCGGCCAACCTGCATCGGCCGCTGTGGCCCGTGCGCATACCGGCGCGCCTGCTGCGCGCGGGCTTGGGTGAGCTCGCCGAGCTGTTCGTCGACGGTCAGCGTGTGACGCCGGCCCGATTGCTGGCGCTGAAATTCACCTTTCGCTACGCGACGATCGACGCGGCGCTCGAGCAAGCCCTGGCACCCGCGGCGGATACCGCAACGCGCGTCAGAGGCTCGCCGTGAGCTCGGCCGCCGTCGGCAAAGAGACCGAGTAGCCGCGGCCTTCGAGACACGCCGTCAGCGCACGCAGGTACTCGCTGGGTTCCTCCGGTTGCGTTGCGGCCGGCTCCTTGCGCCGACTACCGGCCGTCGCGGCGCCGATTGCGGCACCCGCTGCCGCGCCGACCAGCACATCCTCGCCCGAGTCGTCGCCATGCCCGTGGTGCCCGTACCCGTCGCCGAAGATGCCACCGAGAGCTCCGCCGATGGCCGCGCCGATGAGGGCGCGATTGATTCGCTGGTTGCGCAGGTCTTGCTTCGCGTCGGGCGCCGCGGCGTCGACCGGCACCGCAGCCGGCGGCGATTCGCCCGTCTGCTCGACGGCCCAGTTGTGGCATTCATAACGATCGCGGCGAGTCTGCTCGAGCGACTGGCCGCGTAGCCCTACGACCTCGAGCGCACTCAGATCTTCGGCGGCGGCAGCCGGGCAACACCACGCAACGACGACGAGACCGAGCGCCGGCTTACTTGACCACATAGTTGCGGCCCTCCATGCAGGCCGTGAAGGCACGGGTGTAGCTCTCGGCTTCGTCGCGACTGCCGGCCCCGAGCGTCGGGTCGTGGCCCGATTGATCGGCGGACCACACGTGACATTGGTAGCGATCCTCGGACGTCTGCGCTTCGCTCTGGCCTGCGGCCGGGTAAACGTAGAGCTTCAGTGCGCGCGGCTGCTCGCGCTCTGCGGCGCGTGCGGGCGGGGCCGAAGAGCGGCCGTCGAGGTGAATGCCGACACCGAAGGTCGGCCCGTACCAAGGGGAGTAATACGGATACGGACCGTAGCCGTAACCGTAGCCGAAACCGACGTAGGGTCGATAGTGGTGATGGTGATGACCTGCCTCCGCCGGCAGGCTCCACAACGCGACAGCGCCGAGCACTGCGAGAAACAACGTGCGCATCGATCGACTCCGTCCCAGGCGCAGCTCGCCTTACTACCGAGCGTAGCCAACGCTTCCTGAACGGCAGCTGAAAACATCCGCCGAGCCGCTTGACCGCAAAACACGCGCAATCGAGAATCCGTGCCCGCTCGCGACCACACATCGCCTTCCCTGACTCCGAGGAGCCGGCCCATGGGCGCACGGAACGCAGTCGTCTTGTCGTTACTGATCGCCGTGACACGTCGAGTGATGCGTACGGCGTGAGCACGAGCACGCGCGGTGCGTGTCTCTGCGGCGCGGTGACGTTCGCGATCGCAGCGCCCTATCGATGGTTCGCGCATTGTCATTGCTCGATGTGCCGCAAGCACCACGGGAGCCTGTTCGGCACGGGGCTCGGCGTCGCACGCGAACGGTTCGAATGGCTCGGCGGCAGCGCCGACATCGTTCACTATCGCGCGTCGGCTGCGTTCGAGCGGCCGTTTTGCCGCCACTGCGGCTCCACGGTACCGGCCCGCTCGCACGACGACCGCTATTGGCACGTACCGGCTGGGCTCCTGGACGGCGATCCCGGCGCGCGCCCGCGCAGTCAGATCTTCGTCGCGTCACGCTCGCCGCTCTACGAGCTCGACATCGCGCTGCCGCAGCACGCGGCGTATCCCCCGGGAACCGACCTACCGACCATCGACGACCGGCCTGCGCCCCCGACGGCAGGCGGCATCGCCGGCAGCTGTCTCTGCGATGGCGTCGCGTTCGCCGTTGCCGCGGTTCCGGGGCGGGTCGTGAATTGCTACTGCTCGGTATGCCGCCGGCGGAGCGGCGCTGCGTTCACGAGCACGCTGCTCGCGCCGACCGCGCAATTCCGTTGGCTGCGAGGTGCAACGCGCATCCGCCGCTACGCGGTGCCGGCGCCGCGCCGATACGCGGCCGATTTCTGCATGGATTGCGGCAGCCCCGTCCCGAGCCTGGCGGCAGGCCAAACCTCGGCAATGCTGCCGGCAGGGGCGATCGACAGCGTGCTGCCTTCGTTGCCCGGCGTGCACCTTTACGTAGCGTCGAAGGCGCCGTGGTACACGATCACCGACGCGTGGCCGCAGTTTCCGGAGCTACCGCCGCCGGAGCGGTTCACGGAGCTTTTTCAGTAGGCTGCCCTTGCAGCAATCGCTCGAAGCGCTGTATGTCCTCGTTGCTCTCGATGCACTCGTACTCGCGAATCCGCTCGTCGGGACGCAACCGGAACGTCTCCCTGATCGTGAACGGCTTCGTCAGCACGGCGGGATCTTCCATCGTCGCCTCGTAGCGGATCGTCTCGAACGAATCGCGCGTATAGCGCTCCGTGACACGCAACGCCTCGGTGTGGATGGTGCCGACGCCGCTCAGCCAGGTCTTGTCGTTGAAGGACGTAACGTCGACGACGAGTGTGTCCCCGTCCCAATGCGCAACCGATTCGCCGAGGTACGACGGCTCCGCGTCCTCGGGCGGCGGCCGCCCATCGGTCGGGATGATGCGAAACGCGTGATGGATTTCGTACAACATGATCACGCGATCCGGCAGCTGCACGATCTCGAACGGCAACGGCCGAAACTTTATACGAGGAACGCCCGTGAGCAAGCAGCGGGCCATCGGGTCGTCGATGCCCTGACGCCCGAGGAAGTATTGGCGCTGCGCCTCCGCTTCGGGGTTGTAGGGCGGCACCTGGCCCGAGTTACCGGGCGGGCGCCCGGCCGCGGCATCGGCGGCGCGGGCGGCCGCAAACGCCTCCTCCCCCTCGAATAGCAGTATCGCGCCCGTGGCGACCCAGATTCCCGACATATCCGGCTTACCGTCGGCCGTGCGCGGCGCCGGCCGCTCAGCGGACGGCTGCGCGCCGAGCGGCGCCGTCAGCACGGCAAGGATAGCCGCGGCCGCAGCGAGACCAATCCGTAGGCTGTTCATCAGCGCCCTCCCGTCCCGGCCGGCGGACCCCCCGCGAGCTTGCGGCCGTCGGCCAACGTGACCCAGCGAACCGCGCCGAGATTCGGCTCGCTGCGTGCGGCCCAGCCCTCGACGGTCACCGTCGCTCCGGCCGTCAGCGTCTCGTCACGCTGCCAGCCCTGCCGCACGAGCATGTTGGGTGGATAGCCTTCGAACCGCCAGCGCGTCACGGTCCCGCCCGCGTCCTTGACGTCGATCGAGAAATGAAAATGGGGGTTCATCCACTCGACGCTGACGACCTCACCGGTCATCGTGACGTTTTTCTCTCCGTCGAAGACCGCGGCGAACGAGTGGTGAGCCGTCGCGAGACGCCCCGCGCAGAGCCCCAGCCCAAGCAAGAACAGGATGACGAGTCGACGCATGGCGGCCGCTCCTAGTGGAATCAACAGATTATCCGTGCGCCGCCTCCGTGCTCTCAAGGAATAGGAGCTATAACTCCGCGGCCATACAGGCCGTCAGCTCGCGTTGCGCCGGATGAAGTCGGCCCCTTGCTCCGCGATCATCACGGTCGGCGCATTGGTATTGCCCGACGTGATGCGCGGCATCACCGATGCATCGATGACGCGCAACCCGGCCACCCCGCGCACCCGCAGGCGGTCGTCGACAACCGCGAGCGCGTCGACACCCATGCGGCACGTGCCGACCGGGTGGAAGATCGTCGTGCCGAGATCGCCGGCCGCGCGCCGCAAATCGGCATCGCTGGAGAGCGCAGGACCGGGCAGATATTCCTCGGGCGCGAACGGTGCGAGAGCGCGCGCCGCCATGATGCGGCGCGTGAACTTGAGGCCCGCGATCGCGACTTGCATGTCTTCCTCGGTCGCGAGGTAGTTCAACGTGATGGCCGGGTGCCCGGCCGGATCGGCGCTCTTGATGCGGACATGGCCGCGGCTCGTCGGCTGCAGATTGCAGACGGACGGAGTGATCGCGTCGAACGCGTGCAGCGGCGAACCGAACTTGTCGAGCGACAACGGCTGGACGTGCCACTCGATGTTCGCCGACGTTTGCCCCGCGTCGCTCTTGGCAAACGCGCCGAGCTGCGACGGCGGCATCGTGAAGGGGCCGGTCCGCAGCATGGCGTATTCGAGCGCCATCGCGGCTCGGCCGAGCCAGGTGCCCGCGCGGCGATTCAGCGTGCGCGTGTTGCGCACCTTATAAATGGAGCGGATCTGCAGATGGTCGTGCAGGTTCGCGCCGACGCCGGGCAGATCGGCGATGACGCCCACGCCGTGCTGGCGGAGTTGCGCGGCCGGCCCTAAACCCGAGAGTTGGAGGATCTGCGGCGAGCCGATCGCTCCCGCCGCGAGCAGCACCTCACGCCGTGCTCGCAAGGTTTGCTGGCCCGCGCCCGCGAACCGCACCACCACGCCTGTCGCGCGCGGCACGCCATCGCGTGAATCGAGAGCGAGCCGTTCGACGAGAGCGCCGGTACGGACCGTCAGATTTGGCCGCTTCAGCACCGGCCGAAGGAACGCCTTCGTTGCGCTCCAGCGCACACCGCGCCGCTGATTCATTTGAAAATAGGCGTTGCCGAAATTGTCGCCGCGATTGAACTCCGGGATCTTCGGGATGCCGCACTGCTCAGCCGCCTCGCGCCAGGCGTCGAGAATCTCCCAGCTCACGCGCCGCTCCTCGACGCGCAGCTCGCCGCTGCCGCCATGAAACTCATCGGCGCCGTGCTCGTAGTTTTCGGAGCGCTTGAACACGGGCAGCACGTCGTCCCACGACCAGCCGCGCAGACCCTGCGCGGCCCAATGGTCGTAGTCGGTCTTCTGCCCGCGCATGTAGATCATCGCGTTGATCGACGAGCACCCGCCGAGCACCTTCCCGCGCGCGTAGCCGATGCTGCGGCCGTTCAAACCCGGGTCGGGCTCCGTTACGTAGCACCAATCGGTGCGCGGATTACCGATCGTGTAGAGGTACCCGACCGGGATATCGATCCAAAAGTAGTTGTCCGGGCCGCCCGCCTCGAGCAGCAGCACCGTGGTGCGCGAATCCGCCGACAAGCGGTTGGCGAGCACACAGCCCGCCGTGCCTGCGCCGACGACAATGTAGTCGAACTCCTGCATCGCGGCCGCATTCTAACGGCAAACGCCCTTCCGCCCGGCGGTGAGGCGGGTAAGATTGGATCAATGGCCGAGGGAAAAGCTAATGTCGGCACTGTATGAAGAGAGCCATCGGCGGCTGCAGCAACAGTTCGATACGCAGCGGCTCGCGGATCGGATCGAGGAGCGGTTGTTCCGCTCGGCGCTCACGGCGGACGATCGCGAGTTCATCGAGCGGCTCGACCTATTTTTTCTCGCGACCGTCAACTCACGCGGCGAGCCGAGTTGCTCCTATAAAGGCGGCGATCCCGGTTTCGTACGCGTCCTCGACCCGACCACGCTCGTATTCCCCTGTTATAACGGTAACGGCATGTATCTCTCGATGGGCAACGTGGCCGCGAACCAGCAGGTCGGAATGCTATTCATCGACCTGTGCTCGCCGAAGCGGCTGCGCGTGAACGGGACGGCGCGCATCGAAGCCGCGGAGTTCGTCGACCCTGCCTTCCCCGAAGCGCAGTTCGTCGTGGTTGTGAGCATTCGCGAGGTGTTTCCGAACTGCCCGCGCTACATTCATCAATATGCTCTCGTCGAGCGCTCGAAGTTCGTGCCGCACGCGGGCACGGTGACACCTGTTCCACGCTGGAAACAGATGGATTGGGCGCGCGACGTGCTACCTCACGATGACCCTGCAAGGAGCGAGGCATGAAAGACGGATTCAACACGGAGCGCAACGAGGATCGGCTTTGGCCTTGGGTGTTCGGCGCGGTGGTTCTGCTCGGCGTCGGCGGCATAGCCTATTACCTCTTGCGCGACAGCACACCGGAAATAGAGCCCGCGCTCGATGTGCCGGTAGCCACCATCGACGCGCCCACGGCGCCGCCGCCGGCCGTCGTCGACACGGCGCCGCCGCCGGCGCGAACACTGCCGTTGCCGCCGCTCGATGAGAGCGATTCCGACGTGCTGGGGGGCCTGACGGAGATTTTCGGTCAAAGTGCGATCGCGAAGCACGTGATCCCCGAGCGCATCGTGCGCAACATCGTCGTCACGATCGACAACGTGCCGCGCCAGGTCATGGCGCTGGACCAACGGCCGATCGCGGCGACGCCGGGCGCTTTCGTGACGTCAGGTGATGAGGATGCGATCGTGCTCGCGCCGGAGAACTATGCGCGCTACGAGCCGTTCGTCGCGCTCGTCTCGAACATCGACGCAAAAACGCTCGTGTCGTTCTATCGCGGGCTCGAGCCGCTGTTCCAGCAGTCGTACGAGGAGCTCGGTCAGCCGGACGCGTCGTTCAACAAGCGGCTGACGGAGGTCATCGAGCACCTGCTGCAGACGCCGACGCCGCGCGGCGAGATCGCGCTCGTGCAACCGAGCGTGCTGTATCGCTACGCCGACGAGCGGCTCGAGAAGCTATCTGCGGGGCAAAAGCTTCTGATCCGGATGGGCGTCGACAACGCCACGGTCGTGAAGGGCAAGCTCCGCGAGATCCAAGCGGAGCTCCGGTAGCGGCCCTTACTCGATTGCGAGCAGCTCTACCTCGAACGCGAGCGCCGCGCCGCCCGGGATCGAGCCCGAGCCTTGGTCGCCGTAAGCCGTGTCCGCCGGGCACACGAGCTTGGCTTTGCCGCCGACCTTGATCTTCTGCACGCCTTCGGTCCAGCACGAAATCACGCCGTTCAACGGAAACGAGATTGGCTCGCCGCGCTGCACGGAGCTGTCGAACACCGAGCCGTCGCGCAAGGTGCCGTGATAGTGGACGCGCACGGTGCTGGTCGCGGTCGGGTTCGCACCCGTGCCTTCGGTCATCGGAATGACCACGACGCCCGTCGCGCTACGCTCGGCTCCGGGCAGCGCCGCCTGCTCCGCAACCCACGCTTCCGACGCTGCTTTCTCTTCGCTGGCTACCGCCGACATTCGCTCCTCGGCGAGCCCCTGAATCTGCGGACCGTAGACGTCGAGCGCGACCTTCGGCTCGGCACCGAGCACGGCGTCGCGTAGCCCGTCCGCGACGATCTTGGCTTCGTCGGCCGTGAGCTTGAAGTCGCTGACATTTTCTCGAACGTTCTGGCCGATGACGACGCCGAGCGCGTACAGCGTCTTGTCTTGGTCCGTTTGCAAGGCCGTAGCCTCCGTCGAATTGGTGGGAGCGGCAGCGGATGTCGTGGTCGCGTCAGGCGGCGAGCAGGCGGCAAGCGCGAGCGACACTAGACTCAAGGTGATGTAGCGCATGGGAGTCTCCGGTGCCGGAAGGCGGCACGAAAACCCGGCACGCTAGCTGAAACGGCGTGATATTGCCAATCGCGCCGCTCATTCGAAGTGGAGGTAGCTGATCTTGTTGCCGTTGCCGTCCGCGTACCAAAGCCGATTTGCGAGCCGTAGCGGCGGCTGACGATCGCTGCCGGCGGTGAGACCGACGCCGCGTGCGTTGCTGGCGAGCGGAAACTCGGTGATCACGCCATCGCGCGTAACGCGACCCAGGGATGCGCCCTTGGTGTACCAGACGTTGCGATCGGGGCCGACCGCGACATTGGTCGGTGAGCCGGTCGGGCTCGGGATCGCGAACTCCGTGATCTCGCCGCGCGGCGTGATTCGGCCGACGCGGTTACCCGTGACGAAGCGGCCGTCGATCGTGCCGTTCAACTCCACGAACCATAGGTTGCCGTCGGCGCCGGCGGTGATGTCGCCGGGACCGGAGTCCGGCCGCGGCAGCGCGAACTCGGTGACCGCGCCGTCCATCGTGATGCGGCCGATCTTGCTCGCGTGGAACTCCGAGAACCAAATGTTGCCGTCGGGCCCGGCCGCGAGCGCGCGCGGCCCGCTGAACGGCGTCGGGATCTCGAACTCGGTGATGGCGCCCGCGGGCGTGACGCGGCCGATCTTGCCGGCCGCGAACATACCGAACCAAATGTTGCCGTCGGCGCCGAGCGCAATCGCACGCGGCTGGCTATCGGGAGTCGGGATGCGGAATTCGGCTATCTCTCCCTGCGGCGTAATGCGCGCGATCCGACCCGCGAGATGCTCCGAGAACCAGAGGTTGCCGTCGGCACCGAGCGCGATGATGCGCGGCGCGCTTTCTTCCGTCGGAACGTCGAACTCGACGAGACCGGTGCCGTCGGGATTCATGCGGCCGATGCGGTTGCCGTCGCTTTCGGTAAACCACAGCGTGCCGTCAGGCGCGAGCGCAATCGTCGTCGGCCCGCTCGCCGGGTGTGGTAGCGCGAACTCGGTGATCGCGCCGGTCGCCGTCAAACGCTCGGTGGGCGCAAGCCAACGTTGCTGCGCAGAAACGCCACCGGCCACGGCCAACGTAACCACGATCACCCCCCCTCCGCGCATGCACCATCCTACAAGCGGCGATGCGAGATGGTATCGGGGAGCGTGAACCGCGACCAGACCGCAGCCGTCACGGTAGTCCTGCGCAAGCGGCATAGAAACTCACGGTCGCCGGCCAATCCGAGAAGATGCCGCGCACGCCGACGTCCCGCACCAACACATCGACGACGTGCAAGACATCGCTTTCGCGCGTGATGGCCGCATCGACCGTTCGATAATAGAAGCCGTTGTTCGGCGCGGCGAGGTTGCCCGAGCGCTCGAGCGTCCAGGCGATGATGTCGAGCCCGGCGGCCCGCGCGGCGCGTGCCGCCCGCGACGGCACGATTCGGCCTTCCGCGTCGAGATCGAGCAGCACGAACAACGGCGGCGCCCAGACGTTGATGCCCGCGGCCTTATAACGCTTGAGCCGCCGCGCGCGCGGCGCACCCACAGGCAACACGGTATCGTCGAGCAGCAGCGCGCGCTCGCCGAACTCGGGCTCGCGGGCAATCCAATACTCGACGTCGCGCCGATCGAATGACTGCGGCCGAACCGCGCTCGGCGGGACGCCGGCGGCGCGATACTCATCGATGAGCTTTTGGGCGAACTGGTCGCGCGTGAGCCCGTTGAACGGCAGCTTGACACTCGGCTCTTTGAGCTCGGGCATCATTTGCACACCGAGGCGCCGAAACAGCTCGATGCTCTCGGCGTGCGTCAGCAGCGAGCCGCGCTCGGCGCCCGCGCCGAGATCTGGGCGTGCCGCCCGTTGCGGCGTCACGAACTGCTCCGCGGTCTGCGCGGCCGGATCGAACGCGTCGATCTTGCCCCGCAGCGTCTTGAACTCGGCGAGCGTGAGCTCGCTCGTGCGGCACTCGGCGCGGGCAGGCCGCACGACGCCACCCCTCTCGTTCAGCACGGCGGGCGTAAAGGGCTCGACGCAGGTCTGCGCGAGCGGCGTGAGCAAGATGTCCGTCGTCGTCGCGAGATCGTTCTGCGAGTGCCGGCACACGAGCGCCAAGTCCTTGGTGAAAGTCACGTCGCACTCGAGCGTGCCCGCGCCCATGCGAAAACCGGCCTCGTAGGCCTCGAGCGTGTGCTCCGGAAACACCAGGCCGGCGCCGCGATGGCCGATCGAGAACGCAGTGCGCCGGGGCGGCTCCGCCAAGCAGGCTTGCAGGCGCGTCTTGAGGGGACCGTCGCGCAGGTCGTCGACGAGAAACTGCGGGCGCTGGCCGAGCTCGACACGAGTGTCGACACTCTGCCCAGCAACCGGCACCCCAGCGAACAGTAGGCTCGCAATCAGCAACCACTTGGCGACCATGTTCAACACCTCCTCGACGAGAACGTCGCGCAGCGAATTCAGGTTAGCGCCATTCCATGGGTGGCGCGTGACAGCGCAGGTTGGCAGTCGGCAGGTTGCCTCGGCTCGGCACGGCTGCGAAGATGCTGAGCACCTCGGCCCTCGGCTCGGAGGCATCGATGCGGCGATCACTGGTGGTCTTACTCGCGGCATTCGCCGCCACCGCTGCGGCGCAAGAGGACGCCGGCCGCCGTTGGCCCGTGACCGGCATCGCCGCACCGACCACCGAGCTCGCGCTCGAGCTCTACGTGACCATCGCCCCCGCAGTCGCCGTCGGTGCGAGCGGCCACGGCACGCGGCAGTTCATTCCCATCACGGGCGGCCGTTTCAGCGGCGCCAACGGCCTCAAGGGTGAAGTCATGGCCGGCGGCGCGGATTGGCAGCTCCGCCGACCCGACGGCGTCACGGAGGTCAAGGCCATCTACTCGATCAAGGCGGACGACGGCACCGTCATCGAGGTCGACAACCAGGGCATCATCGCCCCGTCGGCCGACGGCGCGTACGTGCGCACGACGCCGCGCTTCCACGCGCCGCAAGGACCGCACGAGTGGCTCAACAAGACGACGTTCGTCGGCACGATCACGCCGAGCCCGCAGGGCGGCGCGGTCATCATCCGAGTATTCAAGGTGCAGTAGTGCGCAGGCTCGCACTCATCGCACTCGGTTGCGCCTGTTGGCCCGCACTGCTCGCGGCGCAGCCGGCGGATGCCGCGTTCGAGCAGCGCGTGCGTGCCGTTCACGCCGCCGCCGCGCCCCTCGACGCGCATGTGGACGTGCTGGTGCCGACGACGCCCGGCATCTACCGCACGGACGACGGTGTCTCGCAGGTGACCGTCGACAAGCTCGTGGCGGGCGGGCTCGCCACGGTGACGTTCGCGATCCAGGCGCCGACCGGCCCCGCGACCGCCGAGGGCATTGCGGCTGCACGGGCCGAAGTCGACGCCAAGCTCGCGCGCATTCGAATGCTCGTCGCCGACGACTCCGCTCGCCTGGCCTTGGCGCTTACGACCACCGACATCGAACGTATTCACGCCAGCGGGCGAATCGCCGTGCTCATCGGCTTCCAGAACGCGTACGCGCTCGGCACGGACTCGAGTCTGGTCGACCGCTACGTCGAGGCCGGCGTGCGCGTGTTCGCGTTCAACCACGCGGGCAACAACGCGTTTGCCGATTCGTCGCGACCTGCCGTTCCAGGCGACGAGCCGAACGGCGGGCTGTCGGAGCTCGGCCGCGCCGCTGTGCGGCGGCTCAACGAGCTCGGCGTCGTCATCGATGTGTCGCAGCTCACCCCGCGCGCCGTCATGCAGACGCTCGAGCTCTCGCGTGCGCCCGTCATCGCGAGCCACTCTGCCGTGCGCGCGCTCGTCGATGAGACGCGCAATCTGACGGACGCCGAGCTCGATGCCATCGCCGCGAAGGGCGGCGTCGTGCACCTGCCGCCGTTCAACACCTACCTCGCGCCGCGGCCACCGGAGTTCGTCGCGCGCCTGCGCGAGATCCGCGCACGCTTCGGCTTGCCGCGCGAATTTCGCGGCGTGCTCGACGACGCGCAGCGCTTGGACGGCGCCGCGCGTGCCGAATACACGAGCATGGCGCTCGAATCCGTGCCGCGCGCCGAGCTCGACGACTATCTCGATCACATCGACTACGTCGTTCGACGCATCGGCATCGAGCACGTCGGCATCGGCACGGACTTCGACCACGGCGCCGGGATCAGCGGCTTCAAGGACGCGAGCGAGGCGCTGAATGTGACCCGCGGTTTACTCGAGCGCGGTTACGCGGACGCCGACATCGCCAAGATCTGGAGCGGCAATTTCCTGCGCGTGCTCGCGGCGGCGGAGTCGGCGGCAAACTAGCGCTGGATTCAGCACGCATTCAGCGGCCGGCGAAGATCATCGGCCTGAAGTCGCAACGACGCGGGAGGGCAAGGCGATGCGATCACTTCATTTGGCAATTTGCGCGATCGCGAGCTTGCTGGCGGGAACGGCCCGCGCCGCCGAGAACGGCTTCTACATCGGCGCAGCCGGCGGCGACACGGAGACCCAGCTTCAAACCGGGGTCGGCGACGTTTACGACGACCAGGACTCGAGCTTCAAGGTCATCGGCGGGTGGCGGCCGTTCGACTGGTTCGCGCTCGAGGGGGGCTATTTCGATCTCGGCAACGTCACCCTGCACGAACCCGTCCCAGGCCTCGCGCCGTTCAGGCTCGAGCAGAAGGGCTACGACGTCTTCGGCATGTTCTTGATCGAGCTTGCGAGTTTCGATCTGTTCGCGAAAGCCGGCGTCGTAATGTCCTCCGCCGACCTGACCACTTCCCTTCCCGGGGGGCAGGCGAGCTCGGTCGATCACGACACGGACTTCGCGTGGGGCGCGGGCGCGCAGGTTCGTTTTCGCAAGCTGGCCGCGCGCATCGAATACGAGCGGTTCGAGATCAGCAACGGCAACAGCTTCGAGCCGCCCACTATTATCTCGTTCGGAATCACCTGGACTTTCTGACCGGCCACTCACAATGGTGGCGCTCGTGGTACGGGTAGCGGGCGTGACTCTCGCGCCGTTCATCGGCACACTGCCGCCGAGAACCCAGCTACTCGAGCCTCGATGCAGCCCGCGCACGTTCAAGAGCCCAGCCGGAAGACGCCCGTCTACGGCGACTACGAAGTCGTCGTGGTCGGCGGTGGACCGGCGGGCATTGCGGCGGCGATTGCCGCGGCGCGCGCCGGTCGGTCTACGATCTGCATCGAGCGCTACGGCTTCTGCGGGGGCGCCGGTACGGCCGCGGGCCTGAGCACGTTCTGCGGTCTGCACGCCGTCGTGCACGGCGAGCACCAGCAAATCGTCCATGGGTTGGCCGACGATATCCTCGCGCGGATCGAACGGATGGACGGCTTGAACAAACCCCATCTCACGATCCAAAACCAGATCCTCGCGCAGGCCTACGACATCTCGGCGTTCAAGATCGCGGCCGACGAGTTGCTCGCCGAAGCCGGCGTGCACGTGTTGTTCCATGCGTTCGCGACGGGCGTCGTGATGGACAGCAGCGAGCGCATCGCGGCCGTGCTCGTCGAGACGAAATCCGGCCGCTGTGCGGTTCGCGGCCAGCTATTCATCGACGGCTCCGGTGACGGCGATCTCGCCGCGTGGGCCGGCGTGCCATACGAGGTCGGCGACGGGGCGGGCAACATGCTGTATCCGTCGACGATGTTCCGAATCAACGGCGTGGATCCGGTGAAAGCCGGACGCGCATGGGAGCTGATTCCGACCCTCATGGACGAAGCGGAGAAAAACGGCCGGCGGTTTCCGCGCAAGAAGCCGATCGTCCGGCCGCAGCGCA
>Ga0157380_10000297_pt1 | contig 29928 bp, 27 predicted proteins | sample S35metaG_FD_119757 | JGI IMG/M metagenome (GOLD analysis project Ga0157380, IMG submission 119757) | Switchgrass rhizosphere microbial communities from Kellogg Biological Station, Michigan, USA - S3-5 metaG | ecosystem: Host-associated > Plants > Roots > Rhizosphere > Soil | place: USA...
CCGGCGCTCACAAGATCAACAACGCCGTCGGCCAGGCCCTGCTCGCCGAGCGCATGGGCAAGACGCGGATCATCGCCGAGACCGGCGCCGGCCAGCACGGAGTCGCCACCGCCACCGCCTGCGCCCTCTTCGGCCTCGAGTGCGTCGTCTACATGGGCTCCGAGGACATCCGCCGCCAGCGTCCCAACGTCGAGCGCATGGGCCTGCTCGGCGCCGAGGTCGTCCCGGTCGAGGCGGGCGCGCGGACGCTGAAGGAGGCGGTCAGCGCCGCGATCCGCGACTGGGTCGCCAACGTCGAGACGACCCATTACGTGATCGGCTCGGCGGTCGGGCCGGCCCCGTTCCCTGCCCTGGTCCGCGATCTGCAGAGGGTGATCGGTGAGGAGGCGCGCGAGCAGGCGCTTGCCGCGGAGGGGGTACTGCCTTCACGGGTGATCGCCTGCGTCGGCGGCGGCTCGAATTCGATCGGAATCTTCACGCCCTTCATCGACGACGTGGAGGTCGAGCTGATCGGTGTCGAGGCGGCAGGGGAGGGGCTTGACACCGAGCGTCACGGCGCCTCCCTCGGCAAGGGCCGCACGGGTGTCCTGCACGGCTCGCTCTCCTCGGTGATCGCCGACGAGGCAGGCCAGATCCTCGAGGCGCACTCGATTTCTGCCGGCCTCGACTATCCCGGTGTCGGCCCCGAGCACGCGTTCCTGCGCGACAGCGGCCGCGCCAGCTACTTCGCGGTGACAGACGCTCAGGCGCTGTCGGCGTTTGCTGAGTTGTGCAGGCTGGAGGGGATCATCCCGGCGCTCGAGTCCTCGCACGCGATCGCGTGGCTACTGGAGAACGGCGGCGGCGACGGCTATGACGTGCTGTGTCTCTCGGGGCGGGGCGACAAGGACTTGGCAGAGGTATTGGAGCAGGGGGCCGGGGGATGACTCGCCAGAGCAACAGCGGGGAGGCTCTGTCGAGTCATCCCCCGGCCCCCAGCTCGACAGCTTCTCCTGGGACCGAGAGGATCGAGGCGGCGTTCCGGGCCGCCAAAGACGAAAGTCGGGCCGCTCTGATGCCGTACATGATGGCCGGGTATCCCGACCGGGAGACGGCGTCGGCTGTGGCCGAGGCCTATGCCGAGTCGGCTGATTTGGTTGAGCTTGGGGTCCCTTTCTCCGATCCCCTTGCTGACGGGCCGACGATCCATGCTGCCGCGACCAAGGCCCTCGCTGCAGGTGCCACCCTCGAGACGGCGCTGGAGCTGTGTGAGGAGATGGCCGCGCGGGTGCCGGTCGTCTTCATGGTCTACGCCAACATGGTGCTGGCGCAGGGAGGGGCGGCGGAGTTCGCTCGGCGGGCGTTGGCGGCTGGAGCCGCCGGGGCGATCGTTCCCGACCTGCCGCTCGAGGAAGCCGAGCCGGTGCGGACCGCTTTCGACGATGCGGGGTTGGCGCTGGTGCCGCTGGTCGCGCCGACCACGCCGGCGGAGCGGCGGGCCAGGATCTGCGCCGCCGCACGGGGCTTCGTTTACGTCGTATCCACGGTGGGGACCACGGGGGAGCGCGACGAGCTGCCGGCTGAGCTTGAGGACCTCGTGACCGCGACCAAGGACGAGGCCGAGGTGCCCGTTGCCGTCGGCTTCGGCATTGGCACTCCGGAGCAGGCGGCCAAGGTCGGGCAGGTCGCCGACGGCGTGATCGTTGGCAGCCGCCTCGTCCGCGCCGCGGGGGAGGCTGGTGACCCCGGTGCGGCGGCGGAGGCCGTCGGCTCCTTCCTGCGCGAGGCGCGCGTCGCCCTCGGCAGCTAGGATTCCCGCCGCAATGGGAATGGTCGTAACGCTCTTTCTGGCCCTCGCCGCGATGACGCTCTCCTACGCCTTCGGGCAGGGCGGCCCGATCGCCGGGATGGTCTTCTTCACGGTGCTGCTGATCGGCGCGGTGTTGCGCGTCCTCAAGCCCACCTAGCCGGCGCATATCGCGTCCTCGGTCGCTCGCGTGCGGAGCACGCCACGCTCCCTGCGTCCACCGATCTGCTTGGCTAGCGCGCCCGCGTTGCGACGACCTGAAGGTACTCGGGTTCGAGCACCAGAGTCTCCTGGCCCGCCGTGTTGAATTCCTCCAGGTAGGCGCGCAGGTCGGCGGTGAGCGCCGCCTCGCCGTCCGGCCCCACGCGTTCGTAGGCGACCTTGGTCGGCCCGAAGTAGGTGCGGAAGAACTCGATGAAGTGATCTGTAGAGCGGAAGGTCTGGCGGGATTTGCGCCGTTCGGTGCGCAGCTCGGCGACGTCATCGCCGAACAGCTCGCGCAGGTGATCCTCGGTGCCCCAGAGCGTCGGCGGCACGACGCCGGGGGGAGGCGGGGCGTGTTTTGCGATCGCCTGGAACATCTTGCCGACGCCGCCGTCGGGCACCCAGTTCGCCATCCCGATTCGGCCCCCTGGCTTGCAGGTGCGCAGCAGCTCTGATGCTGCCTTCTCGTGTTCTGGCGCGAACATGGCGCCGAAGATCGAGAGCACGACGTCGAACTCGGCGTCGCCGAAGGGGAGCTCGGCAGCATCGCCCTCGACGAACTCGATGTCGAGGTGCTCGGCGGCGGCGCGCTCGCGACCGCGCTCGAGCAGGGCCGGGACGAAGTCGACCCCTACGGTGTTTCCCCAGGCGCGCCGCGCCGCTGCCAGCGCCCCATTGCCGCTGCCGCAGGCGACGTCGAGGACACGCTCGTCGGCGACGACCTCGATCGCCTCCACCAGCTCCTCGGCCACCATCTCGACGATCCCGGCGACCATCGCGAAATCGCCTTCGGACCAAGTCTTCTGCTGTGCCTGCCTGACCGCGTTCAAGTCGACCACGTCGCCCATCTTCGCTCCTTTCGCGGGGTGTCAGACGAACTTACCGTGTTGCCGCCCGCTGGGCGGCACTAATCTCAGGGGCATGCGGATCGGCGTGCTCACCGGTGGCGGGGACTGCCCGGGCCTCAACGCCGTGATCCGCGCGATCGTGCGCAAGGGGGTCGAAAGCTGCGGGCACGAGTTCGTCGGCTACCGCGACGGCTGGCATGGCCCGCTGGCGGGGGAGAGCCGGCCGCTCGGCGTGCCCGAGGTGCGCGGGATCCTGCCCCGCGGCGGGACCATCCTCGGCGCATCGCGGACCAACCCGTTCAACGAGGACGGGGGGCCCGGGCGGATCGTCGCGACCCTGGAGTCGGACGGGGTCGACGGCCTGATCGCGATCGGAGGCGAGGACACCCTCGGAGCGGCGGCCCGCTTGCACCGCGAGCACGGCACCCCGATCGTCGGCGTGCCGAAGACGATCGACAACGACCTCGGCGCCACCGACTACACCTTCGGCTTCGACACCGCGGTCAACATCGCGATGGAGGCAATCGATCGCCTGCACACGACGGCCGACAGCCACCACCGCGTGCTGATCGTCGAGGTGATGGGCCGTCACGCCGGCTGGATCGCCTTCCACTCGGGCCTCGCCGGCGGCGCCAACGCGATCCTCATCCCGGAGCAGCCCTTCGACGTCGAGCGCGTCTGCGAGTTCGTCGGCCGTCGCTTCGAGAGCAACTACGCCCCGATCGTCGTCGTCGCCGAGGGCGCGACCCCCGTCGGCGGGATGCCGGAGGTGCAGGAGGACAAGCTCGATGCCTTTGGCCACATCCGCCTCGGCGGCATCGCGCACTGGCTGGAGGGCGAGATCGAGCGGCGCACGGGCAAGGAGGCGCGGGCGACGGTGCTCGGCCATGTGCAGCGCGGCGGGACGCCGACGGCCTTCGACCGGGTGCTGGCGACTCGGTTCGGGCTGCATGCGATCGATGCGGTCGATTCCGGGCAGTGGGGCAAGATGACTGCGTTGCGTGGGACAGATATTCAGCTAGTCAGCCTTGACGAGGCGACAGCCGAGCTGAAGACGGTGCCCGAGTCCCTGTACTTGGAGGCTGAGGTTTTCTTTGGTTAGCGGAGTGGAGCGCCGGGTGCCCCCTCCCAAAACGCTCGGCAGGAGCCTCGCTTGAGTGTTTTGGGAGGGGGCACCCGGCGCTCCTATCTGCTCCGAAAGGTCCTCGGCCTCGCGGTGGCGGGCTCCGTCGCGGTTGGAGCTTTTGCGGGCTGTGGCGAAGGAGAAGGGGTGGCCGAGGATGCGACTGTGGCTGCATACGTGGAGGCGCCGCTCTGTGCCGAGGCGAAGCAAGAGCTTGGGAGGCACGACGGGCGCGCCGGCGACCTCAGAGTGAACGCTGTCTGCCTTCCCGGCGCAACCGAGGGGCCCAAGCTCGACCTTGCAACTCTGGGAGCTAACGCGCGGAGGGCTGCTGAGGATTCGACGGCTGTGGCCTACTTGGAAGCTTTGGATCCTCGTGCCGCTCGCTTCACCCACCCGATCCTGGAAATCGCCGAGATTCCCTGGATCGCCTCCAGCTCGGGCAAAGCCGCGATGGCCGAACTTCTCGAGCTCATCTCCGAAGCCGGCTCTGGCTCCCTGCGAAGCTCGTTGCAAGACAAGCTCAACGAGTCCTGAGGCGCTTCGGCTCCTGTCGAATCGGAGAGAGGGGCCGGGTGCCCCTCCTCAAAACACTCAAGCGAGGCTCCTGCCGAGCGTTTTGAGGAGGGGCACCCGGCCCCTTACCCCGCTAAAGCAAGTCCCGAAGTGCCTCGTCCAGCTCCGGATGCTGGAACTCGTACCCCAGATCCAACGCCCGCCTCGGCAAGACACGTTGGCCACCGCGGAGAACCTGCCCGAACTCTTTGCCGTACATCAGGTCCAGGGTGATCCCGGGAACCGGCATCACGGCCGGCCTGCCAAGTGCTTTGCCCAGCGCCTTCGAGAAGACCTTGTTGGTCACCGGATTGGGCGCCGTCGAGTTGACCACGCCGCTGACCTCGTCGTTGTCGACCGCCCAGAGCAGGATGCCGACCTCGTCGGCGACGTGGATCCAGGAGACGTACTGCGCGCCGCCAGCGAGTGGCCCGCCGACGCCCAGCTTGAACGGCCGAAGCAGCGCCTCGAGAAAGCCGTCGCCCGGGTCGAGCACGTGGCCGGTGCGGACGACGACAAGGCGAACCCCGGTCGGCTCGACCTCGCGGGCGGCTTTCTCCCACTCGCGCACGACATCCGCGTCGAAACCCTCTCCCGGCTCACTCGACTCGTCGACGATCGCCTCGCCGCGGTCTCCGTAGAAGCCGATTGCCGACTGGCTGACCAGGACCCGCGGCTTGCGCTCGAGTCCGGCGATCGTGCCGACGAGGTTGTGCGTGCCGGTGCGGCGGCTCTCCATGATCCGGCGCTTGGCCTCGTCGGTCCAACGCTGGTTGATCTTCTCGCCGAGCAGGTTGACGACCGCGTCGACCCCCTCGAAGGCGGCGGCGGCCGGCCGTTCCAGCGTCGGCTCCCAGGCGTGCCAAGCGACCCCGGGGTTGGTCCTGCGCGCCCGCTTGGGGTCGCGCGTCAGGCCGACGACGGTGTCGCCCCGGACCAGAAGCGAGTCGCAGAGCGCCGACCCGATGAAACCGCTGGCTCCGGTGACGAGGACCTTCACGAGGCTAGGTGACCTCCACCGTGGAGAAGGTTCCGGTCTCCTCGCTGAAGCGGGCGATGCCCTCGCGCTTGGCCTCCTCGACCACGGCCGCGGCAACCTTTGGCGCGACATCGCGGTTGAAGACGCTGGGCACGATGTAGTCCTCGGAGAGGTCGTTCTCGTCGACCGTTTCGGCGATGCCCCTGGCGGCGGCGAGCTTCATCTCCTCGGTGATGCTGGGCGAGCCGGCGTCGAGGGCGCCGCGGAAGATGCCGGGAAAGGCGAGCACGTTGTTGATCTGGTTCGGGTAGTCCGAGCGCCCGGTGGCCATGATCCGCACGTAGGGGGCGGCGTCCTCGGGCATTACCTCGGGGTTGGGGTTGGCCATCGCGAAGACGATCGCGTCGTCGCTCATCTTGCCCAGCGAGGAGGCCTCGATCAGGCCCGGGCCGGAGAGGCCGATGAAAAGGTCCGTGCCCTCGATCACCTCGTTGGGGCCGCCGCTCAGCTTGTCGGGGTTGGAGCTCTCCGCGTACCAGCGCTTGATCCCGCTCATCTCGCCCGACTCGTAGTCAGCGCGGGTGGTCGAGAGGGCGCCCTGGCGGTCGCAGCCGACGATGTGGGTGACGCCTGAGGCGAGCATCATCTTGGTCACCGCTACCCCGGCCGCGCCAAGTCCCACCATCAGCACGCGCAGCTGCTCAATCGGCTTTCCGACGATCTTCAGCGCGTTGAACAAAGCTGCCATGGTCACGATCGCGGTGCCGTGCTGGTCGTCGTGGAAGACGGGAATGTCGAGCGTTTCCTTCAGCCGGTCCTCGATCTCGAAGCAGCGTGGGGCTGAGATGTCCTCCAGGTTGATGCCACCGAAGGTCGGCGCGATCAGCTCCACGGCCTTGATGATCTCCTCGGCGTCCTGGGTGTCGAGGCAGATCGGGAAGGCATCGACCTGGGCGAACTCCTTGAACAGCATTGCCTTGCCCTCCATCACCGGCATCGCTGCCTCCGGGCCGATGTTGCCAAGGCCGAGCACCGCGCTGCCATCGGAGACGACGGCGACGGTGTTCTTCTTGATCGTGAACTCGAAGGCCTTGGAGCGATCGTCGTGGATGTCCTGGCAGACACGGGCCACGCCTGGGGTGTAGGCCATCGAGAGGTCGTCGCGTGTCTTCAGCGGGTACTTGTTCTCGACCGAGATCTTGCCGCCGCGATGCATCTGCATCGTGCGGTCGACGTAGTCGAGCACCTTGGCGCCGCGGGTCGAGCCGATCCCGCGCAGGATCTGCTCCCAGTGCTCGCGGTCCTGGGCGTCGATCGTGAACTCGCGCACCCGCTTGCCCTCGCCGCCGGCGCCGGGCACGAGATCCACGCCCTGCAGCTGCCCGCCGGCCTCGGCGATCGCAGCGGTCAGCTTTCCGAGCGGCTCCTGCCGCGCGTCGAGCTCGACCCGGATCGTGACGCTGTACTGGGCGCTTACGGCCATGGCGGCTATCGAATCAGATTCCGCCCGCCCGGCTACGCACGGTTGCCCGCGGAGCTCTCCGGCTTGCACTTACCCGCTAGCGTTGCCGGCCCATGGAAGGTCGTGACTTCGGCGCTGGACGGGGTGGCAGATTGCTGGTCTGCGCTGCGTTTTACCTTGTCCTCTCCCTTGTGCCGGAGGCGGCCAAGGCCGAACCGGCCTCCGGCGAAGCGGCGTCGATCTACGACCCGAGCACGCTGGCCGTCGTCGACATCGCTCTCTCGCCCGAGGCGATCGACTCGCTGGAAGAAGATCCGGACGAGTACGTGAAAAGCAACTTCTCCCTGACCTTTACGGATGGCACGCCCGGAGGAGATGGAGAGACGATCGAGCTGGCGGACGACGTCGGCATCCGCCTCAAGGGCAAGGCCGGCTCCTTCCGGCCGCTGACCGAGAAGGCCGGCTTCAAGGTCAAGTTCAACGAGTACGCGAAACAGAGGCTTCTCGGGCTGAAGAAGCTGACCCTCAACAACATGGTCCAGGACCCCTCGATGCTCCACGAGACGCTGACCTACTCGGTGTTCCGGCAGGCTGGAGTGCCGGCCCCGCGCACCGGTTACGCCTACGTTCGCGTTAACGGCGAGGACTTTGGCGTCTACCTGAACGTCGAGGTTTTCGACGACGTCGGCCTGGAACGCTGGTTCGGCGAGTTCGACGACCCCCAGCATCTCTACGAGGGGGAATACGGCACCGACGTCACGCCGGGCGGGGCGGCGGCGTTCTCAGTCGACGAGGGGGACGAGGAGGTGCGCACCGACCTCGAAGCGCTGATCGCCGCCGTAGCCGGTGGCGGCGAGATGTTCTCGGAGCGGATGGAAGGCTTCGCGGATCTCGGCGAGATGACCCGGATGTGGGCCGGCGAGAAGTTCCTCGGACACTGGGATGGCTATGCCGGGGCCGGTCCGAGCTTGCTTCCGGTCAATCCGCTCCCGAACAACTTCTACCTCTTCAGCGACGCCGCCGGCGAGTTCCAGATGCTGCCCTGGGGAACCGACCAGACCTGGTCGAGCCGCCTCGATTTCGGTGCCGAGGCCGGCCTCCTCTTCGACGAATGTCTCGCCGACACCGCCTGCCTGGCCCTGTACCGCGAATCGCTCGTCGAGGTCGGGGAGGTCGTCGAGGCGCTCGATCTTGACTCGCTGGCGCAGGCAACGGCCGCGCTGCTCGAGCCGTGGCAGGAATTCGAGCCGTCGCGGGAGGAGCACAGCCTCAGAGAGATCGACGAGGGGGTTGCGGACACCCGGAGCTTCATCGCCGAGCGGCCCGCGGAACTGGATGCTTGGCTGAGCTCCAGAGTCGAACAGCCGCCACCGCCTTCGTCCTCTCCGGCTCCCCTTTCTCATCCGGCACGCTCGCTTCGGGTCAGCCGTGCCGCCGTGGCCGGGGGTGTCCTGAGCACCCGCCTGAATTTGCCCAAGGCTGGGACGCTGAGTGAGCGGGTGACGATTCGCACTCGTGCCGGGGCCGTGGTGGCATGCGCGACACGCGGGCGTGTGGAGGCACCCGGGCCGGAGATCGTTCGGTGCAAGCTCTCGAGCTCTGCCCGTCAGCGCATCGCGGCGAGATGGCTGAGGCTCCAGGTCGAGCTCGATTTCGCCTCGGACGATGGCGGCCGGGAAAGCCGGGACTTCGACGTTGTGGCCCGCAGGGCCGCAAGGGTTTGAACGCCGAGATGGCCGCGGCAGCGCTCCTCTTGTACGGGTTCTCCCTGGTTCTCACGTTCGGCGTGCGGATCGCTGTGCAGCTGCAGCGCACGGGATCGACGGGCGTTCACGGCCTTCCTCGCGACGCCAGCCCGCTCGAGCAGTTCGCCGGGGTGCTCTTCGTCACCTCGCTTGCGATGGGCGCGACGGCGCCCGTCCTTGCGCTGCTCGGCGTGCTCGAGCCGATCCCGGCACTCGACCACACCTTCGTTCAGGTCATCGGCCTCGTCCTCGGCATCGGCGGCATCGTGCTCACCTTCGGCGCGCAGCTCGCGATGGGGGACGCTTGGCGGATCGGGGTCGACCCGGAGGAGCGCACCGAGCTGGTTACCGACGGCCCCTTCGGGCTGGTCCGAAACCCGATCTACAGCGCGATGATCCCCACCGTGCTCGGCCTCGTCTTGATGGTCCCGAACGTACTAGCCATCGCCACGATTGTCTGTCTCGTGATCGCGCTCGAGCTCCAGGTGCGCCTGGTCGAGGAGCCACACCTGTTGCGGACTCACGGCGGGGCCTACGCCGATTACGCCGCGAGCGTCGGCCGCTTCGTTCCAGGCATGGGCTACCTGCAGACGCGCTAGGGGGAGAACCGAGGGCACCTGGCGACTTACTCGGCGCATGGCCGAGAAAGTCGCCAATCCAGATCGCCATGTATCCGAAATCGCAAAACGCCAGCACGGGGTCGTCTCGATTGCGCAGCTCCACGCCTCGGGTCTCAGCGACGATGCGGTCCTGGGTCGGGTGCGGGCTGGGCGATTGCATCGGATTCACCGTGGGGTATATGCGGTAGGGCATCCTGGGATCTCCCTATACGGCAGGTGGATGGCGGCTTCCCTTGCCTGCGAGGGAGCAGTCGTCAGCCACCGGAGCGCCGCCGAGCTGTGGGGCTTGCTGAAGCCCGCTGAAGGACTGATCGACATCTCGGTTCCCGGCGACTCGGGTAGGGCTCGGCGATCGGGGCTTCGTCTGCACCGCAGGGTCGCTCTCGAGGCCAGCGCCATAACGCGCCGGTATCGAATTCCCGTGACCAAGCCGGCTCAGACGATCGCAGACCTACGGGGCGCCGTGCCGCCGAGGGATTTGCGAAGGGCGATCCGCCAGGCGAACGTGTTCGGCCTGCCGATCGGCCCTGAAACCGGCCGCGACCGGACCCGCAGCGATCTCGAGCGGGACTTCCTGCGCATATGCCGCAAGTACCAATTGCCCACGCCTGAGGTCAACGTCCGCGTCGGCCCTCACCTCGTCGACTTCCTCTGGCGCAGCCCCCATCTCGTCGTCGAGACGGATGGCTACCGGTATCACCGGGGACGCCAAGCGTTCCGGGATGACCGGGCTCGCGATCTCGAGTTGCGGCGACGGGGCTTCGAGGTGCTCCACGTCAGCGAAGAGCAGATCGAGGGCGAGCCCGAGAAGGTCGCGGAGGTGCTGCGAGCGAGGATCGCCCGCCAGCCGGCCGCATAGAGTGAGCAGCCGATGGCGCCCGACCATGAGCTCTTCCTGATCGACGGCAACTCGCTCGCCTACCGGGCGTTCTTCGCGTTGCCGGAGTCGATCGGGACCAGCGACGGACGGCCGACGAACGCGATCTACGGCCTCGCTTCGATGCTGGTCAAGGTCATCGACGAGCACGCACCGGCTGGTGTGGTGGTCGCCTGGGACGCGGGCATGTCCGGGCGCGAGGTGACCTACGACCTCTACAAGGCCCAGCGCAAACCGCGCCCTGACCTGCTGCGCGAGCAGTGGCCCCACCTGATGCCGCTGGTGGAGGCCTTCGGCTACACCAACGTCAAGGTCGAGGGCTATGAGGCCGACGACGTGATCGCCTCGCTGGTCCGCCAGGCCCGCGAGGACGGGATCCCGGTGATGGTCGTCACCGGAGACCGCGACGCCTACCAGTTGGTCGGGGATGGGGTCCGGGTGATGAGCACCTCGCGGGGGATCACCGAGACCAAGATCTACGACACAGACACCGTCGTCGAGCGCTACGGGGTTCCACCGGAGCTGATCACCGACCTGATGGGGTTGCGAGGGGACACCTCCGACAACATCCCGGGAGTTCCCGGCATCGGCGAGAAGACCGCGACCCAGCTTCTGCAGCAGTTCGGATCCCTGGAGGAGGTACTCGCCAGCGTCGATCAGATCTCGGGCGCCAAGCGCAAGCAGAACCTGGTCGAGCACGCCGACGACGCTCGTATGTCCAAGCAGCTGGCGACGCTCCAGTACGACATCGAGACCGGGGTCGATCTCGCCACGGCGATGGCAACCGAGCCCGACCGCGGTGCCCTGCGCGACTTCATGCGCGAGTTCGAGCTGCGGGCGGTGATGGAGCGCCTGGAAGAAGCGCTGCCGGAGGGCGACGCGGTGCCCGGCCGCAGGGTCGAGACCGAGCTCGCGGTCGAGGCGGTGGAGGGCACGTCGTCGGACCTCGCAGAGGGGAGCGACGCGGTCTCCCTGGCGATCGACGGAGAGCGCTGGGCCGCCGCCGACGGCGAACGCGTTCTCGCCGGGGCCGCGAGTCTCGATGAGGTGGCGGTTGCCCTGGCGGGCCGGCCGCTTGTCGCCCATGACGCCAAGTCGCTCGGTGGCGGGCGCCATGGCCTGCTCGCTGCCGCCGCGCGAAAGGGGGTCGAGCTGGCGCTCGACCACGACACGATGCTCGCCGCCTACCTGCTGGAGCCGCAGCGCCGCACCTACGAGCTGACCGAGCTGGCCGCGGACGCGGGGATTGGCATCTCGGGGGATGCGACCCCGGCCGAGGACACCGCCGACGGCCAGCTCTCGCTCGACGGTGAGGACGGTGAGGCGGGTCTCGACCCGGCTGAGGAAGCTCGCCTGGTTGCGGCCCTGGCCGACGCGCAGCGCCCCCGCATCGAGGAGCTCGGCTTGGATCAGCTGCTGCGCGAGGTCGAGTTGCCGCTCGTCCATGTTCTCGCCGCGATGGAGCGCGAGGGGCTGAAGCTCGACGCGGAGCGGTTGGCCGAGGTCGGTGCCGGCTTTGGCGAGCGCATCGACACCCTGGAGAAGGAGATCTTCGAGCTGGCCGACGAGGAGTTCACGATCGGCTCGCCGCAGCAGGTCGGCCGGGTGCTCTTCGAGAAGCTAGGGCTGACCCGCAAGCGGCGGGGCAAGACCGGCTACTCGACCGACGCCCGGGTCCTCGCCCAGATCCGCGATGAGCACCCGATCGTCGAGAAGATCGAGTCCTGGCGCGAGCTGACCAAGCTGAAGAACACATATCTCGACTCGCTTCCCGACCTGATCGACCCCGGGACCGGGCGCGTGCACACCACCTTCAACCAGGCCTCGACCACGACCGGGCGACTCTCCAGCACCAACCCGAACCTGCAGAACATCCCGATCCGCACCGAGATCGGACGACCCGTCCGCGCCTGCTTCGTCGCCGAGGCCGGCGCCCAGCTGCTCTCCGCGGACTACAGCCAGGTGGAGCTTCGCGTTCTCGCTCACGTCGCCGACGAGGAGGTGCTGAAGGAGATCTTCCGCGCCGGCGACGACGTCCACGCCGCCACTGCGGCGGAGGTCTTCGACATCTCCCGCGACGACGTCGACGTCGGCCAGCGCTCGAAGGCGAAGATGGTCAACTTCGGCATCGTCTACGGCCTCACCGGGTTTGGCCTCGCCGACCGGCTAAACATCCCCCGCAAAGAGGGCGAGGAATTCGTCTCGCGCTATCTGGAGCGCTTCCCCGCCGTGCGCGCCTTCCGCGAGCAGGTGGTCGAGCGGGCACAGGAGGAGGGATACGTGACCACCCTGATGGGACGTCGCCGCTCGATCCCGGAGCTGCGCTCGGGCAACCCCAATACCCGCCGACTAGGCGAGCGGCTCGCCGTCAACACGGTGATCCAGGGCACGGCGGCCGACATCATCAAGGTGGCGATGGTGCGCTGCCGCGAGGCGCTGAAGCGGTCCGGAGCCGTGACTCGCCTCGTCCTGCAGATCCACGACGAGCTGCTCTTCGAGGGCCCGCCGGCGGAGATGGACGACGCGGTCGAGCTGGTGCGGCGCGAGATGTGCGCCGCCTACCAGCTCGATCCGCCGCTGGAGGTCGACATCGGCGTCGGCGAGGACTGGCTCGGCGCCAAGTAGGTCGGCAGCGAATCCCTAGCTCTGCACGCCGAGCGTCTTCACGGTCTCGGACTTCGGCACCGAGCGGTGGTCTGGGTTGGTGCCGAGGACCCTGTCCGCGGCATCGGAGCTGACCCCGAACCAGTAGTGCTCGCTCTTGAAGTGGTGGAGGCGGTGTGAGCGCCAGATCGTGCGGTAGTAGCGGCTCTTCGGCCGGTAGGGCGTGTGGATGAGGAAGTGACACCACTCGTAGACGCCAGTGAGGACGACGCTTACGATCATCAGGGTGAGCCAGAGGGCGAGGTGATCGCCGCCGAGCAGCGTCCAGGGCCAGCTCAGCAGCCACATCGCGAGCAACACGGGGACTAGGAACCCGGCGATCAGCGAGCCGGGGATCAGCACGGCCTGCAGGACAGTCGGTTCGCGGTGGTGCCAGCGGTGCGCGCGCGCCGTCGGCAGGTCGATGGTCCTGCCCCCGACCTGGCGCGGTTTGGTGTGGAGAAGGCCAACGTGGATCAGCCACTCGGTGAACGGCTGCGCCGCGACCAGCAGCGTCGCGATCGCCAGATCCATCCAGCTCCAGCCGCCGACGACCGCCCGCAGGGCCAGGAACACGACGAGGAAGACCGCGAGCACCTGCGGCGAGCGGAAGCGGGCGAAGGCCCGCGCGCAGTCGAGCAAAGCAAGCGGTCCGCCGGAGCGGCCCGTGACGGAAACCGCCGCCGCGGTCAGCGGATCGCCGTCGATAGCCGTGCGCCCAGCCTCCATCGGTACCAAGGGTATCCGTCCCCATCCTGCTGAACTCCTCCTTTTGGGTGCATATACATCCCTAAAGGGGAAGTCACCGTCGAGGGCGGGTGATATGACCGTCGACATGGACCGGGGGCTGGCCGTACTGTTGACCGCTGTTGCGGGTGGGTTGATCGCCCTGCAGGCGCCGATCAACGCGGGGCTGGGCAAGGCGACGGGGAGCCTGCCCGCGGCGCTGATCTCCTTCCTCGTCGGCACCGTCGCGCTGGCCGCGCTCGTGGTCCTCAGCGGCAAGGCCGGCGGGCTCGGCTCGACCTTCGACGTCAGTTGGTACTACCTGCTGGGCGGCCTGCTCGGCGCGGTCTACGTGGCCAACGCGCTGATCGCGGTGACGGCGATCGGAGCCGGCGGCGTCGCCGCGGCGACGATTACCGGCCAGCTGGTCGCCTCGGTGGCGATCGACCGGCTAGGCCTTTTCGGCCTCGACCAGGTCTCTCTCAGCCCCGAGCGGGTGCTCGGAATCGCCCTGCTGCTGGCGGGGACCGTGCTTGTCATTCGGTGAGGGCTTGGCGAACTCCGGCGGCGCGATCTGCAGATAGTGGCCGAAGGACCAGTCGATGAAGCGCTTGGCGCCGAGCGCACGGACCAGTGGCCCGAGCAGGCGCGGTGGGATCTTCGGGACGAGGCGCTGCACCCGCAGCATCCAACGAAACTTCCACTCGTGAGAGTCGTTGAACTCGGCGTAGCGGCGGGCGGCGGTCTCGCGGCTCTGGCGCCCCTCGACCACGCCGCGCAGCTCCCGTCCCAGCGCGATCCCGAAGTAGAGCGCGGTGCGGATGCCCTCGGCGCTGAGCGGCAGGCAGTGGCCGGCCGAGTCGCCGGCGAAGAAGACCCCGCCCTCGGTGGCGCCGCGCAGCTTGTGCGGGATCCAGTTGCCCTGGTAGCGGACCTTCTCGCTGCCGAGGTCTTCGGCGAGCAGCTCGGTGGTGTCGCGGACGTGGAAGCGGGGGTCGAAGGAGCCGACCCCGATTCGCAGCTCGTCGCCCGCGGGGAAGGACCAGCCGTAGCCGGCGCGGACGTAGCGGCGGTCGATCCAGACCTCGAGGTCCTTGCTTTCGCCGTCGGGATGGACCTCGAGCCCGCGCGAGAGCGGCGCGTCGGGGGGCTGGTAGCCGTCGCCGCTGGCGAGCATGCGGCGCCAGCCGAGCGCATCGACGACGAGCGGGGCCGAGATGACCCCGCGGTCGGTCTCGACCGGGATCGTCCGCTCGCCGCTCGCCGCTCGCAGGCGCCGGTTCACCTTCGCGGTCTCGAACCCGGCGTCGCAGTCGCGCCAGAGGATCTCGCAGAGCTCGCGGTAGTCGAAGGTCGAGAAGGTGAACGGCAGGCGGAAGCGCGAGTCGCCGTGGGGGGTGTGCATCAACAGCGAGTCGAAGCGCTGGCGCTCGGCGGCCATCAGGCCCATCGCCCGCATCCACTCGGTCGGGATGCCACAGGCGGAAGTCTGCCGCTCGCCGATCTCGTAGCGGTCGATCACCAGCACGTCGGCCCCGGAACCGGCCAGCTCGCGAGCGACCGCGAGCCCGGCGAAGCTCGCCCCGCAGATCAAGACGTCATGGCTGCCGTCCAGAGGCGTCTTCTGGGGGCCGCGTTTGGTTGCTCTTACCGGCACGCCGGCCAAGCGTACTCGTGTCTGCAATAGTTCTGCGCCGTGTCCCCCACCGACACACTGACCGCGCCTGCGCCAACCGGAACGCCCGTCGAGGGCTCGGGGGGCCTATTGATGGAAATCGACGGCAAGGTCGTGCCCAATTACGCGGCGACGATGGTGTCTTTCGAGGAGGGCGACGTCGTCAAGGGACACGTCGTCCGGATCGACAAGGACGAGGTCCTGGTCGACATCGGCTACAAGTCAGAGGGGGTCATCCCCTCGCACGAGCTCTCGATCCGCAAGTCGGTCAACCCGGCCGACGAGGTCGAGCTCGGGGAAGAGGTCGACGCCCTCGTCCTCACCAAGGAGGACAACGAGGGACGACTCGTCCTCTCCAAGAAGCGGGCCCGCTTCGAGAAGGCGTGGCGCCGTATCGAGGCCGCGGCCGAGTCGGGCGAACCGGTCGAAGGCAACGTGATCGAGGTGGTCAAGGGCGGCCTCATCCTCGACCTCGGGGTGCGCGGCTTCCTGCCCGCCTCGCTGGTCGACATCCGCCGCGTCCACAACCTCGAGGAGTTCACCGGCCAGACGCTCGAATGCAAAGTGATCGAGCTCAACCGCAGCCGCAACAACGTCGTGCTCTCCCGCCGCGCGGTGCTGGAGGAAGAGCGCAAGGAGGTGCGCGAGCAGATCCTCGGGCGCCTCGAGGCCGGCCAGGTGGTCGAGGGCAAGATCTCCAACATCGTCGACTTCGGCGCCTTCGTCGATCTCGATGGGATCGACGGCCTGATCCACATCTCAGAGCTTTCCTGGAGCCACGTCAACCACCCCTCCGAGGTGGTGGCGATCGGCGACACCGTGCGGATCAAAGTCCTCGACATCGACCGCGACCGCCAGCGCATCTCGCTCGGCCTCAAGCAGACCCAGGAGGACCCCTGGCAGCGGGTGATCAGCGCCCACCGCCCCGGCGACGTGCTCGAGGGATCGGTGACCAAGGTGGTCGCCTTCGGCGCCTTCGTCGAGATCCTGCCCGGCGTCGAGGGGCTGGTTCACATCTCCGAGCTCGCCGACCATCACGTCGAGAGCCCCAGCGAGGTGGTCGAGCCGGGCACCAAGCTCAACGTCAAGATCCTCGAGATCGATGAGGAGCGGCGCAGGCTGTCGCTCAGCATCAAGCAGGTCGAGGAACAGCGGATGGCCATGGGGGATCTGAGCGAGCAGATCGACGCCGCTGCAGGTGTCGAGGGATCCGCCGAGAGTTCAGACGCGGAGGCCGCGGGTCCTGTCGCGGCAGAGGACTCCTCGTCCTCGCAAGCTGCGGGCGAGGAGCCCACCGCCGCGCTACCCGCGGACGAGGCGGCTGAGGTCGAGGCTCCAGCCGCTGAAGCGGAGGTTCCGGCCGCCGAGGAGCCCATCGCGGAGGCACCCGCTGCGGAGGTTGAGGCTGCCGAGGAGCCAGCTGCGGAGGTTGAGGCTGCTCCGGCTGCCGAGACGCCTGAGGAGGCCGAAGAGGCCGAGCAGGAGGGCGAATCGGTGATCGAGAGACCGGATTCGCCCGACGACACGGACAAGGCCGCCGGGGAGTCCGACGATGCCGACGATGCCGAGTCGTCTGAGGCGTCCTCCGAGTCTTAGCTCGCTGTGCCGCTCACCATCGGGTTGACCGGGGGGATCGCGGCCGGGAAGTCCGAGGCGCTTGCTGCATTCGAGCGGTTGGGCGCCGCGACGATCTCCAGCGACGCCGTCGTGCACGAGTTGCTCGATTCGGAGCCGTTGCTCGGACGGTTGACGGAGCGGTGGGGCGAGGACGTCGCGCCCAACGGTCGAGTCGACCGCACCAAGATCGGCGAGATCGTGTTTGCGGACCCAGAGCAGCTGAAGTGGCTGGAGGCCCAGATCCACCCGTTGGTCGGGGAACGGATCGGGAGCTGGCTCGCCTCGCTGGCTGACGACGTTGGAGTTGCCGTGGTCGAGGTGCCGCTGCTGTTCGAGTCCGAGATGCAAACCGTGTTCGACACCACCGTGGCGGTCGTCACCGCCGACGAGCTGCGCCGTCAGCGCGCCGAGGCACGCGGTCACGCGCTCGTTGGCGAGCGCGAGGCGCGCCAGCTCGCCCAGGAGGAGAAGGCCGCTCGCGCCGACCATGTGATCGAGAACGACGGAAGCATCGAGGATCTCGAGCGGCGCCTGTCCGCCCTGGTCGCGAAGCTGGAGGGATGAAGGGACGAAGGCGAAGGCGACGTCGCCTGGCGATCGTGGGCGTGCTCGCCGCCGCCACCGTAGCCTTCTTGACCGTGAGCGGGGTAATCGACCGGGCGATTCAGGAGCTGACACTGCCGTTGCGCCACGAGGACATCATCCGCCAGCAATCACGCGAAAAGGAAGTCGACGCCTCGCTGATCGCCGCCGTGATCTACGCCGAGTCGAAGTTCAGCGACAGCACCTCGAGCGCAGGTGCGCGGGGTCTGATGCAGGTCACGCCACAGACGGCGAACGAAGTCGAGCGGCACAGCGGTGGCACGACTTTCGAGGTCGGTGATCTCGCCGACCCGGAAATCAACATCCGCTACGGGACCTTCGTCCTGCGCGAACTGCTCGACCGCTACGACGACGACGTGGTCGCCGCCCTGGCCGCGTACAACGCCGGCCCGACCAATGTCGACCGGTGGGGGGGCGACGAGCTCACGGTCGATGGCATCGACTTCCCCGAAACGCGCGCCTACGTCGAAGAGGTTCTCGACAAGCAGGACGCCTATCGCGAGGAGTACGCGAGGGAGCTGGGATATTGAGCCCCGAGGCACCGAGACCGCGTCTCGCCGCGCTGGCCATCGCCGTCGGCCTGGTCCTGGCCGACTCCTCGATCGTCGTTCTGGCGCTGCCGCAGATCTACCGGGAGCTGGACACCAGCGTCGCCGGCGTCACTTGGGTCCTCATCTCCTTCAACCTGGTGATGGCGCTGGCCGCCGTTCCCGCCGCCCACCTGGCGCGCCGCACCGGCCCCGGGCGCGCCGCGGCCGTCGGCCTCGCGATCTTTGCCGGTGCCAGCATCGCCTGCGGAATATCCGCTGAGCTCAGCACCTTGATCGCCGCCCGCTGCGTTCAGGCCCTGGGCGGCGCCCTGGCGGTGACGGCGGTGCTGGAGCTGCTGCCGGCCACCGTCGGCTCCGAGCGCCGCGCGACGGCCGTCTGGGCCACCGCCGGGGCGACCGGCGCGGCCCTCGGCCCGGCAGTCGGCGGTCTTCTCACCGAGCTCGTCTCCTGGCAGTCGATCTTCCTGGTCCAGGTGCCGGTGGCGCTGGTCACCGCGGTGCCGATCCTCGCCGTCGCCAAGCACGAGGCGGCGACCGGGGTCCTCGCGGCCGAGTTGCGCAGAGCCGGTCGCCCTCACCTGCTCGCGAACCTGTCCCTGGCGATGATCTCGGCGGCGATCGCCGCCGCCCTCTTCCTGCTCGTTCTGCTGCTGATCGAGGGCTGGCGGCTGACCCCGATCGGCGCCGCGGTAGTGGTGAGCGCGATGCCCCTTGCGGCGCTCGCGGGCAGCCGCCTCGGGCGCTGGGTCCCCAGCGCGCGGGCGCGCGCGGCGGCCGGAGCCATCCTCGTCTCCGGTGGGCTCGGGGCACTGGCGCTTCTGCCCAAGGCCGAGGTGGCGCTGACCATCCCGCCCCAGGTCATGGTCGGGATCGGCCTCGCCCTCGTGCTCTCGGCCTTGACCGAGACGGCGCTGCACGGCCGAGCCCCGCAGGCCATCCACGGCGGCTGGACGATCTCCGCGCGTCACGCGGGCGTCGTCATCGGGCTGCTGGCGTTGACCCCGATCTTCACCGCCGACATCGCCGAGCAGCGCCAGGACGCGATCGACGCGGGCACCGCGGTGATCCTCGACTCGCGGGTGCCGCCGCTGCTCAAGATCGACCTCGCCCAGCGGATCGAGGGCCAGCTCGAGGGGGAGCGGGGGAGGGTGCCGACGATCGGATCGGCCTTCGAGCCGTTGCCGGAAGACCCCGACGAGCGCGACGCGGTCGTCGAGCTGCGTGAGGAACTGCAAGAGCAGCTGAACCGCGGTGCCACCCACGCCTTCAGCCTCTCCTTTGGCCTCGCGGCGCTTCTCGGCCTTCTCTCGCTGATCCCGATTGGCCTCGCGAGGAGAATCGATCTGTGAACCCAATGCGAAAAGCCCAGGTGCTCGTTGGTGTCGCGATCGCCGCCGCCGTCGCTCTCCCCGGGATCTACCTCGCGACGGGCGGTTCCTCCTACGCGCCGGCGAAGACCGCGGACCCCTGTGAGACGCGTCCCTGGCGCGACCCCGCCGGCCTCGACGAGATTGCCGAGCAGTTCTCGCTCTCGGCGCTCGACGGTGCCGCCTGCGAGCTGGGCGTGAGTCGCGAGACGCTGGCGCGCGCACTGGCAACGCAGGAGTCGCGCGAACGCTTCACCGAGCGCTACGGGATCGGCGACGCGCAGCTCGCCAAGGCGATCCGGGCGGGCCTGTTGCGCGCGGTCGACGACGCCGAAGGCGCCGGGGCCTTGAGTCCCCTGATCGCCGGGCCCCTGCGCGACTACCTGAAGAGCGTCCCGCTCGACCAAGCGATCGAACTGATCGACAACGCCCGCACGATCTTCGAAAACGTTCGAGGCTTCCTCGGTCCCGCCCAGGAATTCCTCGAAAGCTTCCTCCCCTGAGCAAGCTCTAGGCGGGTCGTGGAACCGGGGGCACCGGGGGCAGGGTCTCCGGGCCGGCTTCGCCGGGAGCTCTCGGAGACCCTGCCCCCGGTGCCCCTTTGCTCCGACAGGTCCCCGCCTATTTCTTGATCTGGAACTTGCTCTTCTTCGGCAGCCAGGCGATGCCCTCGCAGAGCGCTTCCGGCGACGTCTCCAGCGAGCTGGCGAGCTTGACGATCGTGCCGAGGCGCGGCTCGCGCCCGCCGCGCTCCAGCAGCGAGATCTCCGTACGGTGCAGGTCGCAGAGGAAACCCAGCTCCTCCTGCGATACGCCCTTCTGAGTGCGCGCTTTGCGCAGATTGGTGGCGAAACGTTCGCGTGGTTTCATGCGGCAATTCTCTGTCTGCTAAGACAGAAGCGCTACAGCCAAAACGTCTACAGACGAAACCGCACGTTTATATACGAATCAAGCGCGGGTAGCGCGCCAGACCCAGAGCATTGCCAGCGGCTGCAGCGGCAGGCGTCCCCATAGTGCCCAGCGCGGGACCCGGTTGAGGTCGAGGCCGTCGACCTGCTCCGGGTTGACCGCCATGTGCACGTTGGCAGGGAAGACCGCGACGAGGAGACCCAGCAGCCACCAGCGAGCGAAGCGCCGCGTCGGACGCGCCAGCACGGCAGCGCCGCCGACGATCTCGGCGATCCCGCTGATTGCCACGGCCTCCCGCTTGGGTATCGACGGTGGCACGATCGCCTCGTAGCTGCGCGGGATGACGAAGTGCATGATCCCGGTGAAGGCGAAGAAGCCCGCCAAAGCTCTCTGCGAACGGCCCATAGGGCGGCCAGTCTAAGGGTGTCATCCAGGCTTTGGGGCGTCGGGGGCGGGGTCCCCGGGAGCTCCCGGCGAAGCCGGCCCGGGGACCCCGCCCCCGACGCCCCCTCGCACATCGGGTGGAACCCCCACCGGTATAGGCCCTAATGTGACGCTGATGCCTGAGTTCACGCTCAATCCCGCCTATACGCCGACGGCCGACCAGCCGAAGGCGATCGCGGGCCTTGCCGAGGGGGTCGAGGCGGGTGAACGCTTCCAAACCCTGCTCGGCGCGACCGGGACCGGCAAGACCTTCACGATGGCGGCGACGATCGCCGCCCTGCGGCGGCCCTCGCTGGTTATCGCCCACAACAAGACGCTGGCGGCGCAGCTCTGCAACGAGTTTCGCGAGTTCTTCCCCGAGAACTCGGTCGAGTACTTCGTCTCCTACTACGACTACTACCAGCCCGAGGCCTACGTCCCCGCCCAGGACCTCTACATCGAGAAGGACTCCTCGATCAACGACGAGATCGACCGCTTGCGGCACGCGGCGACGGCGGCGCTCTTCGCCCGTCGCGACGTGATCATCGTCGCCTCGGTCTCCTGCATCTACGGGATCGGCTCGCCGCAGGTCTACAACGAAAAAATGCAGCTCTTCAAGGTCGGCGAGGAGATCGACCGCGACGAGGTGCTTCGCAAGCTGGTCAAGATGCAGTACCAGCGCAACGACTCGGTCCTCGGCCGCGGCGCCTTCCGGGTGCGCGGCGAGGTGCTGGAGATCATGCCCTCCTACGCCGAGTCGGCCTACCGAATCGCGCTCTTCGGCGATGAGATCGAGGGGATCCAGCACTTCGACCCGCTCACCGGCGAGGTCCTCGACACGATCGACCACGTCTCCGTCTGGCCGGCCTCCCATTACGTGACCCGCGACGAGACCCTGGAGCGTGCGGTGGAGGAAATCCGCGCCGAACTGGCTTCCCGCACCGAGGAGCTCGAGGCCGAGGGCAAGCAGCTCGAGGCGCACCGGCTGCGCCAGCGCACCGCCTACGACATCGAGATGCTGAAGGAGATCGGCTTCACCTCGGGGATCGAGAACTACTCGCGCATCCTCGACGGCCGCCCGCCCGGGAGCCCGCCGCACACGCTGGTCGACTACTTCCCCGACGACTTCGTCGTCTTCGTCGACGAGTCCCACCAGACGATCCCCCAGATCGGGGGGATGTACGAGGGGGATAGATCGCGCAAGCAGACCCTGATCGACTACGGCTTCCGGCTGCCCTCGGCGATCGACAACCGGCCACTCAAGTTCGACGAGTTCCTCGAGCGGGTGCCGCAGCTGGTCATGGTCTCGGCGACGCCGGGCCCGTTCGAGCGGGCGGAGTCGACCCGGATCGTCGAGCAGATCGTGCGCCCGACCGGGATCGTGGACCCCGAGATCGAGCTGCGCGCGACGAAGAACCAGATCGACGACCTGATGAACGAGATCAAGGCGGTCGCCGAGGGGGGCGACCGCGTCCTGGTCACGACGCTGACCAAGAAGATGGCCGAGGACCTGACCAACTACCTGCTCGAGTACGGCGTCCGGGTCCGGTACCTGCATTCGGAGATCGACACCCTGGAACGGATCCAGATCATCCGCGACCTGCGGCTCGGCGAGCACGACGTGTTGGTCGGGGTCAACCTGCTGCGCGAGGGCCTAGACCTGCCCGAGGTCTCGCTGGTGGCGATTCTCGACGCCGACAAGGAGGGCTTCCTGCGCGGCGAGACGAGCCTGGTGCAGACGATCGGCCGGGCGGCGCGCAACGTCAACGGGCGGGTGCTGATGTACGCCGACAAGGAGACCGACGCGATGCGGGCGGCGATGCGCGAGACCGACCGCCGCCGGGCGATCCAGGTCGCTTACAACGCCGAGCACGGGATCACGCCGGAGACCGTGCGCAAGGGGATCTCCGAGATGAGCGAGTTCCTGGCGATGGAGGACCGTGCGCCGCGCAAGCGTCGCTCCAAGCGCGCCGCCGAGTTCGACGACCCGGCCGAGCTGGAGCGCACGATCGTCTCGCTCGAGGAGGAGATGCTGGCCGCCGCCGACGACCTCCGCTTCGAGGAGGCCGCCCGTCTCCGCGATGAGCTGAAGGAGCTGCGCCGCGATCTCGACGGGATGCGGGCTGGCGCGTAGGCCCTCGGCCTGAGAGCATCCTTGCGTGACGATCTGCGAGGAGATCGGGGAGTGGGCGGCCGGGCTGCGGGCTGAGGATCTGCCGGAGACAGTGCGCGAGCGGGCCGAGCTGCAGGCCCTGTGCGTCGCAGCGGGGCGAGCCGCCGGCGAGGAGGCGGCAGCACCCTTCGCGGCCGTCGCTCCAGACGGCCCGGTGGGGGAGATCTACCGCTCGGCGGCCGCCTCGATCGCCCACGACTGGGACGACTACCTCTTCATGGGCCACACCGGGCACTCGGCGGCGCCGGCCGCCGCTGCCTTCGCCGGCGATCCGGAGCGCCGGCTCGTTGCCCAGGTCGCGGCCAACGAGGTCGCCGGTCGGCTCGGCGCGTCGCTCTTCCTCGGTCCCCACAACGGCCAGTTCTGGGCTTCGATCCACTGCGCCTCGGCGGCAGTGGCCGCCTCGATCGGCCTCGGTCTGGACGCCGAGCGCACCGCGCACGCGCTGGCGATCGCGCTCTACCAGCCGCCTTACGGGATGTGGCCGGGGTTCATGGGACCGAAGAGCAAGCTCCTGACCGCGGCCGAGCCGGCGGCTGTAGGTGCGCGCGCCGCGCTGCTTGCCGCCGACGGCGTCACCGGCGCGCTCGACGTGATCGAGCATCCCCGCGGCGTCCTCGCCGGGCTCTCCTTCGCGCCGCGACCGGCGATGCTTGGCGCGCTTGGCCGCGTCTGGCTGACCGACACGCTCGCCTACAAGCGGGTGCCCGGCTGCGCGTATCTGCAATCGGTCGCCGAGGCCGCGCTCGCTTCCGGTGTCGAGGCGGAAGACGTCGCCGCGGTCGAGATCGAGGCCGGTTGGCTCACCTGCGAGATGGAGGAGCTGGGGGAGGGGCCCGACCTGACCCCGATCAGGGTCAACTTCTCCGCCACGCTGACCGCGGCGATCGCGCTGGTCGCCGGCCGGCTGACCCCGGCGGAGCTGGACCCGGTATGGCTGGCCGAGAACGAGCCCCGGATCCGCGCCCTCGCCGCCCGGGTCGAGCTTCGCCACGACCCCGCCGCGACCGCGGCGACCCTGCTCGGCAGCCTCGAGGCGGGTGCCTCTCCCGATCTCGGCTTTGGGGATCTGCTGAGGATCCGCCGCCGCCTCGCCTACGCGAACATGGAGGGCGCCAACCCGGCGCCGGCGATCGTCAGGGCTCTCGTCGCCGATCGCGGCCTGCGCCGCCAGCTCGGCCACTCGCTGCGCAAGCGCTTGACTGGCGGTGGCGGCGACGCTGGTATCGAGGGGCTCGACACCGCGGCTCTGCGGATGACCTTCCCCAGCCGTCTCCGCATCCGTCTCCGCGACGGCTCGACCCGCGTGGTCGAGGGCAGCGAGCCCGGCTCCTGTGGCCGCCCGCTTGCCGAGCAGCGCACTGTGGTCGAGGAACGGCTCGCGGTTGCCGGGGCGGCGCCGAGCGGCGTCGCCCCGGCGGTCTTCTAGGCGAGGACCTTCGCCGCCTTGGCGCTGTCGGCGTAGAACTCGCCGCGGACGATCTTGCCGTCGGCGAACCTGAGTAGGTGCGCGAACGGGGCCTCGAAGCTGTGGCCGTTGTGGCCGGCCCGCTGCGTTCCCCGCACCACGACCCACTCGCCGGCGTCGATGAACTCCTCGGGCTCGACCGTGAACGAGGACCAGTAGTTGGGGATCTGGGCGAAGTTCCCGATGATCTCGTCGCGGCCGTGGGTTTCTCCTCCGAGCGGAAGCTCGTCGGAAGTGAGCCAGGTGCCGTCCTCGGCCATCATCTCCTTCAGCGCTTCCAGGTCTCCGCGACCGAAGGCCTCGTAGGCGGACCGGGCTGTGTCGACGTTCGACATCTCTCCTCCTTTTGGAGTGGCTGGGCCCTGCCTTTCGGTTCAAGCTACTCGCGACCCGAGCCCTGCGCAAGGCTCCTTAACTAACCTGCGCGCATGTCGATCGACGTCGGCGAGGCGAGCTTCGAGGGCGAGGTGATCGAGCGCTCTCGGCGGGTCCCCGTCGTGGTCGATTTCTGGGCCGAGTGGTGCGGGCCGTGCCGGACATTGACCCCGGCGTTGGAGGCGGCGGAGGCCGCACGCGAGGGCAAGGTGGTCCTGGCCAAGGTCGACGTCGACGCCAACCAAGCGCTGGCGGCGCGCTACGGAGTACAGGGGATCCCCGCGGTCAAGGCCTTCCGCGACGGCGCCGTGGTCGACGAGTTCGTCGGCGCGGTGCCGAAAGCCAAGGTGGAAGAGCTCTTCGACGGACTGGTGCCTTCACGGGCCGACGAGCTGCTCGAAGTGGGTGACGAGCTCTCGCTGCGAGAGGCTGCCGAACTGGAACCGCGACGGGCCGACATCGCGGTGGCTCTCGCTCGTAAGAGACTGGAGCGAGGGGCCGAGGACGACGCCCTGGCGGCGGTCGAGGGGCACGAGGGCGATTTCGCCGCGGAGGGGATCACGGCGCGGGTCGGGCTAACCAGGGCGGGAGTTGGGACTGAGGCCTTCGAAGCCCTCGACCGCGGCAATCGCGAGGCCGCGCTCGACGCCCTGATCGAGGCGATCGCCAACGCCGACGAGGACACCCGCGAGCAGCTCCGTCGCGCGATCGTCGGCATCCTCAGCGAGGTCCCCCCGGATGACCCAACCGCCATCAGCTACCGCCGCCGCCTCGCCACCGCCCTCTACTGACCCCCAACCCAGTGCGGTCGCACTTTCCGCCGCATAGCGGCGTCAAGTGCGACACCTTCTGCCAGATCCACTCCCGGAGTGGTCGAGGTCGTACTTTCCACCGTATAGCGGAAGAAAGTGCGACACCTGGATTCGGGGTCGTTAGATGTTGAGGCGAAGTGCCCGCTGCCGTCGTTCGAGCAGGGTCCGTAGTCGTCGGGCGACCTGGTCGGGTTCCTGTTCGATGCGACGCGCAGTGATGCGGATCGCATCGATGCCCGCCAACTTCAAGTCCTCGATCCGCAGAGGATCACGCTCGAAGGCTGCCCGAGTGCGGTGCGTCTCCCACCCGTCGAGTTCGACGGCAAAGCGCTCTCTTTCCCAATACGCGTCGATCTCATGGCCGGCTACAAACGTGTTGATGGCAGGTCGGGGTAGACCAGCACTCTTCACGATGTCCAGGAAGACTCGTTCGGTGTGAGCTCGCGACATGATTGGGTCGAGGTAGAGGGCCAACGCACGGCGCAGTCGCTTGCGGCCCGCGTGACGACCGCTGCGGGCAATCAGCGAGTCGATTGCGCCGATATCGAGCAGTCCCATTCGCTCGGACTTCTCGACCAGCCGTTCGAGCTGTCTATCGTTTTGCCTCCCCCCGAAGTCGAGCAGGGTTCGCGGCACGGCGGTCACGGGGATCCCCTCGAACTCGGCTCGATCCTCGTCCTCGAGAATCGTCGAGTGATGGATACGGATCCCGGCGCGGTTGTGACCGCGGGATGGGATCGTGACCTCGGGAATCTGTGGCCATGCGGGGCTGAGTCCCCACAGCCAAGCTGCGGACTCGTGGCTGACCATGGCTCCCTCTCCGCAGGCGAGAACTGCCGCGAGATGTCCCCCGTGCTTCGAGATGGCGGGATGACCGACTCCGTACACCCCGCGATGCACTCGATGCAGTCGCCCGGATCGCACGGCCTGGGCTACGGCGCCCTCTGAATAGCCCAGCTCCGCAAGCTGACGCTGAGAGACAATGCCGTGCTGAGTTGCTGCCAGCCTTGCCAGGGCATTGTGTGGTCGCACTTCCCGCCGCATAGCGGAAACAAGGGCGACCGGGGCAAAAATCTCCCCCCACAGGGCCTTGAGGTCGTAGATACCGCCGCATACCGGCGGAAAGTGCGACAGCTTCGGAGCGGGGGCGGGGGAACATCTGTTCGTATGCGTAGAATCGCCGCAGTGGCCGCTTCGGATCGGATCGTCATCTCGGGTGCCCGGGAGCACAACCTCAAGGACATCGACGTCGAGCTGCCGCGTGACGCGCTGATCGTGATCACGGGGCTCTCGGGGTCAGGGAAGTCGAGCCTCGCCTTCGACACGATCTACGCCGAGGGGCAGCGGCGCTACGTCGAGTCGCTCTCCGCCTACGCTCGCCAGTTCCTCGGGCTGATGGAGAAGCCCGACGTCGACTCGATCGAGGGGCTCTCCCCGGCGATCTCGATCGACCAGAAGACGACCTCGCGCAATCCGCGCTCGACCGTTGGCACGGTGACTGAGATCCACGACTACCTACGCCTGCTCTGGGCGCGGATCGGCGTTCCGCACTGCCCACAGTGCGGCGCCGAGATCACCGGCCAGACGCAGGAGCAGATAGTCGACCGGCTGATGACGCTGGAGGAGGGCGTCAAGTTCATGGTGATGGCGCCGGCCGTCCGCGGCCGCAAAGGCGAGTACGGCAAGCTGCTCGAGCAGTTCCGCCTCGAGGGCTACTCGCGGGTCAAAGTCGACGGCGAGCTGCGGCGGCTCGACGAGGAGATCGTCCTCGACAAGAAGTTCAAACACGACGTCTCTGTCGTCGTCGACCGCCTCGTGATGAAACCGGACCTGCGCCGGCGCCTGTCCGAGTCGGTAGAGGCCGCGGCGGGGCTAGCCGGGGGGCTGGTCGAAGTCGAGATGGTCGAGGAGAAGGCGAGCGAGCCGCTGCTCTTCAGCGAGCAGTTCGCTTGCCTGAGCTGCGGCACCTCGATCCCGGAGCTGGAGCCGCGGATCTTCTCCTTCAACTCACCGCACGGTGCCTGCGAGCGTTGCCACGGGCTCGGCTTCCAGCGCGTCATCGACCCCGAGCTGGTTGTCCCCGACCCGACCCTCTCGCTCGCCGAGGGCGCTTTGCAGCACTGGAACCGCGGCGTCACCGCCTACTGGCGACGACTGATCGCGGCGGTTGCCGAGGAGTATGGAGTCGACGCGGACAAGCCTTGGTCGAAGTTGACGAAATCGGAGAAAGAGATCTTCCTCCGCGGCACTGGCGAGGAGCGGCATCAGGTCACCTACACGAACCGCTTCGGCCGCCGCCGCTCCTACAAGGTCCGCTTCGAGGGGATCGTCAATCAGCTTCAGCGCCGTTACGAGGAGACCGACTCCGAGGTCAATCGAGAGCGGATCGAGAGCTACATGGCCGAGCAGCCCTGTCCCGAGTGCGATGGCGCTCGCCTGCGGCCCGAGAGCCTCGCGGTCAAGATCGGCGGCATCAGCATCGCCGACTTCAGCCAGATGTCGGCTCGCGGCGCTGCCGAGTGGATCGCCGCCCTGGAGATGACCAAGACCGAGCGGGCGATCGCGCGGCTGATCGTGCGCGAGATCTCCGAACGACTCGCCTTTCTCGAGAACGTCGGCATCGGCTACCTCTCGCTGGGCCGCTCGGCCCGCTCGCTCTCCGGTGGCGAGGCGCAGCGGATTCGCCTGGCGACCCAGATCGGCTCCAGCCTCGTCGGCGTGATGTACGTGCTCGACGAGCCCTCGATCGGCCTGCACCAGCGCGACAACGAGAAGCTGATCGCCACCCTCGACCGCCTCCGCGACCTCGGCAACACGGTGATCGTGGTCGAGCACGACGAGGGGACGATGCTGGCCGCCGACCATCTGGTCGACCTCGGCCCGGGCGCCGGCGAGCACGGAGGCCACGTGATCGCCGCCGGCACGCCGGCCGCGGTGGCCAAGAACCCGGCCTCGCTGACCGGCCAGTACCTCTCGGGCAAGCGCCGGATCGAGCTGCCCGAGGAGCGCCGCCAGCCGAGCGGCGCCCTGCGCGTCCGCGGCGCCCGCGAACACAACCTCAAGGGGATCGACGTGGCGGTCCCCCTCGGCGTCTTCTGCTGCGTCACCGGCGTCTCCGGCTCGGGCAAGTCGACCCTGGTCAACGAGACCCTGCACCACTCGGTCGCCAACCGGCTGCACCAGGCGAAGCTGCGCCCGGGCGCCCACGACGGCGTCGACGGCCTCAGCCAAATCGACAAGATCATCAACATCGACCAGTCGCCGATCGGCCGCACGCCGCGCTCCAACCCCGCGACTTACACCGGCGTCTTCGACCACATCCGCCAGCTCTTCACCCAGACCCAGGAGGCACGGACTCGCGGCTACAAGCCCGGCCGCTTCAGCTTCAACGTCAAGGGCGGGCGCTGCGAGGTGTGTCGCGGCGACGGCCAGATCAAGATCGAGATGCACTTCCTGCCCGACGTCTACGTGCCCTGCGAGCAGTGCCATGGCAAGCGCTACAACCGCGAGACGCTCGAGGTCCGCTTCAAGGGCAAGAACATCGGCGATGTGTTGGAGATGTCGGTCGAGGAGGCGGTCGTCTTCTTCGAGAACGTGCCGAAGATCGCCCGGCGCCTGCGCACCCTGCACGACGTCGGCCTCGACTACATCCGCCTCGGCCAGGCCGCGACCACCCTCTCCGGCGGCGAGGCGCAGCGGGTGAAGCTGGCGACCGAGCTCTCCAAGGTCGCCACCGGCAACACCCTCTACATCCTCGACGAGCCAACCACGGGCCTGCACTTCGCCGACGTGCAGCGCCTGCTTGACGTGCTCGGGCGCCTGGTCGACGCCGGCAACAGCGTGGTCGTGATCGAGCACAACCTCGACGTGATCAAGACCGCCGACCGTCTCATCGACCTCGGTCCCGAGGGGGGCGAAGAGGGGGGAGAGGTGGTCGCCACCGGCACGCCCGAGGAGGTTGCCGCGGTCGAGGGCTCCTACACCGGCCGGTTCCTCGCCGAGCTGGTCGAGCCGGCGAAGCCGAAGCGCGGTTCGCGCAAGCGTGAGCCGGTCGCGGCCTGAGCGGCGATAAGTCGCTAAGCGGAAAATTCGTCCGTTGACGGTGGCCGCGCGCTACCTTGGAGAGTGAGAAACGTGGCAAAGCGGGTAGCGGTTTCGGGCAGGGCGAAAGGAGAACGCTCATGTCCCACTCAGGTTTGAAGCGACTCGGGGCCGCGACCTTCATCCTTGCGGCCATCGTCTTCGCCGCCGGTTGCGGTGACGACGACGGAGGAACGACGGGTGAAGGTGGCGGAGGCGGTCCGACGATCGCCCTGTTGCTGCCCGAGAACCAGACCCCGCGCTACGAGGCTTCCGATCGGCCGCGCTTCGAAGAAAAGGTCGAAGA
>Ga0157380_10000300_pt1 | contig 29844 bp, 27 predicted proteins | sample S35metaG_FD_119757 | JGI IMG/M metagenome (GOLD analysis project Ga0157380, IMG submission 119757) | Switchgrass rhizosphere microbial communities from Kellogg Biological Station, Michigan, USA - S3-5 metaG | ecosystem: Host-associated > Plants > Roots > Rhizosphere > Soil | place: USA...
GCGGACTCGGTGCGGGCGCTGACGCAGGCCGGCTTCGTCGCGAGCGAGGCCAACCCCGAGCGGGCGCTGGCGGTGCGCCACTCGCTCGCCTTCCTCGATCCCAGCGGTCGCGAGGTCGACCTGCACCGGGGCCTGCTCTGGCGAGAAGGGCTCGACAAGGAGTTCTGGCTGGACTCGGTCGAGGCCGAGGTTGCGGGTGCCCCAGCCAGGATCCTCAACCCCGCCGACCAGCTGCTGCATGTCTGCGCGCACGGGGCCGCCTGGAACCCAGTCCACCCGATCCGCTGGGTCGCGGATGCCTTCAAGACGATCGAGGTCGCCGGCGGAGAGCTCGACTGGGAACGAGTGACGGCGATGGCGCGGCGCGGCGGCCTCGCCCTGCCGATCGCCAGCGCGCTCGATTGCCTGGCAGAAGACCTGGAGGCGCCGGTCCCGGCTCCGACTCGTCTCGAGCTCACCAGGACGCCGGTCTCCGCCGCTGAACGGCGCGCCCATAACGCCGTTGCCCAGCCTCCCTCCTGGCGCCGATCCCTCTCGATGCTCTCCTGGTTCTGGGAGCGCCATCGCGCCCAGGCGGCCCTCGAAGGAGAGCGAGCCCGCCTCCGGGGCTTCGTCAAGTACATGCAGGGCTTCTGGGGCCTAACGAAGCCATCCCAGGTGCCCGCCTACGCCGCGCGCAGGCTGCTGCGGCGCAGGGCTTAGCCACCAAAGGAGCGGCTGGGCAGGCCGGTAGTCTGCCGCGACCGTGCTCGACTCTCCCCGCTCCGAACAGCAGATCGCCTGGGTCATCCTGGGCGGGGCGATGGCCGTGGCGGTCGCCTTCCTCTTCTGGATCCAGCGCGACCTCGCCTTCGACGGCGACGCCTTCAACTGGATCATGCTGAGCACGCTGGGCTCGGCCAAGGCCGTGGTCGAGCCCTACGGGGGGCACCTGATCCTCACCCCAATGCTGATCTACAAGGCGGTCCTGACCGTGGCCGGCGACAGCTATACGGCCCTCGGGATCGTCCAGGTCGCGCTGCTGCTGATCCTCAGCGGCCTCATCTACGAGTACGGACGGCGGCGCCTGGGGCCGCTGCTGGCGCTTCCCGCCGCGATCGTGATCCTCTTCCTCGGCTCCTCGTCGAACGTGCTGATGCAGCCGATGCTCGGCATCCAGTTCCTCTGCGCCCTGGTCCCGGGGCTGGCGGGCCTGCTCGCGCTCGAACGCGGCGACCGCCGCGGCGACATCGCCGCCTGCGTCTTCTTCTCACTGGCCGCGGTCGGCTTCGAGATGGGGCTCGCGTTCGCGTTCGGCGGCGCGGTGGGGATCGCCCTCCGCGACGACCGCTGGCGCCGGGCCTGGATCGTCGCGATCCCCTTCGCCATCTACGGCGTCTGGCGGATCTGGGCCCTGCAGTACGGCGAGTCTGGGGCGGACCTCTCCAACCTGCCCTGGATCCCCGCTTACGCGGTCGACAACCTCGGGGTGATCGGAGCGTCCCTCTTCGGCCTCTTCTTCTGGGTCGGCCACGGCCAGCTCACCTACCTGAAGCTCGTCGGGTTCGACTTCAGCCACCTCGGAACGGGCCTGGTCCTGCTCACCGCGGAGCTGTTCGCGGCGGTGCTGGTAATCCGCAGGATGCTCCAGCGCGGACCGATCCCCCCCACTTTCTGGGTCGCCGTGGCCGTCCTGGTCGCGATCTGGCTCGAGCAGGGCCTGGCGCTCGCCCCGAATCGGACCCCCGGCGAGGTCCGCTACGTCTTCCCCGACACCGTGGCCTTCCTGCTGATCGCGCTCGAGTGCGCGCGCGGGATCCGCCCCACACGCCTCGCCCTGATCGGCGCGACGGCGCTGACCCTCGCCGCGGTGGTCGGGAACATGCCCCGCTTCAAGGAAGGCAGGGACATCCTGGTCGAATACACGACCAGCGCCCGGGCCGCGATGGCCGCGATGGAACTGGATGGCGCCAGCATGCGACCGGGCTTCAACCCGGCCACGGAAGCCGCGGAGGCGTTCGTGCCGGGACGGGAGACCTACATCGGGCCCGAATCGCTGGCTGCGCTGCGGGCCGAGTACGGGCGCTTCGGATACTCGTTGCCGGAGCTGCGCTCGCGGCCGGAGGAGGAGCGCCGCACCGCCGACATCGTCGCCGCCCGCGGCATGGGGCTGGCCCCGGTCAGCACGCGCGCCGCGGGCTCCGAGTGCGGGACAAGCGGCCCGGCCGGCACGATCAAGCTGCCCCGGGACGGGGCGGTGCTGAGGACGCAGCGCCGATCCCCCCTCCTGCTGCGCAGGTTCGCCGACAACTACGCGGCCGAGATTGGGCAGTTGCAGCCGGGTGTCCCGGTCGCGGTCAGGATCCCGCGCGACGCGTCGGGGATCGCTTGGCACGCATACGCGCCAAACGGCGGGCGGCTGGCCGCCTGCCGGCTCTGAGCGGCCGCTCGCCGCGCCCCGCCGATCCCCCGTCGACGCCTGTCTCTAGACTGTCCGGCCGATGAGCGGGCAAGCGCCGGTGAAGGACGTCGAGCAGGCCACCGATCGTGGCGAGCGGCCGCAGGGCAAGGTGATCGTCGTGATGCCGGCGATGAACGCCTCCAAGACGCTCGAAGACACCTACCGCTCGATCCCGATGGACTGGGTCGACGAGGTGATCCTCGTCGACGACGCATCGGGCGACGACACGGTCGAGCTCGCCAAGCGACTTCCCCTCCACGTCGTCTGGCATCCCCACAACGTCGGCTACGGCGCCAACCAGAAGACCTGCTATCTCGAGGCGCTGCAGCGCGAAGCGGACGTCGTCGTGATGCTCCACCCCGACGGCCAGTATCCGCCCGAGCTGATCCCCGACATGGTCACGCCGATCCTCAACGACGAAGCCGACCTGGTTCTGGGCTCGCGCCTCGCGCATCCGGGCATGGCGCTGGAAAACGGGATGCCGCGCTGGAAGTACGCCGCGAACCGGTTCCTGACGACGATCGAGAACGGCGTCATGGGGACCGAACTGACCGAGGCCCACACCGGGTACCGGGCTTACTCGCGCAAGATGCTGCTGACAGTGCCGTTCCTGCGCAACGCATCCGACTTCAGCTTCGACTCCGAGGTCCTGATGCAGGCGGCCTACTTCAAGATGAGGATCAAGGAAGTTCCGGCGCCGGGGAAGTACTTCGAGGACGCGTCATCCGTGGACTTCTCAACGGGCGTCGTCTACGGGCTGAAGACACTTTGGGCCGGTGCCCGCCTAACGCTGCACCGGACAGGGCTCGTCCGCTCAAAGAAGTTCCGAGCCTGACTCGCGCCCGAAGGCTCTCAGCCCGGGTTGCCGCCGGTGAACTTGACGAGGGCCCGCCAGGACGCCTTGGGCACAAAACCCGTGGCGAACAGGCCGCTTCCCCCGCAGAAGTTGCAGGCGGCCTTTGTGCCGTCTTCGAGCGAGAACCAGTAGACGCGGCGGATCTTCCACTTCGCCCTGTGGCTGCTCAGCAGGGACATCGCCCCCTTCAGCTGCGTGACCTGGCCCTTGGGTCCCTTGGAGAAGGAGTCGTTCGGGGCGGGCTTGTCGGAGCTCCATCCCAGCTCGGTGATCCAGAGCTGCTTGCCAGCGTCGTGGTTGGCCTCGAGCACGTCGCGAAAATCTTCGATGTAGGGCGTCAGCCGTTTGAAGTTGGAGGTGTAGGGATGCAGTGCGACGCCCTGGAACTTCGACTTGATCCCGGGCGTGCTCTCGTACATCTTGGCGAGGAAGTCCGCCGCGAAGTAGGCCTGCGGAGGGTGGAGCTTCTTGGTCGCCTCGTTGGGGCGGGAGAACATGCCCCCGAGCACGATCTTGGCCCCCGGGTCCGCCGCTTTGATCGCCGTGTAGGAGATCTTGACGAGCTTGCCGTACTCGGCGGGGTTCGGCCTGGCGACGAAGTACATGAAGTTCTCCTCGTTCCAGACCAGCCAGGTGCGGATGGGGCGCTTCGGCACGGTCGGGTGCTCGGCCCAGAAGCTGCCCTGTGGGCCGTAGCGCAGAACCGCCTGCGTGAGGAAGGCCTGCCAGTAGGCACGTTGGCTGCCCGTCCTGACCGGCAGGTTCGTGGGGCTGCCCCAGCGTCGGTCGACGGGCACCGCCCAGCTCGGCGCTCCCGAAAGAAAGGGAAGCACTTCGATCCCCGCCGTGGAGGCGTTGGCGACGATCGGGTCGACGCTCCCCCAGTCGAACGAAGCGCCCGCGGAGGGCTGGACCAACGCCCAGGAGACCGGAACGCGGATGCTGCCGACCTTGCCCGCCTTCAGCCGCTGCAGCTGTTCGGTGGTTGGCAGGCCCTGCGGGACCACCCCCCAGAAGCTGGCCGGGAGCGCGCTCGCACTCGATGCCGAGCCGACCGCGCCGAGAGCGGCGATCGCGAGGGCGGCAGTCCAGATGCGCAGGCGCCCCATTGGGCGCTTCCCCATCTCGAGCATCGGGGTCAGCTCGCCTTCGGCGAGACGCTGCTGCCGGGTGCGCTCCGCCCCCGCCGCTGCCTGAGCATCATCGCCCCGAAGGAGATCGCAGCGAGGACAGCGATCACAGCCAAGATCGGGACCAAGGGCGAAGAGCCGCCCCCGTCGTCGCTCGTCGCGGAGACCTGCTTTCCGCTCCCCTGACCCTGATCCTGCACGCCCTGGCCGGAGCCGCCAGAGGCGTCCTTGCCTCCGGTACCCTGCGAGCCAGTGCCGCCACCATCGTTCGAGTCCGTGGAGCCGGACGGCGCCGCGTCCGACTTCGACGATGTACTACTCGCCGAAGAATCGTCTCCGGAGGAGTGAGAGTCCTTGGAATCGGACGTGTTAGAGGGAGCTGAGGCACCCCCGTTCGGCGACTTGGAAGACTTTGCCGGAGATCCGTTTTGAGCCGGTTCCTTGCCGTCCACCGTCGGCGGGGCATCGGAATATTGGATGCCGCTGGAATCCGCCGCGGCCAGCACAGGAAAGCACGCCAATGCGAGCAGAGCCAACACTGACAGCGGGAAGAGAACGTGGGCCGAAATCCCGGCCCGACGGCGGCGCGCTCCAATCATCGCCGGGAAGGTTAGACCAAATCGCGGCGGTAGCCCCAATCGCGCTTGTCGTCGGCCTTGCCCTTGCCGGAGGCGGCTTTGAGGTCGGGCCCCGACATATCGCGGGCCTTGCGGTCTGGCTGGTCGTGGTTGCCCTGCTCGTGTTCGGGGACACGTCGGCGACGCGGCTGAGACGCCCGTTCTACCTTGCCGCTGGCTCGGTCCTGGGTCTGTCGCTTTTGTCCGCACTCTCATCCTTTTGGTCGGGCTCAGTCGAGCTGAGCGTTATCGAGGCAGACAGGGTGCTCGTCTACCTCGGCATCTTCCTTGCCGCTTTCCTTCTCGCCCAAACCGGCGAAAGACGCCAACGTTTCGCTGAAGGTCTCGCCATCTCTCTGGCGATCGTGGCCCTGCTGGGACTGGCCAGCCGGTTGGTCCCGCACGTCCTGGAGGTTTCCGGCTCGCTGGGAACCGGGCCCCGGCTGCGCTACCCCCTCGGTTACTGGAACGCGAACGGGGCCGTCTTCGGCATCGGCGTTGCCCTGCTGCTCTGGTCGAGCCGGCAAGCAACCTCGGCAGTCGTGCGCTGGCTCTCCGCGGCCGCGATCCCGGCGCTCCTGCTGGCCCTCTACTTCACCTACTCACGCGGCGGCCTGCTGGCGCTGCTCGTCGGAGCCGGCTGTCTGATTGCTCTCTCCCGAGACCGCCTCTGGCTTGCCTTGACGCTCGCGATCGGGGCAATCGGGGCGCTGCCCGCGGTCCTCGCGGTGCAGGATCGTCGCGACCTTGCCGACAACCTCCCGACCCAGGCGGCCGTCGACCAGGGCGCCACCGTGCTGTTGATTCTGCTCGCCGGCATCGCCCTGGCAGTCCTCCTCTTTGCGGGGCTGCGGCGGTTGGAGCGCCAGGGTGGCCCGCTGACCGGAAGGGCACTCGATCTTTCCCGCCACCCGACCTTCTTGAAAGGGGTCGCCGTAGCCTTCGTGGTCGCCGCGATCGCGCTGACGGCGGCAATCGGCGGGCGCGCCTGGGATCAGTTCTCCAGCTCCGACATCCAGTTCCCGGACCAGCCCGAGAAGCACTTCTCCCAGCTCAACGGCGCCGGCAGACACGACTTCTGGCGGGTCGCGACCGATACCTCCGGCGAGGAGCCGCTGCTCGGCACGGGCGCGGGCACCTACGAGTTCGCCTGGGAGGAAAAGCGCTCGATCGAACTTCCGGTGCACGACGCCCACTCGCTCTACCTCGAGGCCTTCGCGGAGCTGGGGATCCTCGGGGGTGTCCTCGTGCTCGTGCTGGTGGGCTCGATGCTCGCGGCCGGCTTCGCCGCTTGGCGGTACTCCGCATACCCAGAGCGAGAACGCTACGCGGCTCTCTTCGCGGCGATGCTCGCTTTCGCGGTCGGTGCCGCCTTCGACTGGTTCTGGGAGCTGGCGGTGATCGGCACCATCTTCTTCCTCGCCGGCGGAGTGGTCATCGCCGCGCGCTGCGCGCGGCTGAGCGAGGTCGCAAGGGCCAGCAACGGCCGTGCGGAGAACCGCCGCTACGGCCTCGCCGTAGCGGGCATCGCCGTCGCCTGGGTCTCCGCCGTTGCCCTGGTCGGCCCTCTGCTGGTGGACCGGGAAATCGATGCCAGCCGCGACTCTGCCGCCGACGGGAACATCGGCGCCGCGATCGACCACGCCAAGCGCGCTCGATCGATCGAGCCCTGGGCCGCATCGCCCTACGTGCAGCTGGGCCTGCTGGCGGAGCTGCAGGGCGAATACGAGACGGCCGCGATCGAATTCAGCCACGCGATCAACCGCGAGGACCACAATTGGCAGTGGTTCTACCTGCGCTCCAAAGTCGAGCACGCAGCCGGCGACGAAGACGCGGCGGCGGCGGACTTGCGGCAGGCCAGGAAACTCAACCCCCGCGCCGAGTGCCTGCGCGCGGGATGGAACTGCGGGTGAACGAGATGCCGCAACGAGCCCAAGGAACCGCGGATCGCAGCCCGAGCACGCCCGCCGCCACACCACCCGGCCAGCGTCCCGAGCAGACCGAGATCGCCACGAGGCTCGGCCTCACCGGCGCGGGTGCCTCGCGGCGGCGCGGGCCACTGCTGCGGCGCATGCTCGCCATGGGCGACTGGGCCGCGGTGATCGGGGCCCTTTGCTTGGCGACCATGCTGACCTCGACCACCGACGTCGCCGCGCTCTTCTGGGCCACCCTCTTCAGCCCCGTCTGGATCTTGATTCTGAAGCTGCATGGCCTCTACGACAACGACCATCGCCGCATCCGGCACAGCACCTTCGACGAGATGCCCTCGCTGCTCTCAGCCAGCGCCCTGGCCACGATCGCCCTCGACGGCCTGCTCGCCCTCAGCCCAGTCGGACCGCTCTCGCCCGGGAGCGCGATCCTGGTTGGCGTCGGCGGCCTGGCCGGATGCTTCATAGCGCGAGCCGTGCTGCGCTTCTTCTGGCACCACCTGACGGGGGACGCGATCGGGATCGTGATCGGCCCGGCCGCGACGGTGGACGTCGTCGCGCGCCGCGTCGCGACGCACCCCGAGGCGCGCCTGCGGCTTGCCGGATACCTCTCCCCCCCAGGCGAAGAGCCCGCCTCTGAGCTTCCTCGCCTGGGCTCGCTCGCCGACCTCTCGGCGGTCGCGCCGACCTACTCCCTCGAGCGGGTGGTCGTGACCGGTCAGGAGATGAGCGAGCGCTCGGCCGAGACGCTGATCGAGAAGTGCAAGGCAGCGGGGCTGGGGTTGACCTTCCTGCCGCAGCATTACGGGCTGCTCGGGCCAGGGATCGAGCTCAACCGGCTCGCTGAGCTGCCCGTGCTCGACTTCCGCTTCTCCGACCCGCCGCGCTCGACGATCGCGATGAAGCGCACCCTGGACATCCTTGTCTCGGGGACGATGCTGGCGCTGCTCTCACCGATCCTGATCGCGATCGCGATCCTGATCGCGATCGACTCGGGATTGCCGGTCTTCTTCCGCCAGAGGCGGGCGGGCAAGGACGGGGTGCCGTTCACGGTGCTGAAGTTCCGCACCATGGTCACCGACGCGGAGGAGCGCTTGGGCGAGCTCGTCGACCTCGAGAAGCTCGACGAGCCCGCCTTCAAGATCCCCGACGACCCGCGCGTCACCCGTGCCGGCCGCTTTCTGCGGCGCACCAGCCTCGACGAGCTTCCGCAGCTGATCAACGTCCTCAAGGGAGACATGTCGCTGGTCGGCCCGCGGCCCGAGGAGGAGGCCGTCGTCGCGCTCTACGACGAGCGCCAGCGCATCCGCCTCGCCGTCAAGCCGGGACTGACAGGGCCGATGCAGGTCTACGGCCGCGGCGACCTCACCTTTGAGGAGCGCCTGGCGATGGAGCGCGACTACCTCGACAACCTCTCGATCACCGGCGACCTCGCCCTCCTCCTGCGCACGCCCCGAGCGATCATCCGCGGCGACGGCGCCTACTGAGAAGGCAACCGTGCCGAGCAGCCAGCTGGACCTCGAGGTCGTCATCGTCAGCCACGGTGCCGAAGATCTGTTGCGGCGCTGCCTGCGCTCGCTCGAAGAGCATCCCGCGAGCGGGGCGACGGGCGTGACCGTGGTCGACAGCGGCAGCACCGACTCCACCCCCGACATGGTCGAGCGCGAGTTCGGAGCGGTGCGGCTGATTCGGCGCGAGAACATCGGCTTCTCCGCCGCCAACAACGTCGTCCTGCGCGAGGACGAGGCGGCGGCGGTGCTGCTGCTCAACCCCGACACGGAGGTCTACGCCGGCACACTCGACGCGGCGTTGGCGCGCCTGCGTTCCGAGGAGCGGATCGGCATGGTCGGCTGCAAGCTCGTGACCGAGTCGGGTGAGCTGGACCACGCCTGCAAGCGCTCCTTCCCCACCCCACTCAGTGCCCTGGCGCACTTCACGGGGATCGGCCGGGGCGACAACGCCACCGGGGCGATGAGCCAGTACCGCGCCACCCACCTCGGCGACGACGAGGCGGGCGAGGTCGATGCCGTCAACGGCGCCTTCATGCTCTGCCGCGCCGAGGCGGTGCGCGAGGTCGGCCTGCTCGACGAGGGCTACTGGCTCTACATGGAGGATCTCGACTGGTGCCGGCGCTTCTGGGAGGCGGGCTGGAAGGTGTTCTACGAGCCCGCCGGAGTGGCGCTCCACGTCAAGGGCGGCTCCAGCGGCAAGCGCCGCCGCCCCAAGCAGGAGATCGCCTTCCACCGCGGCATGGGGCGCTTCTACCGGCGCTTCGACGCCCCCGAGCACAACCCGCTCGTCAACGCGACGGTATATGCCGGGATCGGGGCGAAGCTCGCTGTGAGCCTCGGGATTACGGGTCTGAAGAGACGCAAGTCGGGCTTAGAGGAGAAGCAGGTCGGTGCTTGACTTGGACCCATCTGGGTCAAAGAACGAGCTCTTTTCATAGCTGTTCAGCAGCGCGTCGATCCGGCTGGGGTCCAGTTCGACCGGCTTGACATCGACACCGTGCTTGCCCAAGTCAATCATCAGCTCGTAATTGTCGCGGATTGCCTTGGCGAAGGCCTCCCTGCCACCGGAACGGTTGAGTCCATACGGCCAAACCTCGGTAACGAGCGGAATCGACGAGCGCAGGAGCTGCCCGGCGCCGGTCAGTATCTGCCCCTCATGACCCTGGGCGTCGATCCAGGCGAGGCTGACCTTGCTTAGGTCAATTGGTCCCTCGTCGCAAATCGAATCGAGCCTCGCCAGTTTCACCTTAAGGGTCTCTCTCGCGCTCTCGCCGAATGCATCGTGTCCCTCCGAGGCGTTCTCGAGCCTCACCCTTCCGTCGCCCGAATTGTTCGAGGACACTTCGAAATCCGCCTCGCCGTCATGATCGGAGAGGGCGATATTCATCGTCTGCACACGATCGGCAAGACCGTTCGCGGCTAGGTTCTCGCGCAGCAAGCGGTGATTTTCAGGCAGCGGCTCGAAGCAGATCGCCCTCGCGAAGTCCGCCTGCCTAAAAGCGGTCACGGTTGCGGTGCCGATGTTGGCACCGATATCGAGAAAGCAGCCGCCCCCGGCCTCCCGCCAGTCCCCTCTTGCTTCCAGCGTCGACAAGACGAGCTTTATCGTGTCCCGCTCCGGTGGGCCACTTGCGAAGCTCATCAGGCCGACCGCGCGGTCGTAGGTCGGAACTCGAAACCGCATCCCGTCCGATTCGGCGACCAGTTCAGGAGTGAATTTGCCCGCGACGCGGAAGAAGAGCTCGCGCGACACGCCCCTGACTCGTCGCCCCCGATAGAGGCGGAGGCGCCAAAGCGTGTTTCCTACTCGCGACCGGAGCATCGGCGCGGCAGTCTACCCATAGATGAGTAGTTCCCTGGCGATGTTGAAGCTCGGGTGGATTGTGTCCGCCCCTGCCAGCCGAGTCCCCGTTACGTAACCCACGGAAACGTGGAATCAACTATCTACGCCAGACGGAGGGGGTAACCACTCAGGCAGAGGCGGCGAGCTTGCGCGGATCGGAGGCGATAAGGGCGTCGACGATCGTGCGGCTGGAGCTGCCGGCGCCGAAGGGCTGCTCCCAGTCGACCCGATCGACCGCGAGCATCGTCTCGGCGGCGGCGAGGATCCCGGCCTGCTCGACGCCGCCGAGTAGGCCGGCGCCGACGTCGATCGTCTCCGGCCTGTCGGTGTGGGTGCGCAGGACGACGCACGGCGAGCCGAGCACGCAGGCCTCCTCCTGCACGCCGCCCGAGTCGGTCATCACCAGCCGCGCCCCCGCCTGCAGGGCCAGGAGCTCGCGGAAGGACTTCAGCGGCGCGAGCTCGATCTGGGGCGGAAGCTCGATGCCGAACCGCTGTATCCGCTCCCGGGTCCGCGGGTGAGCCGGGAAGAGGGCCTGGATGCCAAGGTCCGAAGCGACCTGGGCGACCGCGGAGAGGATCGAGCGCAGGGTCTCCTCGCTGTCGACGTTCTCGGGCCGGTGCAGCGTGAGCAGGATCAGCGGGTCGCGGTCGGCGATCGGCACGGCGCGGCGCGGCGCGTAGCGCAGGACCGCGTCGACGACCGTGTTTCCGCTCGGGTCGTGGACACGGCCAGGGACGGACTCGCCGGTCAGCACCGCGTGGGCGGTCGGCGTCGGCGGGAAGAGGTCGTCGGAGATGTGGTCGATCAGGCGCCTGTTGAGCTCCTCCGGCATACGCATGTCGTAGCTGCGCAGGCCGGCCTCGACATGGGCGACCCGGCGCAGCATCTTGGCCGCGGCGAGGGCTCCGGCGAGGCCCGAGTTGGTGTCGCCTTGGACGACGACGTGGGTGAGGCCCTCCCTCTCGATCGCGGCCTCGATCGCGGCGAGCATCTTCGCGGTCTGCTCGCCATGCGCGCCGGAGCCGACGTCGAGGTTCAGATCGGGCGGGGGGAGCTCCATCTCCTCGAAGAACTGGGCGTCCAGCTCCCAGTCGTAGTGCTGATTGGTGTGAATCAGGTAACTATCCAGGGAGCGCGAGTCGACCTCCTCGATCACCGTCGCCAGCTTGATGATCTCGGGACGCGTCCCGAGCACGATCCCGATCTTCATGCGGCCACCGGCCCGGCGGAAAGAGCGCGCTCCATGCTCGCGAAGCGCTCCCGCCAGTCCTCCTCGGCGGCCACGCGCTTGCGCAGCGCCTCCGCATCGAAGCTCCAGGCGCCACTCTCGAGGTCCGCCAGGGCCCCAATCCAGCCCTCTGCCGTCGACTCGAGCCGCACCGCGGGTGCGAAGCGCTCGCCCTGGTGAAGCGCGGTAGCCAGCACCGGGCGGCCCGCGATCAGCGCCTCGTAGAGCTTCAGGGGATCGGTGGCTTCGGTCAGCGGACCGGGCCGAAACGGGATCATGCACAGCTGGGCGCCGGCGATCTCCTGCGGCACCTGATCGGCGGCAACCGGACCGGGGATCGAGACGTTGGGCATTTGCTTGAGGCGCGGCAGCGGCCTGCGCACCGGGCCCACGATCCGCAGCTCGAGGTCCGGCCTCGCGGTCGCGACGGCGACGAGCAGGTCTTCGTCGAGCCACTCGTAGATCGCCCCCACGTAGAGGATCCTGCGCAGCTTGCCGGGGGCCTCGATCCGGTCCCCGAAGCGAGCGCCATCGACCCCGTTGGCGACGTAGTGGACATCGCCGCCGCGAACCTTCCGCGCCTTCTCCACCAACGCCTCGGCAGTGGCAAAGACCACGTCCGCGCTCCGCAGCAGCTCGGCCTCTCCGGTGCGAAGGGCCGGGTGGACGTCCATGTCGTCGATGTCGTCGCAGAGGTCAAAGACCACCCGACCCCAGCTGCGCTCGCGCAGGAGCGCAAGGACCGCTGGGTGCGGCAAGTAGACCCAGGCGGTGCTCCTGGCCGTGTCGACGCCCAGTCCGTCCAGCTGCTTTTCCAGCAGGCGCCGGTTGAGGCGATAGAAGGGGGCGCCGAAGAGCGGCACGAAGCGCGGCTTCAGGACTTCCACACCGGGCAGCAGCGTCCCGGGGGTCTGTCCCGCCCGCTCGCCACCCAGTCGGCGCAGATCGCCGGGGCGGGGGTTGCGGGACCCCAGTGTGTCGACCCAGATCGACCTGCCGAGCTCCGCTCGCCACCGGGCCACGTAGTGATGGCGCTGGACCAGATGGTCAGCGCGCACGTTGCTGAAGATGACTGTTGTTTCGCGGCTCTCGGGCATCTGCTACCTGCTGCTGGCCCCCCTGCGCCGGGCGGGGCATTGTAGTGGGCGACTCTCCCGTCGCCTGGGCCAGTAGTCTGCCGCGAGCTTGACTGGGCGCCTCCGCAATCCCAACGTCGCGGGCTGGTTGCTGATGGCGACGACGATCAGTATCGCCGCCGGCCTCGTCTTCTGGCTCGAGCGCGGCCTGACCTACGGTTGGGACGAATTCGTCTGGCTCGAGCACGCCGGCCTGGTCGAGGACCTCACCATCCTCTTCCGTCCCTACGGCGGCCACTTGATCGCCTTTCCCTACTTCCTTTGGAGGGGGATGCTGGAGCTATTCGGGGCGAGTTTCACCGCCTTTGCCATCGTCCAGGTCGCCGGACTCAGCCTCCTGGCCGCGCTTCTCTACGTCTTCGCGAAGCGGCGCGTCGGCCCGATCCTCGGGCTTGCACCCGCTGTCGTGATGCTCTTCCTTGGCTCTGCCTGGGCGGTCCTACTCGAGCCGATGATGGCGATCCAATTCCTCTCCGCGCTGATCCCGGGGCTGGCGGCAATCCTGATGCTGGAACGAGGCGACCGACTGGGAGACGCCAGTGCCTGCGCTCTGCTCTGCCTCGCCCTCACGGGCTTCAGCCAGGCGCTGCCGTTCCTCGTTGGCGCCATCGTCGTCGTCGCTCTGGACCCTCGCTGGAAGCGGCGCCTCTGGGTCGTCGCCGTGCCCCTCGCCGCCTACGCGGGCTGGCGGATCTGGGCCTCCCAGTTCGGATCGACCGGCATCATCTTCTCCAACCTCCCCTTCCTACCCGCCTACTTCGCTGACGCGCTAGCCGTCTTCAGCAGCGCCATCTTCGGCCAGTCCACCCTCATCGGAGCAGGTCCCTGGACAATGCTGCGCCTGCAGTCATTCGCGGTCAACTATCTCTCCGCGGGCGTCGTTTTCACCGTTATCGAGGTGCTCGCGATCGGGGTTGCGATCTGGCTGATGCGGCGCCGCGGATCGATCGCGAAGACGTTCTGGCCGCCCTTCGCGATCCTGATCGCCTTCTGGGTCGAGCTGGGAATCGTCCTCATACCGGGGCGTACAGCCGGGGAGTCGAGGTACCTCTACGCAGGGGCGCTGGTCCTCCTAATGGTGATCGTCGAGATGCTCAGGGGGGTAAGGGCGACGCGCCTCACGGTGGGGGTCGCACTCGCGCTGACCGCCGCCGCAGTTGCCGGCAACCTGGCTCGGTTCCAAGAAGGCCGCCAGATCCTCGACGGGGTTCAGGAAGAAGCCCGTGCCTACTCGGCCGTGATCCAACTCGCCGGAAGACACGGGGATCAGGCATTCACTCCAAACGTCGATGCCCCCAACCTCGCTTCGAACGCGCTCCAGATGAACACCGGCCCCTGGCTCGAAGTGGTGGATCGCTACGGCTCCTCCGCCAACACGATCCCCCAGCTCCTCCGCCAGAGCCCCGAGATTCGCGAAAAAACGGATGCGATCGCGGTCAAGACACTCGGCCTGCGGCTCGCGCGTGCGCCGACGCCGGCTCAGCGTTGCCGGAGAATCGATGGCGGCGCCGGGCCAACCGAAGTGGCGCTTCCCAAAGGGGGCGCTGTGCTGAAGCCAGCCCGTGACTCCGCGGTCGCCCTGCGGCGTTGGGCCGACGATTTCGCCGCCGGACTTGGCGATGTGAAAGGTGGGCGACCGGTGATCCTGTCGATTCCAGGCGACCCCAGCGAAGTTCCGTGGCAGCTGCGCTTCAACAGCGGCGGACCCGTTGAAGTTTGCGCGATCACGCGAGATCGCCCCGGCGTGTCACCGGGTTAGGCACTACGACGATTGCACTGGTGTTAGCTCGGGGCGTTGCGAGGGAGAGGCTTCGACACAGGCGAAAAGCGTCGGACTGGTCGTACGCGGGTCCCATTCAGGACCCTTCCAATCGCGGTGTAGCGCACGAATACTGGATAGGTGAGCAACGAGAAGGCGAGCGAGCCAGCCGTGATCAAGAAGAACTGAGGGGCGGTCCCGAAAGCCGTAGCACCCAAAGCGGCAACGAGCAACACCATCGCCGGCATGTGCGAAAGGTAGATCCAGTAGGAGGAATCGGCGAGGTAGCGAAGTGCGGGCCAAGGACGATCGATGTAGCGGTGGGCGAGACCGACGAGAGCGATCAGGCTGGTCCAGGTCGCGATCGCGTAGATCAGCAATCCGGCGCCGTGGACGAGAGGCCGCGACCCATAGGCTGGAGAGTTGTGCAGGGCGAAGAGCAACCCTGCCGGCACCGACGCCGCAACAGCGCACGCAGCCCAGCGCCAGGCATTGCGGCCTGCGGCGGCCACCAGATCGCGGTGGGCGCAAAAGGCGGCTCCGAGGCAGAAGAAGAGCGCGTAGTAGGCGAGGGCGGAGAGTTCCGGGGCGAAAGTGTCTATCGGCGGAGAGACAGTCCAGGTTGATGCCGGCCAGAGCGCCAGCGCCGTGGGAACGGCAAGCACCGCGATCCCTAGTGAGGGGGACCGGGCCAGCCTGTGCAAAGCAGCGCTGGCGACCGCCAGCAGGCGCGGCGCCAGTAGATAGAGCGTCACCGCCACGGCATCGATGATCAGCAGGTACCAGAGGAACCAGAGGAAGTTCGGCTCGAAGCCGAAGGGGCTACCGCTTCCGGCGCTGTCCGTGGTGAACGCGATCTCGGTCTGCCTGGCCGCGAAGACCGTGAGCGGCACCAGGGTCACCAACCCGATCGCCAGCGGCAGCGCAATGCGCAGGGTGCGATTGCGAGCGGTTTGGCGCATCCCCTTGCCGGCGAGCAAGAAGACGAGAAAGAAGCCCGACATCGCGAAGAAGAGCGGCAGGCGAAAGACGTGCACGACCCAGTAGATCGCCGTTGCCCATGCCCCGCTGTGGCCGTTAAGCGCCAGCAGACTCGCGGCGTGAACCGGAACAAGCAGAAACATGGTCGACGCCCGCAGGGCGTCCATCGAATGGATCCGCTCGCTTGGGCTTTTGCTCACCACCCCAGGTTACGCGGGCAGAGGCCGGCGAGGAACGCAAACGAGCCTCGCCGCTCAGAACGGAACACTCTCCTTTGTGCCTCAGAAAGGCGTTAGAACCTCGACAGCGGCGGCCGAATCGGCAGCCCGCGCGAGGCGCGCGTCGAGCGTCAGGAGAGAAGTGCCCAGACCCTCAGCCAGCGCGATGTAGAGGGCGTCGTAAAAGCTGAAGTTGTGGCGCAGCTGCCAGGCTCGGTCGAGCAAGCCGGTGTGGGCAATGCGGCGGAGCGGCAGGGCGGCAAACCTGCCCAACGCGCCCGAAGCGCGGTCGTCCTGCTTGCGCGCCACGCGACGCAGAGACTGCCCGACCTCGGCGTCGATCAGATATGGCGCCCAGAGCGAACGGTCGCCACCGGTCCGAGAGAGCTGCTCCTCCGCCCAATCGGCGCCCTCCCCGCGGATGAGGACGGTGACGACAACCGATGCGTCGACGACGGGCATGGACCCGGCTACTCGCCGCGGGACGCGCGGATGTCGGCGACGATTTCCTCGGCGGTGATGCCGGAATCGCCCCAGGCACGAGAGCTTGCGAAGACGTCCTCGAGGGTTGCCTGCTTGGCAAGGTCTTCCAGGTCGCGCTTGATGTAGTCGGAGAGCGAGAGGCCCTCGGCCGCGGCGCGGACCTTGAGTGTCCTGTGGACCTCGTCGGGGACGTTTCGGATCTGGATCATCTTGGACATGTGGATCACATTAGGCCATGTGGCGGACATGTCTGGGAGGGTTTGAGTTCTCATGGACGGGATCCTGCAGGAGGCGAACCGACGCGTGGTGCGCAGAGAGCGCCGGCGGCGACACGAAACCGTCATGAAAGGCGCGCTCTTTCAGAAAGGCAGCGTCTCGGCGACCTCGGCGAGCGCCGGCGCGTCCTTGTCACGCTCGGAGAGGAGCGGCTCGGCAGCGGGCCACTCGACCCCCACCTCGGGGTCGTCCCAGGCGATGCCGGACTCGGTCGCGGGGTCATAGACGCTGGAGCAGAGGTAGCTCACGTCGGCGACGTCGCTGAGGACGACGAAGCCGTGGGCGAAGCCAACCGGTACGAAGAGCTGGCGGTGGGCCTCGTCGTCGAGGACGTACCCGGCCCAGCGGCCGAAGGTCGGAGAGGCACGGCGGAGGTCGACGGCGACGTCGAAGATCTGCCCGCGGCCGCAGCGCACGAGCTTCGCCTGGCCGGGCTCGGTCTGGAAGTGCAGGCCGCGCAAGGTGTCTTTCGAGGAGCGGGAGTGGTTGTGCTGGACGAACTCGGCGTCGACGCCGTGCTCGGCCCAGAGGTCGCTTCGATAGGTCTCGAGGAAGAAGCCGCGGTCGTCGCCGTGGACCGCCGGCTCAAGCAGCACCAGACCGTCGAGCTCTGTCGGCAGCGACCTCAGCATCAGCCGAGTGCCCTGCCGTACTGCTTTTCGTAGTACTCGCGGTACTCGCCGGAGCGAATCGGCCCCCACCACTCCTCGTTATCGCGGTACCACTGCACGGTGCGCTCCAGACCATCGGCAAAGCGCACCTCGGCCTCCCAGCCGAGCTGCTCGCGGATCTTGTCGCTGCCCAGGGAGTAACGGCGGTCGTGGCCGGGGCGGTCCTTGACGTACTCGATCAGGCCCTCGTCGCCTCCGGTCAGCTCGATCACACGCTTGACCACCTCGATGTTCTCGCACTCGTCCGGCCCGCCGACGTTGTACGCCTCGCCGGGCCGGCCCTTCTCCAGAACCGTGTGGATGCCGCGGCAGAAATCCTCGACGTAGAGCCAGTTGCGCACCTGGCGGCCGTCGCCGTAGATCGGCAGCGAGTCGCCGTGCAGCGCGTTCAGCACCATCAGCGGGATCAGCTTCTCCGGGTACTGGCGCGGGCCGTAGTTGTTGGAGCCGCGGCAGATCACCGCCTCTGTCCCGTAGGTGTGGAAGTGGGCGGCGACGAGCAGGTCGCCTGCCGCCTTGGTCGCCGAGTAGGGCGAGGAGGGATCCAACGGCGAGGTCTCGGTGAAGGAACCCGACTCGATCGAGCCGTAGACCTCGTCGGTCGAGACCTGTAGGTAGCGGTCGACGCCGAGCTCGCGGGCGGCGTCGAGCAGCGTGCCGGTGCCGATCACGTGGGTGCGGGCGAAGGCGTCCTGGTCGTCGATCGAGCGGTCGACGTGGGACTCGGCGGCGAAGTTGACGACCGCGTCGCAGCCCTCCATCGCCTCGCGGACGACCGCGGGGTCCTCGATCGCGCCGACGACGAGCTCGGTCCCCTCGGGCAGGTTCTCCCGCCTGCCGGCGTAGGTGAGCTTGTCGAGCACCCGCACCTCGTGCTCGTCCGCGACCAAGCGCACGTAGGTGGAGCCGATGAAGCCGGCCGCGCCGGTGACCAGCAGCCTCATGCGGCGGCCTCGTGCTCAGCCGAGCGCTGGGAGAGGTAGGCGGCGAGGCCGTCACGCCAGGAGGGCAGCTCGATCGCGTGCTCGCGCTGGCTGGTGAGAGCCGAGTACGGCGGGCGCGGCGCCGGCCGCCCCAACATCTCGGTCGTCCCCGAGAGCACCCGGCACTCGACCTTGGCCTGGTCGAAGATCTCGCGGGCGAAGTCGTACCAAGAGCAGGCGCCGGCGGCGGCCATGTGGTGGATGCCGAACTCGATTCCCTCGATTAGCCGCACGATGCCATAGGCAAGGTGCCAGGTGTAAGTGGGCGAGCCGACCTGGTCGCGGACAACCAGCACCTCGTTCTGCGTCGAGGCAAGCCGCAGCATCGTCTCGACGAAGTTGGAGCCACCGATGCCGAAGAGCCAGGACGAGCGAACGACGAAATGGCGCTTGTTCGCCGCGGCGGTCGCCTCCTCGCCGGCCAGCTTGGTGCGGCCGTAGGCGGAGAGCGGTGCCGGCTGGTCTGTCTCCACGTAGGCCGCGCCCTTGGCGCCGTCGAAGACGTAATCGCTGGAGACATAGACGACCGAGGCGCCAATCGCGGCGGCGGCGGCGGCAACTTGTCCCGCGCCCTTGCCGTTGACGTCCATCGCGGCCTGCTCGGAGCCCTCGGCCCCGTCGACGTCGGTCCAGGCGGCGCAGTTGATCACCACGTCGGGCCGCTCGAGCTCCAGCTTCGAGTCGACCGTTGCCTCGTCGGCGACGTCGAGCTCGGTGTGGCCGAAACCGACCACGTCGTGGCCGGCGTTGCCTGCCGCCAGGACCACGTCGCGGCCGAGCATGCCACCTGCCCCTGCCACCAGGACCTTCATCGCCGACCGCCCATCAGATGATCTTGATCTCCGACTTGTCGCCGACCAGCATGCGCAGGGTCCTCGGCAATCCATCGCTGCGCGTGAGCTTCACTTCGCGACCCAGCAGGCTGGCCTCCATGCGGGTGCCGAGGTCTTCGACGACCGAGTCGGCAAGCACGATCGAGTGCTCGATTTCCGAGCGGCAGATGCGCACGCCCTCGCCGATCGACGTGTAGGGGCCGACGTAAGCGTTCTCGATTCGCGCATCGGCCCCGATCACCGCCGGGCCACGCACAACCGAGCCCTTCAGCACCGCACCCTTCTCCACCACGACCCGCCCCTCGACTCGCGAGGCCTCGTCGACCTCGCCCTCGATCCTGGTCTCGACCTCCTCCAGCACCAGGCGGTTGGCCTCGAGCATGTCCGCGAGCTGGCCGGTGTCCTTCCACCAGCCGCTGACCACCTCCGAGCGCACCGTCCGCCCCGCCTCGATCAGGCTCTGAATCGCCTCGGTGATCTCGAGCTCGCCGCGCCAGGACGGCTCCAGGGCGCGGGCGGCATCGAAGATCGCGGGGGAGAAGAGGTAGACGCCGACGAGGGCGAGGTTCGACGGCGGGTCCTTGGGCTTCTCGACCAGGCGCACAATCCGCTCCCCGTCCAGCTCGGCGATCCCGTAGGACTGGGGGTCGTCGACCGGCGTGAGCAGGATCAGGGCGTCGGGTTCCTCGGCGCGGAAGCTGGTGACCAACCCGCTGAGGCTGTCGGCGAGCAGGTTGTCCCCCAGGTACATGACGAAGGGCGAGCCTCCGATGAACTCCTCCGCGGTGAGAACCGCGTGGGCGAGCCCGGCGGGCTTGTCCTGGACGATGTAGGTGATCTTCGCTCCGAAGGCCGAGCCGTCGCCGGCCGCGGCGCGGATCTCCTCGCCGGTCTCCGGCGCGATGATGATCCCGATCTCGGTGACACCGGCGTCGACCAGTGCCTCGATCCCGTAGAAGAGCACGGGCTTGTTCGCGACGGGCACCAGCTGCTTCGCCGAAGTGTGGGTGATCGGGCGCAGCCGCGTACCGGCCCCGCCGGAGAGGATCAGGCCTTTCAGGTCTTGCACGTCGGGAGAGTCCTGCACGTCGCGGGAAGGCTATCGTCGCGTGACAGGCGGGCGCCTTTCCATGCGTGCGACGATCTACATCCCCAATCTGAACGGATCGGCGCGGCTCTCGCTCCTGCTTGAGAGCCTCGCCGCTCAAACGGCCGCCTGCCGGGTCGTACTGGTCGACAACGGCTCCGAGGACGACTCGATCGCGATGACGCAAAGTCGCTTCCCCAGCGCGACGATCGTCGAGCTGGGGCGCAACTTCGGATTCGGCCCGGCGCTGAACCGGGCCATCGCCGAGCACGGCGGCGACCCGCTGATCCTGCTCAACACCGATGTCCGCTGCGAGCCGGACTTCGTAGCGCAGATGCTCGCCGCGCTCGATCCCGACGTGGAGATGGTGGCCGGCACCCTTCTCAAGGAGCGCGCTCCCGATCTGATCGACTCGGCCGGCGTCGTCGCCGATCGCCGCACGCTGATGGCTTTCGACTACATGAACGGCCGTCCGGCCAGCTCGCTCGCAGGTGCACCGCCCCCGCTGGCGCCATCCGGAGGGGCGGCGCTCTACCGGCGAGCTGCCTTCGAGAGCGTGGGCGGGTTCGACGAGAAGATCTTCGCCTACTACGAGGATCTCGACCTGGGTCTGAGGCTGCGGGCAGCCGGGGGCAGATGCGCGCTTGCTCACCGGGCCCGAGCCCAGCACGGCTACTCGGCGACTCTGGGTCACGACCCGGGCGCCAAGTACGCCCTCACCGGCTGGAGCAGGGGCTACATGCTGCGCCGCTACGGGGTGATGGCCAACCCAGGAGGGGCTGCGCGCACGCTGCTCTGCGAGGCGGCGATCTGCGCCGGCCAGATCGTCCTCGACAGAACCTTTCGAGGGGTCAGCGGCAGGCTGCGGGGGTGGAACGACGCGGCTGGGCTTCCCACCCGCCAGCTTCCCGAAGGCATGCTGGCGCTGCCCCTGGCCACCTCGCTCAACCGGCGGCTGCGGCGGCGTCCGGACGCTCGGCGGCGCTGAACCAGTTGCAGCGGTTCGCCACGGCCAGCACGATCGGCGCGACGATGATGAGGCAGACGACGATCCTCGCCGCGAGCTGGCCGAACGCCGGTGCCGAAGCTCCCTCGTCCTGGAGCAGGACGGTGACGCTGGCCATGACCGCGAGCTCGATGATCGTGATCGCGAGCAGCAGGCGCTCGCGCCGCACCCTCAGATAGATCTGGTAGACGGCGAAGTAGAAGCCGTCGATGGCGAAGGCGAGGAGGAGAATGATCAGCGGCGTCCTCGCGTCATCGCCGATCGAGCCAAGAAGGATTGGGCCGACGACCGCCATCGCGGGCAAGAGGACGAGCCAGCCCCCGGCGATCGCTAGACCACGACGAACGAGCAGCTTCGCCTCGGCCCAGGCATCGGGAGCGGTGACTATGAACGACAGCAGGGCGCTGGCGATGGCTGTGTTCACCAACAGCACCCCTGAGCTGAAACGCCAGGCAGCCGTGTAGGAGGCCACGTCGTGCTCTCCAGCCAACATCGCCAACAGCAGCACGTCGCCGTTGATGACCAGCGCCGAGAAGATCCCGGTGACGGCCATCACCCGTCGCCGCTCGAGATCGATTTCGGCGGGCGACATCTCAGCGCCGGCGTCGGGATCCTCAGGCCGCGAGGATTTCGAGAACAGCAGGAGGCCACCGAGCAGCGCCGTCAGTGCCGGGGCCACCACCGCGTAGCCGATCATCATCGAGACGGACCCGAGGCCGGCGATGGCGCACGCTCCGACGAAAGCGAGGCGGAGGCTGCCCTGGACGCTCTGCAGGGCCCCCGCGTGGACGAAGCGTCGCTGACCTTGCAGCGCCCAGATGAGGAAGAAGGCGAGGCTGCCGAAGACCTCGCCGGCTGCGCCAATCGAGGCAGCCGCGCGGTACGGAGCCAGAGGCGGAAGCAGGAGGACGACAGTGAGGACCCCGACGGCGATCACGGCTCCGGTGCGGAGCCTGTGCAGCATCAGGCTGCGCAGCTTCCTCCGCGCGACCGCCGGGTGTGCCGAGTCGGCGGTCTCGGCGATCGCCACGATGCCGAGACCGAAATCGGCGAACTGCACGGCGAGGCTGTTGACGGCAAGGCCGACGCCGAAAGCGGCGAACTCGTCAAACGAGAGGACCCTAGCCGCGATAATCGCCGCGCCGAACGCGGCGGCGGCGCCGAACGCGTTGCCGCCGACGACGATCAGGCTCGCTTTCATCCGCGGCCTCGCGGCAAACCTCTGCGCCAGTTTCGTCAGCGCGCTCACAGCGGCCGGCTCCACCGGCGGGGGGCGACTTCCCTCAACGGGCCAGGGCCGGGGCTCGCTCCGAAGACTCCCCCGCGCCAGCCTCGCTGGGTCGAGAGGTCGCAGGTGGGACCTCGGCCCTGATGCGGAGGTTCACCGCGAGCAGGAGCCACCATGTCAGAGCGAGGATCTGGGTCTCGAGCGCGGGGTAGATCACGTTGTAGAGAGAGAGGCCGAGGCCGGCGGCGGCGACGCTCGCCGTCCACGGGTCGATCGGCCTCCATGCCCCGAGGCCGAAGATGACGGCGGCCCAGATCAGGAAGCCACCGATCAGCAGCACGCCGATGGCGCCGGTCTCGACCAACAGCTTCAGGTAGTAGCTCTCGACGGTGACTATGGGCGATGCGTCGTCGACCAGCTGCTGCGCGTTGCCGGTCGAGGCCGCGCCCCGGCCGATCGCCTTCTGCACCGTCGTCGCGTCGCCGTAGACCTGGAAGCCCTTGTCGAACGATTCCCGGCGCAGCTTGTTCCCCTCGTCCTGGCTCGGGTCGAAGCCGGAGGTGACGCGTGCCCCCGCGGCACCCGGAGAGACCCCTCCGATCGAGCCGGCCGCGACGGCGATCACGATCGCGGGCACGACCAGGGCGGCGAAGCGGAGGCGCATCCCGCGAACGGCGAAGAGGAAGAGTACGGCGAGGCCGATCAGCGAGATCACGACGCCGGACCGGCTGAAGGTGAGGACCACCCCGCTGAGGATCGCCGCGAGCAGAGCGGAGCCAGCGACACGGGCAACCGTTCCCTGTAGCCGCGGAAGCTCTCCCATCGCCAGAACAGCGGTGCAGCCGAGGAAGGCCGAAGTGTGCAGATAGCTCCCGGTGATGCCCGCGTAGCGGTTTGCGGCAAGCCCGTCCACCTGAGCGCTCGCCGCCTGGATGAAGCCTTCCACGCCCCAGGCCTGGAGCAGCACGGTAGTCGCGACGACGCCGCCGGTGGCAACGACCAGGCGGGTCAGCCGCCGCGTGTCGCCTGGCTCCAACAGGGGCCATATCGCCAAGGCAAAGGTCGGATAGACGAGGTACTGGGCGACGCCGATCCCGTACAGCTTCAGCCCGACCACGCTCGCCGGATAGCTGAGCAGGACCGTGAGCGCGATCAGCCCCCAGCCGATCAGCAGGGGTCGGGGGAAGTCCTCGAGGCGCGGCTTCTTCTGGACGATGCAACCGATCGCGATGGCCGCCACGAGAGCCGGAACGAGGGAGTTGACGGTCAGCCCCGGATCGCCCAGGGAGATGTCGTCGGCAAGCGCAAGCAGACCGCCGCGCATCGGCGCCAGAACCACGGCGGCAACGACCAGCGCCCGCAGGCCTTTTCGGCCGCCGAGCAGTGCGACGGCCAGCGCCGCGAGGAAGAAGGTTGATGCGACGATCACGTGGGTCTCCCCGGGGAGAGGGTCATCGAGGCGCAAATCATGCCACTGCGTCTAGCGATGACCGGAGAAACCGGTGCTGGAGAGGTCGATGCGGTCAAGAAGCAGGAGAGCCTAAACGGCCCGGAGGTCGCCTATGGCCGCGCGCGACCGCCACTGAGGGAGACGAAGGCTTGCCACGCGGGCTTGGGATGGAATCCGGGGCCAGCATGGAAGAGGCCGACCGAGTCACAGAAGTTGCAGACGCCGGGAACGTCCTTCCAGGAGAACCAGTAAGCGCCTTTGAGGTTGAGGCGCTGGCGATTGCCGATCAGGTAGCGGTAGGCGCCGCGGAGTTCGCGGGCCTGGCCCGCCATCCCCTGCTCGAAGGCGACTATTTGCGGGTCGTTCTGCGAGCCCCAGCCCATCTCGGTGATGTAGAGCTCGGTACTTGGATCGTGGTTGTCGACGATCACGGCGCGCATGTCTTCGGTCAGTTCTTCGAGGTCCTCGACGTGGAACGCGTACGGGTGCAAGGCCGCCGCATCGAAGTACCGCTTGGTGCCGGGCACGCGATAGAGAGCGGCAAGGAACCTGGCGGCGTCCATGCCCCGCCAGCCCCCCTCGTCGGGGTCGCCGAAGAGGCCCGAGAGCATCACCTCCGCGCCCGGGTCAGCGGATTTGATCGTGCCGTAGGTCAGCTTCAGCAACCGCGCGTAGCGACCCGGTGAGACCGGATAGGCGAAGTAGAAGAAGTTTGCCTCGTTCCATACCTGCCAGGTCTGGATCGGCACCGGACTCGAGATCGCCGGCACGTCGTTGTCGGCAGCGACAGCCGGGGCATGCTCGGCCCAGAATTCGCCTTCCGGGCCATAGCGATCCACCGCGGCCCGGACGAAGGCGGTCCACGCCGTTCGGGCGCGGGCGCTGTCGATCGGCATCGTCGTCTGTTCGTGCTCGAGCCAGCTCGGGGTGCCGTAGAGGAAAGGCAAGACGGTAATGCCAGCTCTGGAAGCGAGCTCCAGGGTCGAATCCAATCCAGACCAGTCATAGATCCGCTTGGCGCTCGGCTGCACCAGTGCCCACTGCACCGGCACCCGGATGGCACCGATCCTGCCCGCCTGCAGGTAGCGGATGTCGGTGTTGGTCAACTCCGTCTGCGGAGCGATTCCAAAGAAGGCTTTGGGCGGGGCCGTCGTCCGACCACCGGCGCTGACGGCCGCCAGGGCCACGGCGATGACGGCCATAACGGTGGCTGCGATCAGTCGTCGTCTCATCGGGGCTCGGAAGGTAGCGGGTGGATCACTCTTCAACACGGGCATGCGGCGCATGTCGCGAGGTCGCAAAAGGAGCTCCTCAGTACGTCCCGCCCAGCTTGCGGTGATCCCAGGTGGCGACGCGGACCGGCTTGAGGTGGACGGCGACCCGCTTCGGGGCCTGCGCTTCGAGCGCCGCCTTGGCGTCGCCCTCGATGGAGGAGATGCCCTCCGCGTAGCGCAGCGTCAACTCCTCGGCAAAGCCGATCACGGTCTCGAAGTCATCGTGGATCTCGGCCTCTGCCTCGATCATCGCCCCACGCAGCTCGCCGTACTCGTGGCCGGTCTCGACCAGCACCGTGGCACGGGGGTCACGTTCGAGGTTGCGGACCTTCTGCGACTTCGCGTAGGTCCAGATCCAGACCTCGCCCCCACTGGGGACGAACCACATCGGCATCGAGTGCGGCCAGCCGCGTGGCCCGAGGCTGGAGACAACGGCGATCCGCTCGTCGTCGAGCAGCTCCAAGAGCTCCCCGTCGGTCAGCTTGATCTGGTCTCGGCGACTCATGCGGCCAAAAGACTGACGGATCCAGCGGCGAAGGTTTTGCAGACCCGCGCGATTTGGCGCGCCATGCGTAGATTCATCGCCGGTAGCGTCGACCTCGATGACGATGCAAGCGCCGATTCCGATTGCCGCCGCCCCAAGAGCTACCGTACGTATGCCTTATCCTTTGTCCGTACGTACGCTACCTGAGGAGCCGGCCTTGGCCACCACCGCTTCGAAACTGCGCGCCAACATCTACCGGATGCTGGATGAGGTCCTCGAAACCGGCCAGCCACTGGAGATCGAGCGCAACGGCAAGATCCTGGTGATCGCACCGAAGGAGGAGCGGTCGATCTGGGATCGCCTGCCGCGCCGCGAGGGGTTCATAGTCGGCGACCCCGACGAGCTGATCCACGTCGACTGGTCTTCGGAGTGGAACCCTGATCCTTCTTGACACCCATGTCGTGGGCTGGCTGTACGAGGGCGCCGACCGGCGCATTCCGACATCGGTGCGCGAGCTGCTCGACTCCGAGGATCCGTTCGTATCCCCCCTCGTCGAGCTGGAGCTGACCTACCTCTACGAAGTCGGGCGCGTCACCGAGCCGGCCGCGGCGCCGCTCGCGGCCCTTGGGCGGGCGATCGGGCTCCGAACCGCCGAGGTGTCTCTGTCGGCGGTGACCAAGGCGGCAGCCGAGATCCGGTGGACCCGCGATCCCTTCGACCGGATGATCGCGGCGCAAGCCATCGTCGCCGACGCCCCGCTGGTCACGGCTGATCGGACAATCCTCGAGCACCTGCCACTGGCGACGTGGGACTGAGCCCGCTCGCCCGTCGCATCCGCCGCTGACCCCGTACGATCGAGCGCGATGCAGATCGCGATCCTGATCTTCGAGAAGCTGACCGCGCTCGACGCGATCGGCCCCTACGAGGTGCTGCGCTCGGTGCCGGGCTGGGAGGTCAAGTTCGTCGGCCCAGAAAAGGGTCAGGTCCGCACCGACAGCGGCGCGCTCGGGCTCAGCGCCGACTTCGGCCTCGACGAAGTCGGCGAGGCCGACATCGTTCTCGTCCCCGGCGGCGAAGGCAACCTGCCGCTGATGGAAGACGAGGCGGTCCTCTCCTGGCTGCGCCGGATCGACGAGGGGACGAAGTGGACCACCTCGGTCTGCACCGGCTCGCTGGTGCTCGGCGCCGCGGGCCTGCTCGAGGGCAAGCGAGCGACCAGCCACTGGGCCTTCCTCGAGCAGCTGGGCGAGCTCGGCGCCGACCCGGTCGGCGGTCGCTTCGTGCAGGACGGCAAGGTCGTCACCGCCGCGGGCGTCTCGGCCGGGATCGACATGGCCCTCCACCTGGTCGGCCAGGAGGTCGGCCCCGAGGTCGCCCAAGCTGTCCAGCTCGGCATCGAGTACGACCCCCAGCCCCCGTTCGACGCTGGCTCCCCCGCCAAGGCGCCGGAGGCGATCGTCGAGCTGGTAACCGCGATCACGGGCCCCGACGCGATGTCGAGTGGCCCTCCCTCTTAACGGAGGCTGAGTCGCACCGCCCGGGTGGCCCGGGCGCCGGGGATCGCGACCAGCAGCTGGGCCTTGAGGAATCCGCGCCGCGCCAGCAGCGGGCGGCCGCGCTCGTTGAGCGCGACACGGTAGGTGTGGGCCTTGCCCCCGGCGAGGCTGAAGCCGCGCTTGCTCACGCCCACGCGCACGACCCTGGTCGGCACGCCGGGCCTTGCGCGCAGCGGCAACCTCGCCTGCGTGCGCAGGATGATCTGCCCGGGACAGCTTTCGCCCTCCGCCCAGCCGCAGCGAACCCAGACGCTCACGGTCCCCCGGTCCGGCTTGACCCGCCTGACTGTCAGCGGCGGCAACGTGGGTGGGGCGATGGCGGCGCCGACCGTCGCGCCTTCGACGAAGTTGTTGTCGATGTTGATCGTGGTCAGGCCGTAGGTCTCGTTGTGACCGCCGCGGTACTGGTGGATGCGCTGGTGCTCGGACCAGGCGGTGGCCGGGAGGTAGGGATCGAGCGCGTTCGCCCTGTAGTTCCAGTTCGCGAACCAGAGGTCGTCGGGCAGCGGGTAGTCCTCGCCCACCTGGTCGGCCAGGTCGGCGATGCCCGAGGCGCTGGAGCTGTAGACGCCGGAGGTGTAGCCGAGGGCGTGCAGTTCCTCGGTCCAGGCGGCGAGGAAGGTAAGGGTCGCCTTGGTCGCGCTCGTGGTCCGCGTGTAGGCCTCCATGTCGAAGTAGATCGGGCTGCCCGGCCCCATGCCGACGGCCCCGGCGTCGGCGACGGCGTCGCGAGCAGCTTCCGCGCCCTGCTTCGTCGCGGTGCTCAGGCTCGAGCTAAGCGACGCGCAGCTCGTACAGGCGCTGGTGGGTGCCTGCAGGCCGACGTAGGTCGGGATCAGGTGCCAGCCCTTGGCGACCTGTTCGCCGACCCAGGCCACGGTCAGGTTCGGCTGCGAGCAGGCGCGGTTTAGCCCGCCGATGTAGACGCCGACGGCGCGGTAGGGAGATGACTCCCAGTCCGCCATCGCCCGCGAGGAGGGCGCCGCGCAGGCGTCAAAGCCAAGGCCGGTGAACTCTTCCGAGCCCGACACCGGAGTGGCGCTCGGCGCGACCGCGCTGGCTCGCGCTGGCGCCCGGGACCGGGCGCTCGGGTCGACCAGGATCGCCCGCCGGGCACCGATCGCGCGTGAGGGACAGCGCTGGCTCGCTCCGGGCGTCCCCAGGTAGACCGCGCGCCGGTCGAGCCGCACGCACATGTGCGGGTGCTCGGCGAGGCGGTAGACCGGCCACCCGGCCGGAACATCGACCCGGTGGCCGTCGAACTCGACGGTCCTCGCCGCGGCAGGCGTAGCGCAGATCGCTAGCGCAACGGCAGCCGCCAGTGCTGGACGGAGCAGGCGCATACCCGTCCCAACCATTGCAATCCCGAAACGATTCGGCTTTCGGCTCAGACCTGCTGCATCAAATTTTCCCTGGGCGGGGTGCGGTTAGGGCCGGGTCGGGACCAGAGCCAGCTCGCGCCAGGGGCCCTCGCCGGCCATCGGCTGGGTGCGGCCCTCGAGCCAGTCGGCCTGGAGGTCGTCGTAGTGGGGGCTGGCGGGATGACCGGACTGGCCGGTGAACATCTGCCAGCGGGAGCGCTCGGGCGCGGTCGGTTCGGCGACCATGCGCCAGCTCGGCGCCCAGACGGCCTTGTAGGGGTTGTTGGGGTCGTAGGCGATCTGGCTCACCGTCTCCTGGGCGCCACCCGCCCTGAGGCTGCGGTTGAGCAGCTTGCGCAACAGCGGGTTGGCCTCGCCCAGCGGGTGGGGGAACTCCAGCTCGTGCACGTGGCCCCAGCGCCAGGCCTCGGGGTCGGGGCCGAAGCGATCGGTGAGGTCGTCGAGGGCGCCGCTGAGCGCCTCCAGCACGAGCCCTTCCCACGGGCGCCCGATCAGCTCCTCGTCTTCTTCCTCCCAGAGCTTCATCAGGTGGGAGTGCCAGCGCCAGGGTGAGGTGACGTGCGGCATGAAGCCGTTGTCGGCGCGGTCGAGCCAGCGCTCGCAGAGGTCGCGGTCGCCGATCGCGGCACGCGCCACCTCGCGTGCCAGGCGCAGCAGGAAGGCCTGATAGATGGTCCCCGCGATCGAGTCGGGGTCGAGCGACCCGTCCCAGCTGCGCAGCCGCTCGACCGCGCTGCGCTCCCGCTGCCCGTCTGGTTCCAGCTGTCCAAGCCGCCGCGCCGCCTCCAGGCCGAGCAACGAGAGGTTGTCGGTCTGCATCCGCTCGAAGCTCTCGATGTCGTGCTCGTCGGTCTCCTTCAGCAGGTTCTCGATTCGCTGGGCGCGCACGCCGTCGTACCACTCGCTGGTGATGTGGTGTGGGTACTCGTCGCCGACGATCCTGTTGTTGGCGGTGACCAGGAAGCCGCTCTCGGGATCGACCGTCTCCGGCAGCTCCTCGTAGGGAATCGTGCCGGTCCACTCGAACTCCCCCGTCCAGCCGGGCTTCGGCAGGTCCGGGCAGTTGCCCTTGCGCAGGGGCAAGCGGCCGATCAGCTTGTACCCGATCGAGCCGTGCCGATCGGCCCAGATCAAGTTGATGGCAGGCGCGGTAAGGCCCTCCATCCTCGCCACAAGCTCCTGGCCGGAATCGATCTCGTGCAGCTCGAACATCCCCTTGAAGGCAGTCGGCGCGTCCAGCGTCAGCCAGCGCAGGGCGAGCGGTTCCGCCTCGTCGGCCCCAAGCGCCTCGTTGACCAGCGGCCCGTGGTGGGTCAGGCGCACGTCGAGCACCTCGGGCGCGCCGCGGCCCTTGACCGGGATTTCCTCGCGCACGACCTCGAGCGGCAGCCACTCGTCTTCGAAGAGGTAGCGGTCGCCGTCGACCTTCTCCATGAAGAGATCCTGCACGTCGGGCATCACGTTGGTGAAGGTCCAGCAGA
>Ga0157380_10000301_pt1 | contig 29745 bp, 23 predicted proteins | sample S35metaG_FD_119757 | JGI IMG/M metagenome (GOLD analysis project Ga0157380, IMG submission 119757) | Switchgrass rhizosphere microbial communities from Kellogg Biological Station, Michigan, USA - S3-5 metaG | ecosystem: Host-associated > Plants > Roots > Rhizosphere > Soil | place: USA...
AGTTTACCTTTCAAAGCACCAGCTTCAAAAAATCCGGAGACAATGAATACACCGTCAAAGGCAACCTGTCTTTCCATGGTGTCACTAAAGAAGTAACCTTGAAAGCAGTCAATACAGGTAGTGCTGAGAGCCCACAGGATAAGACACCATTAACTGGATTCAAAATAAGCGGCAAATTTAATCGCGTTGACTTTGGTATCTCTCCGGAAACACCAGATGCTTTCCTCGGCACCGAAGTCACCATTGTAGCCGATATCGAATTTGCAAAAGGTTAATCCATTTATCCCTTCATCCATTGATCCATTGATCCTTATTATCATGAAAAGAATACTATTATCGATGGCAGCAATCCTCATGATCGGAGGATTGCTTGCTTTCGTTCAGTTAGGAAACTGGAAAGTCTCCCCAGATTACAGCGTCAAATTTTCCGGTAAAGGCGTCAACGGCATATTCAAAACATTTGAAGCGGCGATCAACTTTGATGAAACCAAGCTGGCTACATCAACTGTTGTCATCACCATCGATGTCGCCTCACTCAATACCGGCAATGCTGTCCAAAATCGCCATTCTATCGGCGCAGACTGGTTTGATGCCACTAAATATCCAAAGATCAAATTCACTTCTTCCTCTTTCGAGAAAAGCGGCACCGGTTATGTCGTAAAAGGCAAAATGGAAGTGAAAGGAAAAACAAAAGATGTCGCAATCCCCTTCACCTTTTCAAAATCAGGAACGACAGGAGAGTTTAGCTCTACGTTCACCATCAAGCGCTCTGACTACGGCGTCGGTGCTGCAAGTACTGATGTTGCTGATGAAATGAAGGTTGAGATCAAAGTACCTGTGGTGAAAGCTTGAAGAATAACGAATACCGAATATCGAAGTTCGAAGGAAGAAGTAAAAGTTGAAGTAGAAGGAAAAGTGGTAGTACAAGGTACTTATTAAATCTTCATATTTCCTACTTCAACTTCAACTTCAACTTTTTACTTCGAACTTCGAACTTCGATATTCGCTATTCCTTATTCAAGGAGATATTCGCTATTCGCTATTCGCCAGGGCTTTATTTATTTCATCCATTATTTCTGCAAATAATCTGACAGATTTTAAGCGGTCTTGAAGATTAAACATCGCGGAAACAGCAATGAGTTCGTCAACACTTGTTTGAAGTAGAAAATCTTTTACTTTATTTTTTACAGTTGATTTACTTCCTACAAACGAATACCTCAACATGACATGTATGGAAGGATGTTGCAATACTTCTTTTAAATCCGGGGTCATTTCTGTCGGCGGTTGTATGGGTTGCCGGGCGCCAGTGAGCACACCTACAAACATTCTGATCATGCTGGTAAACAACATTTCTGCCTCCTTATCTGTGTCAGCGATGAAAACATTTATCCCCGCCATTGTATAGGGTTGATGCAGATTCACGGAAGGTTGAAATTGCTGTTTATATATTCTTAAAGCATTCAATAAATGGGTCGATGCAAAATGGCTGGCAAACGCATACGGCAAACCTTTCTCTGCTGCCAAATGTGCGCTGTCTGTACTGGAACCCAATATATACAACGGCATATCCATGCCTTCAGCAATAGGTACTCTGACATTTGATTTATTATTCTCCAATGAAAAGTACCGTTGAATTTTAGTCACTTCATCAGGAAAGAATTGCGCGGCTTGCATAAAATCCGGTCGAATGGCTGCTGCTGTCTGTGGGTCAGTACCGGGCGCTCTACCAAGACCTAAATCAATTCTGCCTGGATATAACTGGGCCAATGTTCCAAATTGTTCGGCTATAATGAAAGGAGAATGATTGGGAAGCATGATACCGCCAGACCCTACCCTGATGGTATGCGTATTCTCTGCAACATAACCGATGAGTATGGATGTAGCACTGCTGCCTATATGATCGGAATTGTGATGTTCCGCAAACCAAATCCGTTTATAATTATTCGCTTCCGCTTCTTTGGCTAATGTCAGCGCATTATTCAGGGTTTGTCTTATCGTATCGCCCTGCGATACAATGGCCAGCTCTAAAATAGAATACGCAATATTTTGTTTATCCATAAATCCCCTTGAACGAAACGTTGTATTTATTTACTTTCCAATAAATAAATTTAACTTCCAGATTACCTGAGGAAACTAAACAGCGCCGAGGATACTTTGTTCAAAGGGTCTCCTTGAATAGCGAATAGCGAATCCTTTCGAATAAGGAATACCGAATATCCTTTCGAATAGTGAATAACGAATATCGAAATCAGAAGGAGAAGGCAAGAAGTAGAAGGAGAAGTTAAAGTTTAATTGACTTCATTTCGACTTCAGAATTCGTACTTCGCCTTTGCACTTCTACTTCGTACTTCGATATTCACTATTCCTTATTTATGGCGATATTCGCTATTCGTTATTCTTTTTTGATCATTATTCCTCGCCGTTTGGATAGAGGTCACAAAAATGGCGATTAGCTCATTAGCTTCTTTCAATAGCGCCGCAAGCTCATCAATGTCTTGCACTAAATTAAGTCCATCAATAATTTTGAGTGCCACATTGGATTCCCGAAGTTCTTTAAGCACAACTTTAGATTTGTGAACAAAATCTTTTCGTGACTCTGCAGATTGCGCTTCTCCATAATTCAAAGGAGCGGATGAAGATGCCCTGGTTAATTGATCCTTCAAACGAACTCCAATAACAGTTTTGGGCAATTGCTCACAGAGCTTTACAGCTCTAATCGCGAATGCGATGAGCCGGTCCTCGAGGTCATTTCTGGACATTGTTTTCAATTTGGCGATGAAAAGAATATTGAATAGCGAATATCGAAATCAGAAGTTGAGGTAGAAGTTAATAAGGAGAAGTTGAAGTTCTTTTGTTTACACATCGAACCCGTACTTCCACTTCATACTTCCACTTAGTACTTCGTACTTCGATATTCGCTATTCTTTATTCTATTCGATATACCTAAATTAAGGGTTTAGATGATATAGAAGTAAAATTTTCTTCACTTCAACTTCTCCTTCGCACTTCCACTTCTTCCTTCGTACTTCGATATTCGCTATTCCTTATTCGAAAGGATATTCGCTATTCATTCACTACCACAATCTTCTGATGCCCCATTGCTCTCCCCAATGATGAGATCGAAATCACATACTCCCCTACCGGTAAATCACCTCTTTGAAATGAAAGACTATGCTCTCCCACCAAAGGTGTGTGGTCATCTAACAATGTTCTGACAATTTGTCCATGGGCATTATAGAGTGCAATCTTCAAGGGTAAAGTTTCAGTCATTGTGAAGTGGATCTCCATGTATTCACGCATTGGATTTGGTGAAACAGTGAAAGGAATTGACTTCCCGATAACTGCAGTACTTACATTTTGTCCATTCGTCACTTCGCCTATCCATGATTTATAGGTGTGATCAAGTTGGCCAGCAACATTAGCGCCCACCGATCCGGAAGACCATGTGCGTGGATCAGTACTATTGTGACGTCGCGCAATACCGGTGTATGTTCCCCATTGCTCCAATCCTGGAAGACGATCAACATAGGTCTCACCACCTTTGACCAATGCAGCAGATGACCAGGACATGCCTTGATCAACATTAATTACACGAAATTCAGGAAACAGAGCAGCACCACTTCGTAGAAACGAAATCATCACTGACCGGTCAGAAGCACTCGTAGCAAAAGAAGCCACACCTCCATGAGCAATATCCGAATTGCCAGATTCTCCATATGTAGTCGTCGACATCGTTAGCCCCTGCAACCCCATTCGAACGTACCTGATCCCACTAAATCCACCACCCACATCAAGATTATGCACAAAATGAATGATACCATCTAGAAAAAATGCATTTGTGGTGCGCGAATCACCGGTTTCCAACAAGTCAGGCGAGCCTGATTGAGCTGCATCAGCTGGCGGACTATAAGCTTCACAAGGCACGGTGTAACCAATGAATTCAGGATTTCCTCCTATGTCATTATCAAGATCCCAAAACCAATAAGCATCATCTCCCGCTGCAGCACTGCTAACCAGGTAAATACCCGGACCATAATCACCATTATGCCCATACGACGCCGGCGTGATGGAGATCGGTCCATTGAAAAAGTCTGTCCAAAACTGCCAATCCAAAATGGATGCTACATAACCATCGGCCTTATTTATCTGGTAGACAATGGCTTTTTTAAAAGTCGTGCCTTCAATGAGATTGCCTGATACATACACTTCATTGGTAGAGATACCTATTGATGCAAAATCAAACCAGCTTCCATCACCAAGTGGATTACCTGGAAGTTTATACACATTCCATCCGTCCTGCGGATTTTTTGATTTGGAGAAAGAAATGATCACCCGTGAAGTCGATGATGTTTTTCCATGAAGGGTGACAAGAATAAACCGTTCTTCCACTGGATCATAAAGTAGCCGGGGACTAAAAAATGATGAAGACAATTGGTTGTCATCAAAAAAAGCATCCCAATTCGCTTCAGATAGCCGTGTACCCGCTTCTGTAAAATAGATAATACCGTCATTATTCGCTGAAACAATAATGCCATCATCAGATACAGCAATCGTATTGCTCGATGGTGTTTCATCTATTGATAAGTTGGCTTCAAAGCTTGCATCGATGACAGGCGTTACGCGTGAAGTAGGAGTTGTACCATGGTAGCTATCGTCATATCGCTTATGGAAAAGCTTTTCAGCTTTTATGGCACGAGCTTCAGGTGTCGTGATGTATGGCATCGGCTCACGAACAGCCGTCGTATGTGCATGACTTAGATTACCTCCGGGTGGTATTTCCAGGCTTAGTGCTGTTTGTTGCAATGATGATTTGACAGCAGCATTCTCGATCCGATTGGCTGCGTTTGTTGGTAGGTTGATTTTCGGATGTTGTGCGTTGAGGCATGCAGGAAGAATCAATAACAGGATAAGGATGGAGTATGGTATGGGTCTCATGATTGGAAGCTTTAGGTTTTAGTGAAGATAAGGATTCTCAGACGAAGTCTGAGAGGAAGGCTGAGGCCAAGGAATAAGGAATAGCGAATATCGAAATCAGAAGTAGAAGGAGAAGTCAAAAAGGAGAAGCTGAAGTACTTCAGAATTCGCCTTCTACTTCTACTTCGACTTCTACCTTTTACTTTGTACTTCGATATTCGCTATTCCTTATTCAAGGAGATATTCGCTATTCCTTATTCAACGGGATTCGCTATTCCTTATTCAAGGAGAATGTGAAGTAAATTCAAAAGTTTTTAGTATTTTTCTCAAGCCTAAATTTATTTTACCTAAAAAACTCCAATACATGAAAACCGAAACCATTCCTTACCGGGGACAATCCCTTGGCGTCATTGAGAACGGCTTACGAGGAGCTACGCCGATTCTATTTTTACATGGCAATTCTGCTTCCACCCAAACCTGGGAAAAGCAATTCAACAGTTTTCTTAATGACAAATACCATCTGATTGCTTTTGACTTTCTTGGGTTTGGTGTGTCTTCAAGATCCGAACAACCCCAACTGGATTATGATATCAATAGCTTGACAGGTTCTGTCATTGCCGTGGTCCAGCATCTCCAATTAGAGGATTATTTTATTGTCGGCCACAGCCTGGGCGGTCACATCATCGTACAGAGCCTGGATAGGTTATCCGGCTGCAAAGGCATGATCTCTATCGGGGCACCTCCTATCAGCAATGCGCAGGATATTCTTAAATTTTATCTGCCATCAGCTCCTACAGATATTATGTTTGCCAGTACATTTACAGATGAGTCTTTGCAACGTGCTGAAGATAATTTCTTTTATTCACCAGAAAACAAAGCGTCATTCTTTAAAAGAGATTTTTATAACACGGATGGCAAAGCACGAGAAGCCATCGGGGGAATATTGGCCTCAAGCGATTTCAAAAACGAGGTGGATGTTTTATCCGCCAATCCTATACCCAAAGCATTTGTCAATGGCAAAGATGAGCGTTCAATCAACAATGAGTATTATGATACGCTTGGCTTTCCAAAAACATGGAAGCAGCCCAACAATGTAATTGAGCATTCCGCTCATATGCCCCATTGGGAGAATCCTGATGCTGTTAATCTTCTTATAGACGAATTTGTACAAGCCCATGCAGAATAAGGAATAGCGAATATCGAAGTACGAAGTATAAAGTGGAAGTCGAAGTTGAAGGCGAATTCTGAAGTACTTCAACTTCTCATTTTTGACTTCTACTTCTGATTTCGATATTCACTATTCTTTATTCGAAAGGATATTCGCTATTCCTTATTCAAGGACCTATTCATTCAACACCGAAAACGATCCGCTGAAATCAGACTTCCCAGGACCACCAGCTCCATTGTTTCCGGTATTGATCTTACCGCTAAAAGTCCCACGGACATACTGACCTGCGCCGCCAAATTCAGCGACGTCGACAGTCATATTTAGTATATATGCTATTTGCCCATTAGGAAGATTGATTTGGTTTCCATGAGCGGCATAACCAATATATTGGCCGGTTGTTCCGCCATCAATTGAAAAACCAAATCTCCCTTTGACCCCGATACTGTCTATAGAGTTAATCTTAGTACTATGGCCGGTATATGACAAGTCTGGTAAATAGTAAACGTATTCAGGTGAAAATCCCTTGATCTTATAGTGCAAATATTCATCTAATTGTTCGCAGGCGTATAAGCTACCGACATTCAAACTGCGATCAAAAGAAACTGTATGCGGAAGGCTCACCAGGGAATTGGAAACATCATACATATACAAGGTCACCACATCGCCTGTGCAATACACATACCCGCCTTCAAAATGACCTGCAGCATCCTGGATGGGAAATAAGAAATTATTCAAAGTTGTGCGCACCCTGACCATTCCTGACGTAAGTGGTGATCCATCACATTTCAACGCTGTACCTGAAATGGTGGCATAATCATATTGAGTGATATCCAACGTTGTCCTTTCCATTTTGACGTCATCGCTGAATGGACCTATCTCATCTGCGTATATAATGTTCCCGCAATCATTCCTTACTATTAACTCCAATAATTCATTCGCGGGGACCGGACCATAAACTTGGCCATTGGCATCCGTTTTTGTACAACGCTGGGTATTGATGCTTTTGATCGTCATGCAAATTTCAGCATTTTGTGCAGCAGTTCCACCAGGATAAACATAACTGGCTTCCCAATTAACCAATTCATAAACTACATCCCAATTCCAAAAAGAAAAATGTGGCAACTGCGCTACATATACATTTCCTTGCTTTGTAGCCTCTCCTTCCTGCACCCAATAACCCTTGGCCTCATCAAAGTACCAAAGTGGAATAGTCGGTGGCGCCTGGCCTAATTGTGTATTTGGTATCCCAAATTGAACTTCAACCGTTTTTCCGGATGCAATTTCCAATACGTCACCATTATCGGCTTGCAATTCAACTGCCAACATCCCAAAACTTCCTAAAACCACTTTTGCACCTGTTTCATCTATAGCTGTTAATGCCCCAGGCATTTTATCTGACATTTGCGGATCATCACTATATATAGGACTTGCCATGACACGTACATTGCCACTATACGATGAACCGTCAGCACGCGTCACGGAATGATCCGGGAATGTCAACTTAGACTTTGAGTCTATTGATATGGACGCTGAACTGGCAGCATTAAAATTTCCGATTTCCTCTTGGTACATTAAGGTCACCTGAAGAAATTGGGTCGATGATTCTTTCGTATTAAAACGCCTTGATCCTTTGAAATAACCTGACTTTTCCACCTGGAGATAATCGTCCCCAGTAAGGGTTACCTGGGTGAAATAATAAGTACCATCATCATCTGTGATGGCTGTTTGGTCATCCATCACTAGGGTAGCTCCACTGACAGGCTTGCCGTCAGTATCTCTAACTGTGACAAAAAGTGAACCCTGAAATTTCTGGCTTGGAGCAACTGAATCATCAGGCGAGCAACCGAGATAGAGGAAAAGGAACAGGAGTTGGAAGATGGATTTCGTTTTCATGGAGTGGAATTTGGAAAGTAAAATAATCAATTCTTTCCAAAAAAGTGCCCCTTACAAAAGGTAATGTAAAGTAGTCGACAATTGTTCGTGACTTGCGCATCCACCTGCATGACAGGTTTACGATCAAATGATAATCGTCGTGTTTAGTTTTTATAAAATTTTAACGGAATTATATAACGCTAAAATATGTGGTCGCTTGCAAATTTGGGTGCTAAGAATGAATAAATTTTTAACCTAAAAACCTTATTAAAATGGCAACCAAATCCAATAAAACCCCAGCTAAAAAAGCTGCCTCCAAGAGTTCTCGTTCTAGGTCAGTCAGTACCAACACTAGCGGTCCCAGGGCAAAATCAAATAAACTGACTGAACCTGATATTGAAATGGAGGACAGGTACCAGGTAGTAGACGAAGACAGGTACCCGGAAAATAACCGGAATCAATTTGATGAAGAAGATAATGACCAACTATTTCCGGAAGATAGAAATTATGATGTCTATAAAGATCAAGGCGACCGTAACCGGAACCAGGATGATCAGCATCAACAAACAAAACAACAACCCCAAAATCTCCAGATGTCCCGTCAACCTCAAAATCGTCGCGAGAACTCAAATGGCTATCGTCAAAACCCAAGAGAAGCAGAAAGAGACTCAAGCTCCAATGACAAATCCAATCCATCATCTACCCGCCGAGAAGGCCAATACAATGATGTGAACGACAGGCGGTATGATGTTCGCCAGGAAAATCAACCTCGCTATGAAAGAGAGGATCGATATCGTCAAGACATGGATTATCATTATGAAAACCGGCGTTCTAACCCAGGCAGAAATGAGTTTCAAAACAATGACTGGCAAGGAACTGATGGCCGCTATCAATCTGAAAGAAGAGACAGCCGCGAGGATTATAACCGTGGTTTGACCAACGATCCATACAACCGTAATCGAAATGATGATCGCTATAATGATCGCAATCAAAATGGTGACCGCTATAATGATCGCAATAGAAATGATGACCGCCATTTTGATGATCGCTATAATGATGATCGCCATAATGACCGAAACTATGACCGTGATCGCCAGCAAAGAGATGATTACTATGCACCTCCTGCAGGAAGAGATGAATGGAACGGTCGAAATCAAAGAGATGATTATAGGGATGATTGGAGAAACAGGGATGACCGAAACTATCGCTCCAATGAGCCATATGAAAGAAACCACCAACGGGACGAGCGTGATCGCAATCGAAATAATGATCACTATCCCCCAAGAAGAAGTCGTTAGTAAATTCTTGTGATGAAAGAGGGGCGGTGGAAGAAGTTCCAGCGCTCCCTTTTTTTATATAAAAAATTTAATGATTTTTTCTTTTAATGCCGAATCAAATTCTGTAGCAACCCAATAAATTTCTCAGGCGTCTCCTGGTATCCAATCGTGCCCACCGGCTTAACTTTAAACCTATTGTTTTCTGGCTCATGAGCAATATTGAGAATCCAGATGGTTGGATAAGTGCTGACTTTTAGTGATTGCGCCATGGCAATATTTTGATTCTTACTATTTTGAGGAATCGGATTTTTCTCTGAGAAATCAACTTCCAGCAAGACAACATTTTTCTCTGCCCATGTTTTGAAAGTGGGTGAAGCAAAAACATTTGTTTCTAGTTGTTTGCACAATCCGCATGTGTCGCTGTTTGTAAAACTGATCAAAATGGACTTACCCGCTTTCACGGATTGGGTCTGTGCATCATTGAGGTTATCCAACCAGGCATCCTTTGCTGAGCCATCCGCAGGCTGACTGGTGCATGATTGCAGAGCCAATAGCCCTAGCAGCATTATATATACAAGCCTTAATTGAACCATCACTTCTATTTCTTTAAACTGATTAACAAGTTGGCTGGCCCGAACTGCGTGCCAGGATACTCTTGGGTGCAAAATAAATAAGGTAAAGCGAGTTGGTGCAAATTCAACCTGAATAATGGGATAAACATGTCGAAATCTGAATTTTCGTAAAGTTATAGCTTTACATTTTTAAAGTATTAGTCAATCTATACCTTTACTTTTATTTGTAATTGTCAATTTATACCTTTACTTTTGTCTCATTATAGTCAATCTATACCTTTACTATATGGGAAAGAAATCACTGCAATTCCAGCAACTTGACCGCAAAATGGCGGATTATGCTACTCTTAAACAGGTACCAATACCTCCTACAGGCTGGATAAAAGCTATTCGTACCACCCTTGGAATGTCCATGCAGCAATTGGGTAATAAACTTTCTGTTTCTAAACAGGGAGTATCCGATATGGAAAACCGGGAAAAAGATGGTTCCATAACGATCAAGGCCCTTAAAGAAATAGCCAGGGCTTTGGATATGCAATTAGTGTATGGCTTTGTGCCAAATGATGGATCATTAGATTCATTGATTGAGAAACGAGCCATTGAACTGGCTACCGAAATTGTACAGCGTACATCGAATACCATGAAACTAGAAGACCAGGGCAATAGCCAGGAGCGAATAGAAAAAGCTATCAAAGAAAGAGCGGAAGAAATTAAAAATGAGATGCCAAAAATGCTATGGGACTAGATTTTACCAGAGCACCTTTCGACAAACTGAAAACAGCCCGTTGTGACGAGCTGTTTTCAGTTTATTTCTTCCTCCCCGCTATCCCCGACTCTATCGCAATCGCTACAGCTTCCGTTCCGGAAGAAACCTGCAGCTTGTGATAGATGTTGCTGATGTGTGAATTGACAGTAGCATACGAGACATTGCATTTGGCGGCAATCATCTTGTAGCTGTATCCTTCTACCAGGAGGGAGAGAATCTCCATCTCACGTGGAGTCAGATCAAAATCATTCTTGGGTATTGATTTATGCTTATTGCTGAACAGCAATAATACCTGCTTTGCTACCACAGGTGTCATTGGTGCTCCACCTTCCATGACTTCGCGGATCCCTTCCAGAAGTTTTAGCGGCGATGTTTTCTTGAGTATATAGCCATCTGCACCAGCGACCATGGCGCTGAAGATTTTGTCTTCATCTTCAAAGATGGTCTGCATCAGTACTTTGACCTGCGGAAATTGTTGCTTGATGAGGATAAGTCCCTCAATGCCATTGACATGCGGCATATCGATATCCATCAGGACCACATCCGGGACATCTTTGGCCATCAGCCGTAATACATCCCTGCAATCTTCATAAGCACCTGTACATGTAAACTCCTCCGTAGAATCCAGCAATATCTGCAACAACTCCCGTCGGGGTTGGTTGTCGTCAAATACAGCTATCCGGATGTTTTTCATGTTGCAAAATTGAGGGGTTTTTCAGACTTTACCTATAGTTGATTTCAATGATTATTGCATGATCAGACCGCAAAAACCAATGTAACCTTAGTTCCCTGGCCAGGAGATGAATGAATTTCCAGATTACCTTTCAATTCCATAGCTCGTTGATACATATTCCGAATACCATTTCCTCCTTTACCGGCGCTATACGTTTCAATGGCCCCTTCTGTCAGTTTATTTTTGTTGATTGGATCCAATTCAATTCCCACCCCATCATCACGGACTTCCATCACAAGCTTTCCGTAAGTATAATTGAGATTGACCCATACATTATTGCATTGTGCATACTTCGCCGCATTATGAATCACTTCTTTATAAATCAAATACAGGTTTTTGCGCTGCTGCATATCAAGCAATAACGGAATCACATGTGGGTTCACTTCGAAATTAACCAATACATCTTTTGGTTCCAGGATTTCGACAGCAAATGCTCTCATGCGATGTAGTATCTGGTCGAAACGATCATTCCTGGTATTCACAGCCCATACGATATCACTCATCGCCTCCATCATCGTCTGGGTGTTATTATTAATCTTATTTAATAGTCCATCCACCTCTTGATACTGTCCTTTCAATTTATGTTGAATGACTGTACCTGCTAATGAAATACTGCTGAGCGTACTTCCAATCTCATCATGCAAATCCGCTGCAATCCGGTTCCGTAAATGTTGAATCTTCATGGCTTGCTGTAAACGATACTTATAAAACCCATAGATGGCCACACCGACTAATACAACCATGAAACTTCTAAACCACCAGGTTGCCCACCAAGGTGGACGAATAATCAATTGCAAGTTCGCGGGATCAGACCATATATTATTACTGTTGCAACCAGATACCATAAACTTGTACGTACCAGGACTAAGGTTTGTAAAAACAGCTTCATTCAATTCGCCGGCATCAATCCATTCATCATTAAATCCTTCCAATTTGTACTTGTATTTATTACCAGCTGGATTGGTAAAATCGAGTAATGAAAATCCCAGCGTGATCATACGTTCCGTATAAGGGAAAGTAAGTTGCTGAGAATGTTCCAGCGGTGCCGAAAGTATATAAGCATCATCAAGTCCGTCGCCACTTCCCTCACCATATATTACTTCTTTATTGGACAGTTTCAATCGGTTGATGACAATAGGAGATGCGGTAGTTACTTTGTAAAAATCTTCAGGATCAAAGCTGACAGCACCTTCCACACCAGAAAAATATAATCGACCATTGCTGGATTTGCCGTACTCCGTTCTGTTGAACTCATTTCCAGGCAAACCATCTTTGATTGTGAATGACCAGGTATCCTCTTTTATAGGATCAAAACGGCAAAGACCCAGGTTTGTACTCAACCAGAGATTGTTATGAGCATCACTTTGGACAGCATAGATCACATTATTGGGAAGTCCATTCGCGGTACTATATCGCTTGAATGTACCTGTTGCGATATCTAATTTATTGAGTCCACCACCCTCCGTGCCTATCCATAAATATTTAGTTGGTGCTTGCGGATCAGGACATATCGTAAGCACGTGGCCGTTGGACAAGGCATCTTCACGTAAAGGATCAGCATCAAATGTTTTCCAGGTGCCAGAAGCAGGATTGAATGAAAACAATCCTTGCTTGGTCCCGAGCCAAAAAACATTCTGCGCATCTACATACCAATCTGAGATGAACGCATGTTCATTTCGAAGGACCTTTACAGGAAAAACAAATGTGTCTTGCACATTGTCTTCTTCATGAAACCGAAATAACTGCGCTTCACTCCCATTACATTCAAAGCCAAACCAGATCATACCCTTCCGGTCAATCATGATGGCAGATTCAAAATCATAACGTGTATCACTGTTGATATGAATTTGTTTACTAGAAAAAGACAAGTCTTCCTTGTTAACCTTTACAAGGTATTTATTCAGTTGCGCATCCATGGTCAATGTCCAAAGTTGATGCAGTGAATCCTCTGCGTAAGCAGTATGCTTCCTTACTCCATTCGCCATGATTTGACTTCGCAACTGTTCTTCATCCGCGGCGGTAAACTCCTCATCTATGTTGAAACTGGAACCGTTTTTAACCAACCGGTTACGAAGGTTATCTGTTAAGTCGGGATATTGATAGATAAACTTATCATTGCGGGAAGAGATTTTAACTAAACCATTTCCACTTGTTGAAGCCCAGAGATTGTGATTTGAATCTTCACAAACAACACTAAAATCAGGAGCCTGTGTGCCGGCAAAATGATAACGGGTTATACTTGCTTTCTGGAACACACCTCGCTGAGGGTCCGTTCGATACAAAGACGCCCAGGTCCCATTACTCCATATGCGGTCCTGTTGATCTACAAATACCCGGTAATTCAATAAAAAATCAGGTGGAAATTGTACCCATGCCTGAAATGAATCAGAATGTGAATCCCATTTGTAAACCAACTTTTCACCCGTTGAAGTGCAATAAAGATTATGGCGGGTATCCATAAAATAATCAAATGATGGAACCTTTGGATATTCTTCGAGATGATCATAATTCCTCGGAGGAGCATACTCCTTCACATGATCCTTGTAGAGAGCATATACTTTTTGCTCATTTTCATATAAGAGCGCTCCATCCTTTGCAAAACCAAGCATACTATTAAAGCTCAGCTTGGGCATACCTGATGGAACCTTATAAACTTCATCAATGGGTTTTACCTTCCATGCATTCAGATCAAAAGCATCCTCACCTGGGATCGGTTCTAGTACTTCACCTTGATCCCCTGTTCCATCCCAAATCACGATGGTTCCACCTGGCGCACTGAAAATCGCTGTAACGCTTTGGATTTTTGACAATGCTGTTATATCGGTTCCTGATCCAAAATGAATAAATTCTGCATTTACCGGATTATATAGATCAAGGCCGTTCGAATTGGTGCCCACCCAGATCAAACCACGTTCATCAACATGTAAACTGCGGGTGTGGTTAGAAGCAATACTGGTGGGGTCTTGTGGATAGTGACGGAACACATGAAAGTGATTACCATCATAGCGGTTGAGACCATCTTTTGTGGCAATCCACAGGTAGCCTTTGAGGTCGACCACCAACCCATGGATCATGCCTTGAGACAGGCCATCCGCCACGCCGAGTTCCTGGATACTGAGTTCAATTGGATCGCCCTGCCGAACCACCTGCTGAGCCTTCAAACAAAATGGGGTGGCTGCAAGTAGACCCGTTACCAGCAAGATCAGGAAGGAAATGTATCGCATATTCATCTAAGAAAGCGAAATCTACGACCTTTCTTGCCATCCGATTTTCAAGATTTTAAGGCTCTAGCCCATTTCCTGATCACCTACTCATTGATATCAATGATATCCAGGTCCAAATGGAAGGGTAAGTCATTAGAATGAAGGATTGACGGGGTTTGAGAACGTGCGTAATATTGCAGCATTGATTTCACCACCATTAAGGCCATGGCCATGTTGCGTAATACTCATCCCAATTGCCCCAAAACTAGTCGTTCTCAAGTCCTTACGGGATTTTCTCATCGTATTTCTTGCGTCCTCCTGCTGCTGATGGCTGGATTGCTGAAGGAGCAAAGTGTTTCGGCGCAATGTATGATGATCCCGATTTCTTTGGAAGACCAGGCATCGAAAAGCGATCTGATCGTAGAAGGCGTAGTTAAAGAAAAAGAAGCCTTTATCACTGCTGCAGGTAATTTTATTTACACCACCTACCAAATTGAAATCACCAAAATCTTCAAAGGCCAACTAGCGACATCAATAGTTCAGGTGGTTGAGGAAGGAGGTGTGGTAGGACTTAGGCGCATCGAGGTATCCCCAAGTATCAGTCTTCAGGTTGGAGAAAGCGGAACGTTTTTTCTTGAGCTATTTGCATTTAAAGATCCGCAGGATGGACAACGTTATGCAGATCCTGTTTATCGTGCTTATGCCAGTAGTCAATCTATTTTCAGTTATGATTTTGACAGTAAAACTGTTATCAGTCATTTCAATCAATTTGGATTGGATAGCTGGTATGATGATGTGACGAAAGTAACAGGTGTGAATTACAAGAAAGTAAAAGAACTTTCATTTCCTGAAAAACTCAGGTCCAGTATGGTTCCCACGATTTCATCCATGAGTCCGCTGACCATCACGGCTGGCACCTTCTCCGTATTGACAATCAATGGAAATGGATTTGGGGCAGCCCAGGGTAGCAGTACCGTTGAATTCAAGAATGCAAACAATGGTGGGACATCATGGCTTGTCGCTACTCCTGCACATACGCAGTCATGGACCGATACGCAAATTCAGTTGAAAGTACCCTCCGCAGGTGGCTCAGGACAAGTGAGAGTGACCGTAAGCGCGATGTCCGTGATATCCTCACAATCTTTAGTAATACCCTATAACCAATTCAACTTTGAATACGATCTGCCCCCTGCAACGTTGTTCAAGGATCAACTTAGAAATATGAATGGCCTTGGAGGTTATACTTTTCATTATTTTACAGAATTCAATACCAATACACCGGCCAGAAAATCTTTTGAACGCGCACTCAATTCCTGGCGTTGCGGCATGGAGGTCAATTTTATCATAGGCGATGTCACAACTATTGATGTGACTACCCAAGAGGGAACCAATGTTATTCGATTTGATAATGGGGATGAACTTCCAGCGAATGTTGGAGCGCGGACGCTGCTTTATTATGATGATTGCGTCTCCACAGCACCATATACAATGGATATGGTGGAAATTGATTTGGTCTTCAATGATGCCATCACTGGGGTGACATGGGAGTATGGACCAGACCTCCCTACGGGAACGGAGCTTGATTTTGAATCCATCGCTTTGCACGAACTCGGTCATGCCAATGTGCTTGGGCATGTCATCAGTCCTCCTGAGGTGCTTCATTACATTATTGGTCCAGGCGAATACAAACGCGTCCTTTCTGCCAATGATATCGCCGGAGGAGCGTATGTACACGCACAGAGTACCACCAATCCACCAAATTGTGGGGATAACGTGATGACCGATTATCGCCAGGTCAAATATGTAAATATCAACACGACAGGTATTCAATCGGGAGATACATGGGCACAAGCTTATAAATATTTGCAAGATGCTCTGGCTGCTGTGTCGTCCTGCGTTGACACCATCTATATTGCGGCTGGCACTTACTATCCTGATGAAGGAGCAGGTTTGGCAGATGGTAATCAAGCATTGCGTTTTACGTTGAATACTCCTGTAGTACTTATGGGTGGATATTCTGCGGCAACTGGTGTGAGAAATCTTGCTACCACACAAACTTATTTATCGGGCGACATTGATAAAAACAATTCCACAGACGCACCTAATAGCATGAATGTAGTGCGTATGACAGCAGCAGCGCATCTGGATGGTCTTTATGTTGAAAATGGTCATGCAGATGCATTATCAGGTGAAGGTTTGCAAGGTGCAGGTATTTACATGAGTGCAGGCGGTACAATTCGAAATTGTGTTATACGATGGAATGTAGCTATAGGGCAACCGCCTAATTCAGTTGGACGTGGTGGAGGATTACTTCAGACAGGTGGTACATCAACCCTTCACAATGTATTGCTCTACAACAATTTTGCAGTAGTCGGTGGTAGTACCATTCAAATCGATGGTGGTACTATGCAATGCAAAAACGCTACTATTGCCAGCAATTCTCCCAATACTGTTGCTGTCAGAATTGAAAATGGTGCTCAAGTTTTTCAGAATAGTATTTTTTACAATAATAATTCATCAGACTTGCAGATTGGTGGTGGCACTGCTGAAGTAAGCAATTCGTTGTTCCAGGTTGCCGCATTGCCGGGCGGTGCAACAGGAAGTAATGTGTTACTTAATACCAATCCATTGTTTGTCAATTTGGGTGGTTTCAATTTCTCGTTAATACCCTGCTCGCCTGCTGTCAATACAGGTAATAATGCTTACAATCCCACTACGACAGATGTGTTGGGCAATTCAAGATTGGTAAGCACCATTGATCGCGGGGCTTTTGAAAATACAACAGGACTTCCTCCAACTGTTGTGACATCAACAGGCAATACTGGTGCAGGAACTTTAAGGACGATCATTACCGATTGCTGTTCTGGCAACACGATTACTTTTGCCGCTGGATTGACTGGTCAGACTATCGGCCTGACCAGTGCTATTGTCATTGACAAACCGCTGAACATTCATGGCCTGGGGATCAATAATCTCAACATTGGTGGTAATGGAAGTCATCGAATATTTTCGGTCAATGAAGGTATCAACAGTACAATCAAGGATCTTTCCATGATCAATGGAGATTCTGGTGCAGCTATGGGAAATGTGATCCTCAATACAGGAAACCTGACGCTTCAAAACACTCGACTGACTAGTGAGCCCAATACTACAACTAAGGTTACTTTATTAAATAATGTTGGAGTAAATACTTTTGGAACAGTAACGTGTATAGGCCAGGTCATTCTGCAATAGCCAGAACGTGAGAACGTGAGAACGTGAGAACGTGAGAACGTGAGAGGTGTGTGAGTGAGAGTGAGAGTGAACTTTCTACTAAAAAAGACTCGTACTGCAACAAGCTCACTCAAACTATTGCAGCACGAATCTGAAGCAATCCATTTAAAGGATTGTTGGTTTTGATTTCCTTATTGCTCAGTAGCTACAGTCACCTTAATAACCGAATTTGTACTTGGAATAGTAAAAGTAGTGTGGCGTGAAGTGGCCACTTTGATGGCATCGACTGGATCCACTGGACCGATATCTATAGTGGTCAGATGATCTACCTTTTGTGTAAGACCAAACCCAGGAAACTCATCCATTTCTGTACCGGCATCATAAAGTACGATTGAGGAAGTGACATCTCCATTTATCGGATCATCTCCATTAAACAAATCGAGGCCGTTACCATTGAAGGCATAAAACCAGTCATTGCTTTGACCAAACATAGTCATGATTTGTAAATGATCGCCAGGCTCTGCATCAAAAGTGAAAGAGACGCTTTCGCCAGATCCAATAATCGCACCATCCGCTCCTCCAGACGAAGCAAATTCACCATTCGAACGAACCCAAGTGGCAGCATTCAATTCATCCTTTTTCATGTCGGGCATACCTTCCTCCGCTTGACGTTCAGTCGCTAGGTTCGCTTGTTGATCCAATTCAAATAAAGATCCTGATTCATAAACGGCCCATACACCTGGTGATAAAGGTGCTGTCCTATCAGGAGAGGCTCCAAGTTGAAGTGTAGTCGAAGTCGAAACGTTCTGTATCGTAACCGTAAAGGACTTTGTATCAACATCATTATCGTCATCATCGCAAGCGGTAGTAAAAATGGCCAAAGTCATGGCCATGATGATAAACTTAATTGGCGTTCTCAAAAATGTTTGCTCTTTCATTTGTAATTTGATTTAGTTACGTAAAGTGTTTTCCTTTTCAGAAAATTATTCCACTATATAACTCAGTTGCGCCAGGAAGATTGTTATACAATTTCACCTATAAGTAATACGCTGTCCGTAAAGCCTACAGTATCATGACACCATCTAAAGTCCTTGGTGTTGATTTACACTTCCACCCTGCTTGTTTACCAATTGCGTAAATAATCTTGACTTTGGCAATCTGGATAGGTTTTACTCAAGTTCTTTTCGTAAATTAGAAATGAATTTTTCATTCATTTCATCTTAAACCCGAATGATCATGAGAACCTATTCCTTATTCGTATGCCTGTTGGTCGCCTCCACCTTTTTAAATTGTACTGCCCCCACTCCTGAAATGCCCAAAGATGAATTCCTTGAACTCAGTGGCAATCCTTCTTTGGACAAATTCGTGGAGTCGGAAATGGAATCGAAGGATTATACCGTCCGCCGCTTCAATAATATAAGCCTTACGGAATTTGTGGACCTGAACAATGTAAAAGGAGAAATTGTCATTCAATATACAGCAGTCGCCAAAACCGGGGACAAACCGATGCAAACCAAAACGATACTGGAGTCAAACGAGAAATCCGGCAGACTTGCTGTGGTGGACCTGGTCTCCGGAAAAGCTGTTTGGGAAAAGGAGTTTCCGAAAGTGGATACCAAAACCGATTCGCTGACTGTGCAAAAATTCAATTCGCTGCAAGCCTGTATTGATGACTTTATGTGTAAAAATCAATGTGAACTGGAAGCGCTAGCTAACAAAAAGTGTGAAACACAATTTGCCGCATTGACTTGCTGCTTAAGCAACGGCCAATGTTTTAGTGTACACCTGGTTTTTCCACCTACATCTATTCGTTGCTTAATCAGGCCACCGTTTGATTTTCCGGTGAATTTTAAAGGGGTGATTTTATCAAAATAAAATTTCCAATTTACTGTATACCTCGAATACGTACAGTATTCGCAGACAACCGCACTTCTTTGAGGAAGTAGCCTAGTCCAACCACCATGCCAAAGGTGGCCAGGATGAAGAGTACTCCTATGATCCATTTTAAGTGCATATAGAACAATGCTTCGATAAAGAGTACGACAATGACCATGCACACAAATAAAGCTGCGACCGTAAACATGGTGATGGCATTGCTGGTTACATGCCTTCTCCGTTCAAGCATCAGTAATTCTGTGTGTATCTCTTCAGGGCTATAGGTTGCTCTGAGATCCGGTTTTTCAGTCAAGGCCCTACCCCGATCGATGATACGGGATAGCCGACCAGACATGACATTCAACATGCCAGCAATACCCGTTAATAAGAAAACAGGACCTAGCGCGAGTTGAATGGCCTTGGCCATATCACTGATAATGTCGATTGAATTCATGATGGCAATGCATATTATTTATGTGAAGATCGGAAAAGGACCGCAAACATGATGGTTCCTCAAATCCTGTCGTAATCAGCCCTTGATTCTGTCGGCCTTTCCCCCTAATTTTATAAGCCGTCCCCTTTAATTTTGCAAGAGCGTGAGAACGTGAGAACGTGAGAGCGTGAGAACGTGAGAACGTGAGAACGTGAGACAGTGAGACAATGAGAAATGAAAATTGCCAATTGAGCATTGAACGCATTAAAGTTTATAAACTCCTATGCTTCGAATCCAAAGACCTATACCCTGTGTAAACTAATCATTATGAAAATCTTACCAAACATCACTGCGAAAGCTATCCTATTTACCATAATCATGGTTTTCTCAATTTGCCAATCCGTTTTCGCATCAGCCACGCCGATTAAAACCGGGTATGTGCATGTAAACGGAATGAAGATGTATTACGAAATCCACGGAACAGGCACTACCGCATCCATGCCACTCATTGTATTACATGGAGCTTACATGAACATCCAAAACATGGGTGACATCATTCCGCAACTCGCGAAAACACGCAAAGTCTATGCACTGGAATTGCAAGGCCATGGTCGCACCACTGATATCAATCGACCTATCACTTATACTAATCTTGCAGATGATGTGTCGGTGTTTATGGATTCGATGGGATTGAATAAGGCGGATGTATTCGGCTATTCCATGGGAGCTGCTACTGGGTTACAGTTAGCCATTCGTTTTCCTTCTAAAGTAAACAAGCTCATCTCCGCATCAGGAGGTTACGACATCGAAGGTTTGCAACCAGCTTTTAAAGATTTTATTCCAATGATGACCGTGGAAATGTTTGCCAATATGCCTATGGAAGCAGAATACCGCAAGCTTGCCGCCAACCCTGACGGATTTCCTGAACTCGTCAGAAAACTTATCCAACTTGAAAAAGAACCAATGGCCTGGGGACCACAAGTGAAGAATTTAAAACTACCCGTATTGATCATCACAGGTGATGCCGATGTAGCCACACTCGAACATTCTGTTTCGATGTTTCGCTTGCTTGGTGGTGGCGGCATGGGTGACATGGGTGTACCATTACCAGCATCACGTCTTGCGGTCTTACCTGCTACATCACATACTGCCGTGATAAGTCAACCTACATTGCTACTTGCATTTATAGAACCATTCTTGAAGGGTGAGGTGGCGAAAGGGTTCTTTGAACAATGATTGTTGTGAGTGGTGAGTGGTGAGTTGTGAGTTGAAAATCGTGAATCGTCAGTCGTCAGTCGTCAGTCGTGAGTGGTGAGCAGTGAGCAGTGAATAGTGAGTAACATCTAAACATTAACCTACTAACCATTAACCTACTAACCATTAACCCTTTTAATCATCAAACCTTTGATCCTTTGATCCTTTTATCCATTTAACCATTTAACCTAAAACAGAAAATCATGCCTGGAACCGTTTCATTACACCGCGTGATCAAAGCATCGCCGGATAAAGTGTATCGCGCCTTTACTACTCCGAAAGCCATGGAAGCATGGATACCACCCTATGGATTTTTATGTACCGTTCATAGTATGGATGTAAAAGCAGGTGGAACTTACAAAATGTCCTTTACCAATTTTACGACTGGCAACAGTCATTCCTTTGGTGGATCATACCTGGAGTTAATTCCAAATGAATTCCTTAAATACACTGACAAGTTTGATGATCCTAATCTGCCAGGAGAAATGATAACTACCGTTTGGCTGAGCAAAGTCTCCGGGGGAACTGACTTTAAAGTCAAACAAGAAGGTATTCCGGATGTCATACCTGTGGATATGTGTTACCTGGGGTGGCAGGATTCACTTGACAAATTGATAAAACTTGTGGAGCCGGAAATTCCTGATAATTAAATTAAAAGAGACACGAGGGATTGCGTCTTTTTTTATGTCTAAATGATCCTTAAATCCTTACACTTTCACCACTCTATACACTTTCCTTCCATAGCCCTTCTCATCAACCTGAATCAGGTAAACTCCGGGAAGCAATGTAGAGAAGTCAATTTCAATCCTGTTTTGTCCTTGATTGATTTTTGTGGCAATTGGTTCTCCCTGGATATTGAGTAGGGCAATTTTAATTTCCTTTTGCCACAATACTCCTTCCAAATACAATACATCATTTACCGGATTGGGATACATTCTAATATCAGGATTAGCATCGCTTTCATGAGTGGCCGTGATTTGCATTTCGATACAATCGGAAGTGTCGCGACAAGCACCATTGATAGATATCACCGCATAGCTTCCTGAAGTAGAAACTTCATATAAGGGGTCCGTGGCATCTGGGATTGCTTCATAATCAAGATCGCAGCGCACCCATTGAAACGTACCTGTATCAGGAACAGCAGTTAGAACTTCTGCCAAAACAGTCTCGACATCCACCTCTGGAATGGCATTTGATATCACGACATGAGAATCTCTGCTTATACAACCCAATATTGTTTTTTGATACAACAATTCAAGGGATCCGTTCCCTTCTGCAGTGAGCAAATTACCATCGAGGCTACCAGGACCTGACACCAAAGTAAAAGCACCCCCTGCAGGAAAACCCTGTAAGGTGGTTGTCTGTCCGATACACAATGTGTCTTCCGCACTCTTCAGCAACGATTGCGGAATGGGTTTTATAGGGATTACTTGGCTTATAGATGACGTGCAGTTTTCTTCTTCAATAATGTACTCGACCACTATTTCAGTTCCCCCCGTAGCTGTCAGTACATTTCCGTTAATGTATCCGGTTCCGCTGGCAATTTCAAAATGACCTCCTGCTGGAACTGCGGAAAGAACACGCTCTGCATTAGGGCAAAGAGTGCTATTGTCACTGGTGATGCTCATGCGCTCTTCATTGGCGCAACCTGCTGACACCAGGAGCGATGCTCTCGGATCAACAGCCAAGGCATTCAAAATGCGTTGATGCTGATCAGGTGTGAACCTTCCAATCTCAGCGGAAGGAAAACAATAACTCATCCAATTGTACCGGCTATTGAGCCAATCTCCTTCGGACGTACATGGATTATTATTTCCACAATAATTTACGCGGTGAGGAGGTGTGTCACAAATCTCATCTCCATCTTCGAGGCAATCATTATTGTTAGGACAATCATCCTCACCTCCTGAAAATGTATGTTTCAAATTGAGGCCATGACCTAATTCATGTGCGAGTGTCACATTATCGTATTTCATAGAGACAATATCAACGACCGCTCCATCATATTCACCACCATTCGGATAGTAGGCATAGCCGGCAACTTCACCGCAGATATCATTTACAACCCAGATGTTATAATATTCCCAGGTAGGCCATTTACTTAAATCTTTTACGGCATGTTCATCCACTCCACAATTACCATCCCATGTAATTCCTTCTTCTTTGTACCCAGGGATCCCTGAACCATCTACACGATTAATTCCAGAAGTAGGACATCCATTAGGATCACGATTGGCCAGGCAAAAAGTAATCCCGATGTCAACTCCTGCACCATTGATATTAGCATACCGCTCATTCAAGCCATCGATGGCTCCCAGGATTTGTTCGTCAGGAATATTAGTTTGATATCCAATCTGCTCACCAAGATGGATGACATGCACTACGACAGGAATGGTAAATAGCTGGCCTTGTTGACGATTCCAAACAGCAGGTGCATATTTCAGTGAATCTAAGATTGCTTTCTGTTTCAGGAAACCGGCTTTATAAGCCAAGTCCGTTTTCATGAGATACTCATGGTGCCCATCAAAGCCGCAAGGATTATCTCCTTGACCGGAATCAGATTGGGCATCCACACCAAATGAAAAAGTAGCCAGGCAAACAAGCAATAAAAGAATACGCATGATAGTCATGGGTGAGAATGAAAAAAAAGAAAAATGAAAAATCCAACTACGCTCAACGCTATAAGCAATTGAAGCAATTATGGATTGACGAATTTATCTACTGTAGTGATAAATTGGTCAGCAGTTGGCGTGTACCCTGTCTTCCCTAAAGCATCGATTTGATATTGACCGCTGGCAGCGTCTTTGTTCAAGTTCAAAACCCAGACTGTTGGATAACCTGTGACTTGAAGCGCTTGTTGCATAGCAGCATTCTGCCCACGATTTTTCTCAGGTATTTGGAATCTTCTTGGGAAATCCAATTCGAGGAGAACGACGTTCTTTTTAGCCCATTCCTGGAATTCTGGTTTTGAAAAAACATCAGCATCCAGCTTCTTACACCATCCACACCAATCGCTACCGGTGAAGTTGGCCATGATAGGTTTACCTGACTTGTGAGAGACTGCATATGCCTCATCCAGGTCAACGAGCCATCCCTCTTTTGCAGAAGCATAGGCAGGTGGCTTTGGGGCCTCGGTTGGTGCAGGAGTAGTAGTTGTATTTGTAGGAGCCTGGGAACAGGCATTGAATACGATAACGCTGAGAACTAATAACAAGAAGTGCTTGATCATGCCTTTAAATTCATTTTTGATAAAAATCGCTGCAAAACTAATCCTTTCCTGAAGTCTATTGTGGTCGTTAACAGGACTTTAATGAATTTCACGGCGGGGCACTTTCAATTGACTAGCAGTTCGTCAGCGGAGAATTATATATATAAATAAAATAATGTATATTAATATGATTAACAATACTTTGAATAATTTAACAAGTAAATTGTGCCACTCGGAGGAAACCCTCCCCAACTAGGTCCACAAGAGAGCTGCAGTACCGAATGAGCTATTGTATAATGACCAAGGTGAAATAAGTCTATTGCTTAACAAAGGAATGCACGAATTCCTCATCTTGATAATGCCCCTTAATCATATACACGCCTGGTGGAAGAAAACCGATATTCAGCTGCTGTCCAGAGCCAATTTCACCCTGTTGCAATATGGATGAACGGCTATCAATCAGTTGATAAGTTATTCTACCCGTTGCATCTGCACCTGTATCAAACGTCAAATGATTTGTGGCTGGATTTGGGTGTATCCGCAATCCCGAGTCTGGCTCCTCAATGCCTGTGTTTAATTCAATCACAAATGTTTTCTCTTCCTGACAACTGTTCATATCCGTAACAAGTACATGATACGTGCCCGGCGAAAGTTGATCGATCATCAACTGATCAGTGATGTTGATTCCATTCCCTGTCCAAAGGACTGTATAGGGAGGCAGGCCTCCGCTGATCACAACTGAAGCTGTTCCATTATTGCCTCCCTCAGCATTTTCTGTGGTAATGGAAGTTTCTACAAAATCTTGCAGCATGAGTTTAAGCTGCATTACAACCGAACTGTCCCTGGAATCTGTAACGGTCACTTGATAATCTCCATGTGGGATACCGTAGCGATGATAATAGTCCGAAACATATCCATCTGACCATTCATAGGTTACTGGTGGAATAGCACCATACACATTGAGGCGAACCGAGGCGAGATCATCCTTACATTTAATAAGGGTGTCAACATCTTGCATAGGTAACAATGATAAGGGAACGAAATCATTTGTCACCTTAACATTAGAAATAAAGACTGTACCTGGATAATAAAGCCATTCGGAAAACATCGTTCCCACGTAACCATATTTAACACGATTATCATGAATATAAAAACGTTCCTGAGCCCCAATACCAGGACCAATACTGGAGATTGACTCTCCATCCTCATCAAAACTTAATGAATGATCTGTTGTGCCCAAAACGTGCCGATAAACGGCTTCCTCTACATCATCTATCCAATAAAGGAGCTGTGGATCTACCTGGACCCCCAATGCCTTAGGCTCAGTGCCTACTGGAGTAGGTATCGTTTTTACGATGGGGAGAAAGAGCGCATATGTTTTAATTGACTTTGACAATTGGTCCACGAAACAGAGAACGTGCCGGTGATAGTCAATATCCATACTGATCGCATACACATTCTCTACAATTCGCCGCGTAATATTTTTACGTAAATCCTTCACATAGATACATTGTTCGTTATAATCGGACCAATACAACTTTTGACTGTATTGATCAAACGCAATTCGGGTAGCTCCGGGCACACTGTCCACAATGACTTCACGATTGTATCCATTCCTATCCGTTCTGACGATCTGCTCCTTAAAATCATCTATCACAAAAAGTTTGTCATCAGCCAGAGATACTTGAAAATCCCTGATCCATTTCCAGGTTTCACCTTCGATGATCGTGGTATCATTTTGTCCCAGTATTCCTGATCTATGCACTTCAGACAGATCCTGATCAAGCCAAAACAACTGGCTGGTACCCGGATCGACAAATACACCTGAAATATTACCACCCGAGCTTATAATAGTTGATCGCTCCGTACCGTCGAGTTTCGCTCTCGTCACCGTTCCGCTTTCCCAATCTGTCCAATACATCCTCTGATTAACATCATCAATAGCCAGTCCATCAGGCAATCCTGAAACGTTCGCCAAGGTTACAACATCCTCACCTGTATCAGACATGCGTTTAATGGCGTGTTGTGTATGAGAGGAGTAATAAACATACCCTGTCAGAGGATCGTATTCCAGGAATTTGATCCCTGGTTCGTTCAAGAGCAAGGTAAGGTTCGAGCCATCATCATTAACACTGTATATTCCTTCCTTTCCCGAAACAAATAATCGGCCATTTTCAATATCCAACACCACATCTTCGGGATTCTCTATTACACTGGTAAGCTCAGAAGAATGGTCAAGAAGAATATTGTATTTCATTACTTGATTATCTAATTTTTCCACCCAATAGAGAAAGTTATTTTGAGTATCAATTTCGATGCCCCGCACATGACTTACTCCCTGGATAGGATCATCTACTTCAGTACCATCCGGTCTGCATTTATATATCCTGTCTGTCGTCCATGCAGTCCAATAAACCCAATTCCCAACGGGATCATACACCACGTCGTGGGGAAAAAAGATATCACTAAAGCAAGCAAAGGAGTATTCATTTTCAATAAAATCAAACCTGACAATGCCGGCGCCGGCATCCATAAAACATACTTCTTTTGTTTGTCCTTTTAATAGTTGTGGCAACATTGAAATGCATGCAAGAACAAATACATATGGCTTCATTTGCAAAAAATATTTTCAGTTTATTTTAGAATTCGATAAGTCATAAAGAGCTACCCTTCATATTCAAAACCTCCCAAACCTTCAGTCTTTCATTTTTGCCTTTCACGGCTACAGGTTCTCGTTCATTAGCATCGACCAGATTTGCAACCTTCGAATAGATTTGATCACTGACCAGGATGCTATTCGGTTTGTCCTTTGTAAGGGACTCTATCCTTTTGGCAGTATTCACTACATCCCCGGTTACAGAATAAGAAATCTTATCCTCACAACCCAGGTTGCCAGTGACTACCGGACCACAATGAACGCCAATGCCTACGCTTATGGAAACACCTAATATTTCTTCCAGTTCCTTATTGATGAGCGCTAATTGCTTAATCATACCGATCGCGCAACAGACAGCTTGCTCTTCACAATTGACGATTGGAACAGGGGCACCAAAAATGACGAATACTTCATCCCCGATGTATTGATTGATCACCCCTTTGTGCTTACGAATCACATCATTCATCCGGGAGTAAAAAGTATTCAACACCGTGACTACTTGTGAAGGTGTCAGTCGTTCGCTGACCGATGTGAAATCGCGAATATCACAGAAAAGTAAGGCGACTTCCTTTTGCTCCCCTTCAAAGATTAAGTCAGGATGGCCACTCAAAGCTTTCTTTACAATTGATTCCGGCACATATTTCACAAACAAGTTTAAGGTTTGCTGCTGTGTCAGTGTCAGTTCAGAAAGCTTATTATTAATCTGCTCAATTTCCTGGAAACGTTGACGCTCCATATCATACATACGGGCCTGCTCGATCACAATCGCCGCTTGGTTTGAAATCAGGCTGATGATTTGTTCATCTTCCTCCTTGAATACATTAACCAAGTCGCTTTCTACGGTGAGGACTCCTATCAATTCATCTTTGTTAAGCATGGGGATCGCAACCTGGCTCCTCGGTTTTTGCAATCCCGGCAGTTTGATGAGAATTTCGTTCTCGGTATTCTCTATGGTCTCTCCGGCAAATACATACATGAGACTTAAATTGATATTTCCCATGCGGACCAGCTTTTTTCTTTTTGCAGCTGTGCCTATGACTCCTTTCCCGATTTCAACCTTGGCACCAATTCCCTTGGATTCGTATCCATAACTGGCCACCACCTTAAGGAAGTTTCCTTTACCTCTCAACAAGATCATAGAATAATGAAACCCAAAGTAATGATCAAGTTGCCTAAGGATAAGATTGAGTATCGCATCCAATTCCATTGATCCCCGGATCTGCGAGAAGATCTCTCCAAGAATATCAAGTTCCTTGTTTTTGCGGATTAATTTTTCATGCAGTTTATCCTGGGAATGGGAGGAATTTAAGTTACCTTCTTCCATGATGTTTATGTTAGAGGTATATACACTCAGACAATTATTTGAATGCCCACCACTTTAAAGATATAAGCGGATAATAAGTGGAAGACATCTTCCATACCGGTCATAGAAGCAATGGCTTCTAATTGTAAACTCATCTGGTCGTATAAATCCCCATCTGTTTCTTTATGGGAAAAGACGAGATCTAGTCTCCACATCTGAAAGCTTTCCGGATGGACGATACTCACCGCAACTTGTGGATTTTCATCAATATTGCGAATTGATTTACTAAAAAACTGGTGCGATAGCGCAACATGCTCCTCATCAACGTAGTACACCTGGGAGATGTAATTAGTATTAGGAATGCCAGTTTTTGAACATGTAACGAGCGTCGAAGGGACTACCCCTTGCATCGCCTCTTGCATTTCTTCGGTGATGATGGATGTCATTATGTAAACACTTTTTGACCTGTACCTGCCTTAGGGGTTTGCTCAAATATTTCTTCCACTTCCATCACCAATGTCATCATGGAAGAACGCGGATATTTATACATGCCCTGATCAGGAAAACCTACATTCACTAAAAGTACATTTATGTCTTCCAGGTAATTAGCGATTAATTGCTGCTCTTCGGTGTTGGCAGGATATACACTCAAGGATTTCCCTTTAAATTGATAGCTCTCATAATTTTCCAGCGAGCAAAGGATGACAGACGCCATACCATTGTCCTTTAAATTCTCCAGAGTCCTCCCCGCTGAAGGACCGTCGAAAAACACTTTAATATGTTGGTCATCGACAAATCTTGAACCTAGGGCACGAGCGTATTCAGGTTTTAAATCCGGACCACGAGTTCCCATGTTTATGCCATGGGGACCATTTACATAAAGTTTAAGCTTGTCTGGTATCTGCATTTTGGGATGATCCTGGTCATTAGCTCCTCAGGACATGGTACAAATTAAACCAATTTTTAGTTTGCTGTTAAAAACAGTGATTTTTATTACGAAAACGCAGAAGCAATTGAACGCCTAAATTAGATCGCCCGGATGTCAATATTGGGTGTTGAAATGGAGCTAACTCCTTTGATAAATGGCTAATTTGTAGAACACTAATCTCTACGGCCATGAGAACCAAATACATTTTCCTGCTATTCATTTTACTACAGGCCTCCTCCTCTGAATCTCAGAATGTAGGCATCGGAACTACTTCTCCTCTTTCGCAATTATCTGTTGGAACTTCATCTCAATTCAGAATCAACAGCACCGGAAACATCATACGAATTAACGACTTGCCTTATTCATTTCC